>Ga0074193_1000409_pt1 | contig 74233 bp, 77 predicted proteins | sample EPASupsiteHSE605_FD_64523 | JGI IMG/M metagenome (GOLD analysis project Ga0074193, IMG submission 64523) | Bioremediated contaminated groundwater from EPA Superfund site, New Mexico - Sample HSE6-05 | ecosystem: Environmental > Aquatic > Deep subsurface > Groundwater > Contaminated ... | reverse complement strand
AAAACCCGGTTGTTTTTCGATACGGTTCAAGATAGTCTTAATGTGCATCCTGTCTGAGCTAAGCTGAGGAGTTTTTGGAAGAAACTTTCCCCGGCAAGGTAAGACAGGATGCTTTTTCTGAAAACCCGCAACAGGACATTGGCAATAGCATGGAGCCCCGACTCTATCAAGGCCAAGCCCTGCGGGTGTGCGCTGTGCGCACAGCCTTGACAGAGCCGAGCCTCCCTGCTCCACCTGAAGGTGGCAAGGGTGACGGGGCGGCAGGCGCCCCACACCTTCACCTCCGGCGGGGCTCAGGTTCTGGGGCTCATTTTCAAAGAGCTACCCACAGATTCTGCGGACGAGGCGTTTTTTCATTGGAGACCGGGTCGGCCGGAAAACGGTTTATCGGGCTGAAACAACAACGTTTGTATGCTGTGAGGCCCGCCGGAGAGAGCTGGGGAAATTATGGAGCAGACGGAAGTTTTGGTTGTTGGCGGCGGCCCCGGAGGGCTTGCCTGCGCGACCATACTGGCGCAAAACGGCGCGCGGGTGGTGCTGGCGGAACGGAAACCCGAAATCGGACCCAAGGTCTGCGCCGGCGGCATCACCTGGCACGGGTTGATCAAACACGTGCCGCCGTCGTTGATCGAGCGGGAGTTTCCCGAGCAGTTGATTGTCACCCCCCGGCAGCGGTTGGTGGTGGCGGAGAAAAATCCAATCATCGCCACTGTCAATCGGCAGCGTCTTGGAGAATGGATGGCTGGCCAGGCGGCTGAGGCGGGCGTCACCCTGCTCAGCGGCGCGCGGGTTGCGGGGCTTGCTGCCAACCGGGCAACGCTGGAACGGGACAATGGGCAGAGGTTGACCGTGACCTTTGAACATCTGGTGGGCGCAGACGGTTCCAACAGCGTGGTGCGCCGTTTTTTGGGCCTGCCGACCACGGCGATGGGGTTGGGGCTCAATTGCATGGCGCCGGGCGCCCATCCTCGCATGGAGTGGCATCTGGACGCCCCCTTGTTTGGTTCTGGCTACGCCTGGATTTTTCCCCATTGCGAGGTCGCCTCCATCGGGGCCTACGGCGATTGTCGCCACTTCACGGCCCAGCGGCTGAAACAGCGGCTGCTGCTCTGGGCGGATCGACAGGGCTTGCGGTTAGACGCGCAGACGCTGCGCGCCGGCCTGGTCAACTTTGATTATCGCGGGGTGCGTTTTACCCAGGGCTGGCTGGTCGGCGACGCCGCCGGTTTGGCGTCCGGGCTCACCGGCGAGGGCATCTATCCGGCCTTGGTTTCGGGTCAGGCGGTTGCCCGGATGATTCTTGACCCCCGCTATCCCGCGCCTGAACTGAAAACGCTGGCCCACAAACACCGCCGGCATAGCCGAGTTGCGACCTTGGCTGGCAACGCTCCCCGTCTCTGTGGGCCGCTGATGGAAGCGCTGGTGCTCTTTTTACGCATGAAAATTATTGATTTTCACAGCCTGGAAATGGCAGATTAGGGAATCCCTCAGGGCGCTGCCCCTCCACCTTCTCCTTTGGACCCTATGATCACCAAACACAAACATCTTCTCTATAATGCGTTATTTCTGATTGGTTGCGCCGCCTTGTTGCTTTTCCTCTGGTATGCGCCTCCTGAAACCACCTCGCACCTGCCCCATGATCAGAACCATGCCCGATTTATGACCATGAAAAAGAAAGAGGCGGAAAAATCGTGCGAAAGTTGCCATGCGCCGGGAAAAGAAGCGCCGCTGCCGGAAAATCATCCGCCTAAATATCGCTGCCTGTTCTGCCATAAACAAAAATAACCCGCCGAGGCGCCATGCCCACCACTCAAGACGTGTATTACGTTTCCGGATCCACCGCCATCCTCGCCGAAGACATGGGCAAAGCCCTGCTGGCCCAGTTTCAGGAAATCCGTTTCCGCGAGGAAAAAATTCCCTTCATCTACACCCCCGACGACGCCCGCAAGGCGCTGGCCCACATTCTTCAACAATCCGACGGCAGCAGACCGCTGGTTTTCTGCACCATCATGGATCAGGAGACCCGGGACGTCTTCAACTGTCCGGAAGTTCAATTTTTCGACATTTTTCTCAATACCCTCGAACTGCTGGAAAAAGCGCTGGACGCCAAAGCGCTGCGTGAACCTGGGTATTCCCGCCATTTCACCATCTCCCGGATGGACAAGCGGGTCGACGCCATTCATTTTTCCCTGGAGCACGACGACGGCACCCGACCGGCGGAATACGATGAGGCCGAAATTATCCTGATCGGCGTGTCCCGTTCCGGCAAAACCCCGGTCAGCATCTACCTGGCAACCCACATGGAATTAAAGGCCGCCAATTTTCCCCTGACCGACGACCATCTCAACAAGCACGAACTGCCCAAGGAAATCGTCCGCAATCGCAAACGGGCGGTGGGGCTGACCTGCTCGCCCCTGTACCTCCACACCATTCGCGAAAAACGTTACGCCGGCTCCACCTACGCAAGCCTGGCCAACTGCACCCGCGAACTGCAGCAGGCCAAGCAACTCTACATGCAGCACAATCTCAAGGTGCTCAACGTGGAAGGACGCTCCATCGAGGAAATTGCGGTGCAAGCCATCCAGGCCATCGGTCTGGCGCGGAAGAGCCGACAGAACGCGCGCTCGCGCGACGTGTCCGGGCGATCCTGATGAGAGGCCGGCTAGCGGCAATCTGAAATCCAGGCCGTGTCCTTCGCCATCGCCGCAGGGCCGGCTCAGTCGGCAGTTCAGCATGGATTCAACGACCTGCGCCTCAAAGGGCGGAGTCAGCATTCTTTTCATTCATGCCCCCTCTTTTTGGCGCGGGCCGAGTCAGCCTTCCCGCGACCAAGCGCTTGTTGCGCAATCCATCTCCCGCAGACTCTTCTTGAAAACACAGGGAAGTTTGGCCGGTTCGCCTGACGTTTCCCGTGTCGGAATCAAGCCCAAACCAGCGCATTGTCTCTCTTGCGCTGGCCGCTTTCCCCTGATCCCCAAATTTCGCCGCATTGCTTGCTTTTCGCGGGCAAGCGTCGCGCCGCGTCCTTTCATCATCTGACGACATCGCATCTTTGACGCGACGCTGCATTCGTGCAGCTGTCTGTCGCTCCCCCTCCTTGACCGTTTCCCCTCTGTCCTGCTCCGGCGGCTGAAGCCATTCAAGGTCAATTGCAACCTGGCGTTACATCTGCAACATATTGTTGCAAACCGCTGACGCAACAGCTGCAGATGTGACCATCTCGCTATAAAAAAGACGCTGTTGAAGGGCGATAATCAATATGGAACCAGGCTCTGTCGAAAGGGAAAACACATGCAAAGGAGGTGAACGTCATGTCGGTGACATTCTCAGGGTTGGCCAGCGGAATCGACACCGCCTCGATAGTTGAATCCATCATTGAGGTGGAGAGCGCGCCCAAAACGCTGCTCGAAAACAAGAAGGAGTATCTCGAAACCAAGCTGGAAACGTATGAAGAGTTCAACACGCTCATCGATACATTTTACGCCTCGGTTCTCGGACTCAACAGCGAAAACGATCTGAACTCTTATGCGGTGAGCAACGCGGGTTCCGAATATTTTTCGATCAGCGCTTCCAGTCTGTCCAGCGAAGGTTCCTATTCGGTGGAAATCGTCAGTCTGGCGCAGCAGCAAAAGGACGTTAGCACCAGCTACATTGCCGACACCGACACCACCAGCCTGACCGGAGAACTGCAGTTTGGCGACGAAACCCTGAGTTATGAAAGCCGCACGCTCACCGATCTGGTCAGCGCCATCAACGACGGCGACTACGGCGTAACCGCCTCGATGATCGACGATGGATCGGGCGACGGCTACCGGTTGATGCTGACCGCCGACACGGCCGGCGAAACCATGGAAATAACCGGCACGGGCAGCGTGACTCTGGACACCGCCACCGACGGCCACACGGTTGACGGGACTCGCGCCCACATCGTTGTCGACGGCGTTGATTACTACAGCGTTAGCAACACCATGACCTCGGCAATCAAAGGCGCCACCATTACGCTTCTTGCCGAAAGCGACGACGGCGCTGACAAGGTGACCTTTGAATCTGACGCGGAAACTGTGATTTCCACGCAACTGGCGGAGATGGTGGAGGCCTACAACGCGATGGTTACTTCCATCGACACTATTTATGAATCTGACCCAACCTTGGCTAATTCAATGAAATCTGTGCAGCGAAGTTTGAAGAACTACCTTACCGGGAGCACCATGCTCACCCTTGGCATAGAATCCGACTGGGAAACCGGCCAATTAACCTTCGACAGCGACGTTTTCAGCGAGGCCTACGCTGAGGACGCCGACAGCATAAAAGCCGCGCTGATGGGCGACGACGACACCGATGGAATCATGACCCAATTGGATGACTATCTCACCGAGCAGATGAGTTCCACCACCGGTTTTCTGGCGACAAAAGAGAGCACCATTGATGCGGAAGTCTCTCGCCTTGAAGACAGCATCACCGCCATGGAAACCCGACTGGAAAAGAGGCAAGAACTGTTGGAGGCACAGTTTACCGCCATGGAAACCCTAATCAGCAGTCTCAATTCGCAGGGCGATTATTTAACCAGCTTTTTTGAGGATTATAATTCGTCCTCCTGACCAGCATTGTCCGGTTAGGGAATTGCATATATTTTCCGCTTCTTCCCTCGTTGCCGCTTCGCTTGGCGGCGTGATCCCAGCGGATTGGCGCTGAAGAGCTGGCGGGCCTCGTTCTGGATTTGGTGGCGGAGTTGCCGCACTCGGCGGATGGACACCCGCTCACTATAGTTTTCGTGGCAGTAGATCGCCAACAGCAGATATAGGTGATCAAGCCGGACAAAATCTGAACCAGCATGCCGTTTTTACTCCTGGCAAACAGATGGTAAACGTGCAAATACTTTTTCCACCAGCCGAAAAACGTCTCAATATGCCAGCGAAGTTTGTACGCGAGCATAACCTGCTCCGCGGTCAAGTCGAAACGGTCGGTCGCAATCAGGTAGTGCACGCCACCGGACTCAAAACCCACGACCCGAACGGGCGTCTTGGTCTGCCTGCCACTGGGAACGCCAAGAATCACCTTGGCGTCGAAAGAGGCGGGCGAACCTCCAGCAAGGGGCAGCTCTTCCAGGGTTGTCCTGTGCGTGTTTTCTTTGATTCGGCAGATAAAATGACGTCCATCCTCCCGCCATTGATCGAAACGCTCATGATCCTGGTATCCTCGATCCAGTACCGCTGTCTGGCCGGGTTGCACCAGGGAACTGACCTGAGGCCGTTCCGCTCCGTTGCCTTCCGTCAAGATTAAGCTTTTGGGGATGCCATGGGTCAGGTCAAATCCGAGATGCAGCTTGGCCTTGTTGCTTTGTGTCTGATATTCAGCCCACGTCATTGACAAGACCGAATCGATGAACGACCCGTCAACGGCCACCAACTCGCCAAGCCCGATGTGCCGCGTGGGGAGAATGTCGGCGGCTTGCTTTTGCAACTCACTGAATACCTGTAATTCCATTTCTAAAACAAAAGTGATATAATATACCCATCAAGGGAGGTGGGTATATGGCACGACCAGCAAGCGGCAAGGAAGTTTTAGCAAAGGCGAAAGAAGCATTGGCAAAAGCGCGAACGGCAGAAGAGCTCCGTCAGGCGCAAGCAGTAATCCTGCCGTTGGAATTCGGCTTTTCCATGGAACAGGTGGCCGCTGTGATCGGAGTTTCGAGGGGCTGGGCCTGTCAGTTGCGGATGCGGTTTATACGTTCTGGCGGCTCGCCAGCAGAAACAAAGCGGCAGCGGGGCGGCCGGCAGCGAGAAAATATGAGCAAGGAGGAAGAGGCGGCCTTCCTCGCTCCTTTTTTCGACCAAGCGACCCAAGGCGGCATCTTGATTGTGAGTGAGATCAAAAGGGCGCTGGATGAACGAATAGGCCGTAAAACAGCTGTAGCTTCGGTCTATAATCTTCTGCATCGCCATAACTGGAGGAAGCTTGCGCCGGACAAGAGGCACCCGCAGGCCAATGTCGAGGCGCAGTTGGAATGGAAAAAAAACTCCCGGAACTCCTCAGGTTAATCGACAGTCAGTGGCCGGGGACAGCGCCGCTCCGGGTGATGTTTCAGGATGAAGCACGTTTTGTCCGTATTTCCGATACGCGACGATGCTGGTGTCCGCGACCAATTCGCCCGTTGAGCTTGGCCATGGTAACCCAGGAATACACCTATGCGTACGCAGCTGTGTCGGTAACAGATGGCGCGCTCGACACCTTGATCATGCCGCATGTCAACAGCGTGTGCATGCAGATATTCCTCGATGAAATATCATCCCGACACTCTGAAGAAAGAATAGTGATGATATTGGATGGGGCGGGCTGGCACAAGTCGTCCGCTTTAAAAGTTCGGAAAAACATGCGCTTGGTTTCGTTGCCGCCATATTCGCCAGAACTCAACCCGGTCGAGCACTTGTGGGATGAACTCCGTGAGAAAGCTTTCGGAAATCTTGTCTTCGATAGCTTGGACGCTCTTGAAGACCACCTCGAGGCCTCGTTACGGACAATGGAATGTGATACGCCAAGAGTCCATTCCATCGTCGCGTGGCCGTGGATCATGAATTCACTTTTGAATTAGAATTGGAATAAGAGTTGCTCCACGCAGCGCTCGTTCACAGTGTCGAAAAAGGTGGAACGCTTGACGCCGCCAGCGGGGGCTATCAGACGCCTGGCGTATTCATCCTCCTCAAGATGCTGAGGGAGTTCCCTGCCGGAGGAGAATTCGTTCAGATGGTAATAGACCAGGATATTGAGGATGTCGTCGGTCGTCATCGCCAATGGTTTGTTTGATTTCGACCGCAACGGCGGTGTGGTCGTGAGAATTTTTTTGGCAGGCCCCATGAGATTGTTTTGTGCCGGCACCGTGTGCCATCGAGCGTTAAAGTAGACGCGTTCCATTTTACACCCTTGAAAATATTATATTTTTTCAAGGGCTCGCAAAAAAAACGGCTACTCCATTGTCAAGAAAAAAACACCTCAGGAATTATTTTTTTATCTGGTTTTTATGTGCAATTTCCTAACCGGACACTACTGCCTCCTGACCCACTGCGATTGGCCAGAAGCAATGTTCACCCATGTTAACGCGGGGCGACGCCAGCGTCGTTGCCCCGCTGTTTGCGTTGCGCGCTCTGTTGCCGCCGCAACGATTGCATCCTCATTCCCCATCTGTTGCCGCTTTGTTTGTAACGTTATTTTGCACAGCTTAACGATCACTTTACAGAACTTCTCGCCGCATCTTCGTATGATGCACTGAAGGCAAGAGGCTTTTCACGCTCAAGCCATTGTTTGCGGCCTCTCCCGATTTACCCAACTTTTCCAAGCCTTGACCTTCTCTTAACAGTGCACAGTGAACCTATGGCCGATACAAGAGAGGGCGCTGCGGTCGGCGCTGAACCGCCTCGGCGCGTTGTTTGTCTCTGGGCGTAGTTCTTGAAAAGTCTCTCTAACATAAGCGTAAGCGCAACTCTGGTCCTCCCGCCATGTCCCACCCTTTGCCTTACAAGGAACCCGGCCGTTCCATTATTGTACTCACCGACAACGAACAAGGCGCTAGGCCCCTGGTCGACGCCCTGGTCCGAGAAGATTTTACCGTCCGGCTGCGGGAAAGGCGCCTCGTTTCTTCCGATGGCTACACGCCCAAGGAAGCCGACCTGCTGATCGTTGATTCGGGCAGATTCTCCCTGGAGGAGCTGTCGACCTTTCCGCGTATTCGTTCGGTCTACACCGGCCTGCTGATGCTGCTGATCGACGACATCGACGAGATGCTGCAGGTGCTGCTCTATGAACAGGGGGTGGACGATCTGCTGGTCAAGCCGGTGAATCATCTGTTGATGCTGGCACGCATCCGCGCCTTGCTGCGGCGCAACGATCAGCGCACCGCCCCGGCCAATCTTCTCTTCAACGGCCTGGAGATCAACAGTGGTCTGCGCCGCGCCGCCTACCTGGGCGAAGAATTGCCTTTTACCTCGCGGGAATTCGATCTGCTCTGGCATTTGGCCAAAAACGCCTGCACCACCCTGGATCGCGATCAGCTCTACAAGGCGGTGTTTGGCATCGAGTACAACGGTTATGACCGCTCCATCGACATGTACATCGCCCGCATCCGCTCCAAGATGGCCCCGTATCCCAACCTGGCCCCGATGATCAAAACCGTGCGCGGTTCCGGCTATCTGTTTGCCGCCGAACATTGAGCCTTGGCGACCCTCCTGCGTCCCTCCCTCGTCTTCCATTCTTCGCCCAAGGCGCCGTTGAATTTGCCATAGTTTAAACAAACGTCCGTTTCGAAGCGCTGCGGCAACCCTGCTTTTTGGGTTGCCGTTTTTTTTTGCCCGTGTCGGCGCGGGTTTCGACATGCTGTTACACATGCAGACTATCAAGACGAAAGTTCAGTGTAACATTAATTAAAGTTACGGAATTGCAATAAAAATAGCAGTGCTCTCTGGTCGATAACCATTGCAGAGAGACCCAGGCGCTCACCGAAGCGAGTGCTGGTCTCTTGGCTTAGGTTGTTGCTCTCCAGGACGGAGAGCGTTGCTGCACGGACGCGCTTACGGTCAATGTTTTTCGTTGGCCACGTCATTGGAACTGACGCCGAAATCGGTATCCCGGCACGGGAAGCCGACAGCGGGCATCGTTTCATCGGAGGGGAAATGGGACTTTCCAGCGCGCTCTATACAGCGATCAGCGGTCTGCAAGGCAACTCGCAGGCGATGACCGTCACCGGCAACAACATTGCCAACAGCAACACCACTGGATTCAAAAGCAGTTCAACTGTTTTTTCCGATCTGCTCGCCGCCAATATCGCCAGTTCCAGCGGCAACTCCCAGGTTGGGCGCGGTTCCCAGGTGCAGACGGTGCAGACCAACTACAGCCAGGGCGGGTTTGAGTCCACGGACAGCGGCACCGACATCGCCATTGAGGGCAGCGGTTTTTTCATCGTCAGCGATCCGCTCAGCGCCACCAATCTCTATACCCGCAACGGCAATTTCGATTTTGACGACGAAGGCTACCTGGTCACGGCCGACGGCTACCGGGTTCAGGGGTCTTCCTACAACGCCGACGGACTGCTGGCCAGCGGCAATCTCAGCGACATCCAGGTGGATCTGGTTTCTCAGATTGAGGCCAAACAAACCGAAAACGTCACCCTGCAGACCAATCTCGACTCCAATTCCGACGTCCTGTCCACCTTTTCCATCACCTCGCCGGAAGACACCTCCAACTACGCCACCACCACCACCGTCTACGATTCGCTGGGAACCTCCCATCTGCTGACCTGCTATTTTTCCAAAACCGCAGATCAGGAGTGGGATTGGCATCTGACTGTGGACGGCGACGACGTGGGCGGCACAGCCGGCGTTTTACAGGAAATAGGTTCCGGGACCCTGGAGTTTGACGCCGACGGCAATCTCTTGACCGGCGCTTCCGCCACCATTTCTTCAATCACCTGGGACAACGGTTCGACTGTGCAAAACCTGACCTATGCCTTTGACACCACCCAGTTTGACAGCGACTCCACAGTGTTTTCCCAGGATCAGGACGGCTATGCCTCGGGCGAGGTCACCGACGTCGACATTGCCGCCGACGGCACGGTGAGCGCCGTCTATTCCAACGGCGAGACCATCCCGGTGGCGATGATTTCGTTGGCCACCTTTATCAACCCCAATGGCCTGGACGCGGCCGGCAGCAGTCTCTATTCGCAGACCGGGGAATCGGGATCGCCGACCATCGGCTATCCCGGCTCATCGCAGGGCACGCTGATCACCCAGGCGCTGGAGCTTTCCAACGTCGATCTGGCTACGGAATTTGTTGATTTGATCACCATTCAGAACGGCTACACCGCCAACTCCCGGGTGATCACCACCACCGACGAAATGCTGCAGGAACTGCTCAATCTTAAACGATAAAACCGGAGCTAGCGGATCATGAACAGAAACAAGGACAACACGCCTCTCAACACCCGTCTCCAAGCGTTGAACACGCTGTTGGTCCGGGAGCGCCAGGCCATTACCCACTTGCGGATGCGCCAACTGGACGACATTCAGCAGGAGAAAACGCAATTGCTCAAGGCGCTGCATCAGCCCGGGCAGGCCGTCGACGACGAAAGCGCGGGCTTGATCAACACCATCAAGGTCAACAACGAACGCAACCGGATGTTGCTGGAATCGGGGCTGCAACTGATCAGCCGTCTGCAAGACAACGTCTTTCGTCGTCTGGCCCTGACCTATGCCGCCCACGGCCGTTCGCTGGCCATCGGCGCCGGCCCCCGTCTGCTGAATAGGAGCGTCTGACGTGGGTCTGATCACCTCGCTGTATACTGGAGCCAGCGGTATCTTTACCAGCCAGACTGCGGTCCAGATCACCGGCAACAACATCGCCAACGCCGGCACGACCGGATATTCGCGTCAGGTCGCCAACGTCAACAGCACCACGCCGCTCACCCAGGGCGGGTTGACCTACGGCACCGGCAGTTCGGTGGATTCGATTGACCGGGCCAGCGACGGCTTCATCACCAAGCAGTTGGTTGCCCAAAGCACCACCTACGGCGAGTACGAGGCGGCCAGCACGCCGCTTGCCGACATTGAACAGATTCTCGACATCAGCGATTCGAGCATTGCCGGCGACATCGACAGTTTTTTCGACGCCTGGGAAGAATTGAGCACCAACCCCTCCGGTGCAGCGGAGCGGCAACAGGTGGTCCAGGAGGCGGGCGATCTGGCGCTGCATTTTCAGCAGATCGACCAGCAGTTAGCCGATGTGGTCGACAGCATCAACACCAGCGTCGAGTCAACCATTCCGGATCTCAACGACCAGCTGCAACAGATCGCCAATCTCAACCAGTCGATTATGCAGACCGAGCTGGCCGGCGGCGACGCCAACACCCTGCGCGATGAGCGCGATCTGCTGGTGCAGCAGGTGAGCGAAACCTGCGGAGCCACCAGCTACAACGACGACAATGGCATGGTCTGTCTGCAACTGCAAAATGGACTGCCGTTGGTCACCGGCAATGTGGCGTCCTCGTTTTCCACAAGCAAGGTCGATGGCCTGACCCAGATCAGTCTCACTAGCGGCACTACCACGTTTGCCCTTGATCACGAGGATTTCGGCGGCGAACTCAAGGGGTGGCTTGAGGTCCGGGACGTTACGATCCCTGAATTTCAGAGCGACATCGACCGGTTGGCGTACACCATCGCCACCGACGTCAACAGCCTGATTGCAACCAGCGGCGGCATTGATCAGAACGGCGATCCAGCCGGCGATCTGTTCACCCTGACGGCTCCCACCGACCCCCTGGCCGACGCCTGGGACGGTGCGGCCGCCTCCATCGCGGTCGCTTTCGACGATCCAGCCCTGATCGCCGCCGGCGTCACAGGAACCACCGCCGACAACAGCTTGAGCATTGACATGGCGGCCCTGCGCGAGACCACCAGCCTCGACGGCGCAACCTACAGCGAAGAATACGCCCGCATTGCCGCCAACGCCGGTTTGGTGGTGAGCAGCAATGAACAGCGGCTGAGCGCCAGCTCCGACCTGATGGATGAACTCAGCGCTAAACGCGATTCGGTTTCCGGCGTGTCCACCGATCAGGAGATGGTGCTCTTGATCCAGTACCAGGCCGGGTATGAAGCCGCCTCCAACTACATTTCCGTGGTCAAGGAAATGCTCGACACCCTGCTGCAAATGTGAGGTTTGCCATGATTATCACCAGAAATGCCACCACGTATCGTTCCCTGCAAGCCAATCTGAGCACGACGTCGACAACCCTGAATCAGTTGTACATCAAATCTTCGACCGGCGAGGAGGTGGCTAAGGCCTCGGACAACCCCTCGGCGGTGGGTTCCATCATCAGTTGCCGCTCGGATTTGGTTAAGGGCGAGCGCTATGTCGAAAACTGCAAACATGTGCAGGACAACCTTTCCACCTCGGAGATCTACCTCAATTCTGTGGAGGAATTGATGACCAGGGCCAAGGAGATTGCAGTGGCCGGGGCCAACGACAGCTTGTCGGCATCGGACAAGGCCACCTATGCCGACGAGGTCAGTCAGTTGCAGGACGAACTGCTTGGTTTGGCCAACACCCAGGTCGCCGGCAAATACCTGTTTGCCGGCTACAACGATCAAACTCTGCCTTTTTCAGGCGCCCCGGTTGTCTACAACGGCACCAGCGATCACCAGATGATTGAGATCAGTCCCGGCGCCACTGTCGCCAAAAACATCACCGGCGAAGAATTGTTCATGAGTCCGGTCAACCTGTTTACCGCCTTGGAGGACCTCCAAACCGCCTTGGCCAGCGGCGACAGCGCCAATGTTTCCGCACAGCTGACCCCTTTGGAGGACGCGGCCGATCAGGTTCGGACCCAGCTCAGTTCGCTGGGCAACATCAGCGCCCGCATGGACGATATGGTCAGTATGCACGAAAACGCGCTGTTGCTGGTGGACTCAACTCTTTCCCGTCACCAGGACGCCGATCTTACAGAGGTGCTGTCCGAAATCGCCAAAATGGAGCTCTCGCTGGAAGCCACAATGCAGGTTACCGCAAGAGTGTCGTCTTTGAGCCTGATGGATTATTTGTAACTACTTTTGAATTGGTGAAAAATACCGTGTCTTTCAATCCCGGCAAGGGGCCGGTCACGCAGGTCGCGACGACTGATTGACCGCCTCAATGCCGTCTGCCGTCGTGCTCGCTGCCGCTTCAGGCCGGGGCAATTTTGTTGTTTTTCTTCGGTTCCTTCCCATTGTGTCATACTTGGCGCGTCTTCTTTTGTCGCTGTGGTTCATAATCGGCGGCCATTCTTCCTTTTTGCATATTTTTAAACATATTTGTAAATTATATTTAAAAAAAATTACAACACTGCGCCGTGGCTGGCGAGGCTTGTGCCTGGCAACGGCGTTTGTTTGTATATGTATATGAAATAATGAGTTTTTAATTTTAACTCTAAAATGGCGCCGCCATTGCTTTTGTCAAGGTATGCTACATACCATCCCTGCACCATGGGTTGCATGCAGAACAACAACAGCAAACAGGGGGAGACGAAAAAGCAAAAACGGTTCAGGGATGTTTGCCGGTTGCGGGAGACCAGGGGGTAACCCGGACAGGCATTGCCAGCGATGCTGGAAAATTTTGTGAAATCAGGAGCGGAACCAATGGGGGCAAGGGTTGTCCCGCAGCGCCTGCTTCTGGTTTCATCGACAGGTGTATCGGGTTGTGCCGATAAAAGTTTCAACCATTATGGCAGGGCGGAGACGCTGAACAGTTGCCAAAAAAGGAGTGACCTATGAAATTTGTCAGTGCGATAATCAAACCCTTCAAGTTGAACGAGGTGCGGGAAAGTCTGACCGCGCTCGGCGTAAAAGGCGTCACCGTGACCGAGGTGAAAGGCTTCGGGCGTCAGAAAGGGCATACCGAGATGTACCGGGGAGCCGAGTATGTGATCGAATTTTTGCCGAAATTGAAAATCGAGGTGGCCATTGACGACAGCCAGCTTGAGCAGGTGGTCGAGGGCATCAAAAAGGCCGCCAATACCGGCAAAATCGGCGATGGCAAGATCTTTGTCTTTGATCTGGAACATGTAATGCGCATCAGAACCGGCGAAACCGGTCCGGAAGCACTGTGATTCAAAAGGAGCCACCCATGAAAAAATCTACTGTTTTGTTCTCGTTGACGCTGGCCGCTTTGGCTGTCGGTTGTGCAGTGCCCGCTTTTGCCGATGCGGCCGCCCCGGTTCCGGACAAGGGCGACACCGCCTGGATGATCGTTTCCACTCTGCTGGTCACCCTGATGACCATTCCCGGTCTGGCCCTGTTTTACGGCGGTCTGGTGCGCAGCAAAAACATGCTGTCGGTGCTGATGCAGGTGTTCACGGTCTTTTCGATGTGCGTTGTGCTCTGGGTGTTGTACGGCTACTCGGTGGCCTTCACCGAAGGCAACGCCTTCTTCGGCGGATTCAGCAAAATTTTGCTCAAGGGCGTTGGCGTTGACGCCGTGGCCGCCACCTTCAGCAAGGGCGTGGTGATTCCTGAATTGATTTACGCCTTTTTCCAGGCCACCTTTGCCGCCATTACCCCGGCGTTGATCATCGGTGCCTTTGCCGAGCGCATGAAGTTTTCCGCAGTGCTGGCCTTTATCGCCCTGTGGTTCACCTTTGCCTACCTGCCCATTGCCCACATGGTGTGGTATTGGGCCGGTCCTGACGCCTACACCGACGCCGACGCCGCCCTCAAGGCAGGCGCAACCGCCGGCTTTCTGTTCCAGAAGGGCGCCATCGACTTTGCCGGCGGCACCGTTGTCCACATCAACGCAGCCATCGCCGGTTTGATCGGCGCCTTCATGGTAGGCAAGCGCGTTGGTTACGGCAAGGAATCCATGGCTCCGCACAGCCTGACCATGACCATGATCGGCGCTTGTTTGCTGTGGGTGGGTTGGTTCGGATTTAACGCCGGCTCCAATCTGGAAGCAACCGGCCTGGCGGCCCTGGCCTTTGGCAACACCATGCTGGCCACTGCAGCTGCAGCCCTTTCCTGGACCTTTACCGAGTGGATGCTCAAGGGCAAACCCTCAATGCTGGGCGCAGCCTCCGGCGCGGTGGCCGGACTGGTTGCCGTCACTCCTGCCTGCGGTTGGGTTGGCATCGGCGGCGCCTTGGTGATTGGTTTGCTGGCCGGCATCGTCTGCCTCTGGGGTGTGAATGGTCTGAAGCGGATGCTCGGCGCTGACGATGCTCTGGACGTCTTTGGCGTCCACGGCGTAGGCGGCATGCTGGGCGCAGTGCTGACCGGCATCTTCGCTGATCCGGCTCTGGGCGGCGTGGGCGTGTACGATTACGTTGCCAACAAGGTGGCCGATTATTCCATCGCCACCCAGGTGACCAGCCAGTTGTGGGCCATTGGCACAACCGTTGTGTGGTCCGGCGTTGTCTCCTTCCTGGCCTACAAGCTGGTCGACATGACCATCGGCCTGCGGGTGACCGAAGAGGAAGAACGCGAAGGTCTGGACACCATCAGCCACGGCGAGTCTGCCTATCACCACTGAGCGCTTCGGCCTCAACAACCAACAAAAGAGCGGGCGTCCCTTGGGGCGTCCGCTCTTTTTTTATATGAGCCGCCTTTGCCCTGCACCCTGGCTTCCGGCGCCGCGCAGAAAAATTCCCTGCAACAAGTTTTGCAATAACCGGGCAATTGGTTTATCATTGCCGCGAAAAAAAATGGCTCCAAACAGTTTGCCAGTTCCTCTGGCAGCACTCTTACCCGCAGGTGAACAATGGTTAATAAAGTAATTATAATCGGCAATTTGGGCGCTGATCCCGAGCTTCGCTACACCCAAAGCGGCGCTCCGGTGGCAACCTTTCGCGTGGCTACCACTGAGCGTTGGAAGGGGCAGGACGGTCAGATGCAGGAGCAGACGGAATGGCACAGCATTGTTGCCTGGAAGCGATTGGCCGAAATCTGCGGCGAGTATCTGTCCAAAGGCTCCAAGGTCTACGTTGAAGGGTCTCTGAAAACCAGGAAGTGGCAGGATAAGAGCGGAAACGACCGGTACACCACCGAGATCATCGCCCGCGAGATGAAGATGCTGTCGCCGCGAGCCGGCGGCGGCGGTGGAGGCGAGTACGGTGGAGCAGGCCAGGGGTACGGCGCCGATTCCTTCCCTGAGCCCCCGCCCATGGGAGACGACGTTCCGTTCTAATCTGCGGCCTTGTCGTGTCGGTACGCAAACAGCCCGTACAGATCATTGATCTGTACGGGCTGTTTTTTTTATGGCGCCGCCTGCCGACAAAGACGCTGCAGGGCAGGGGGCGCGCCGGTCAACGCTTGAGAAGGGCGGCTTATCGCCGCTTTTCGTGGTGATAGATGGCCTCGCGCTGGGCGGCAAGCGTTTCGTCGGCCAGGTAATCATCGAAGTTGATCATCTTGTCGATCACGCCCTTGTGGCCGATTTCAATAATCCGGTTGGCCACCGTGGTCACGCATTCGTGGTCGTGGGAGGCAAAAAGAATCACTTCGGGAAAGGCGATCAACCCGTTGTTGAGCGAGGTGATCGATTCCAGGTCGAGATGGTTGGTGGGTTCGTCCAGGATCAGCACATTGGCCCCGGCCAGCATCATCCGGGCCAGCATGCAGCGCACCTTTTCTCCGCCGGACAGCACATGGGTCTTTTTCAGGGCCTCGTCGCCGGAAAACAGCATCCGTCCGAGAAAACCGCGTGAGTAGTTTTCGCCCTCGGTCACAGGGATAAACTGGCTGAACCACTCGATCAGGGTCAGGTTGTTGCCGAAAAAGGCGCTGTTTTCCTTGGGGAAATACGAATTGGTGATGGTCTGGCCCCAGCGGAACGTGCCGGAATCGGGTTCCAGTTCGCCGGTCAGAATTTGAAACAGGGTGGTCTTGGCCAGGCTGTAGGGGCCGGCAAAGGCGATTTTTTCGCCTTTGTTGACCGAAAAAGTGAGGTTTTTCAGCACTTCAACGCCTTCGACGGTCTTGCAGAGGTTGTCGACTTCCAGGATGACGTTGCCGCAGGGCCGTTCCGGCTTGAACGAGATAAAAGGGTATTTGCGCGAAGAAACCGGCATGTCCTCGATGTTGATCTTGTCCAGCAGTTTCTTGCGCGAAGTGGCCTGTTTGGCCTTGGAGGCGTTGGAGGAGAAGCGCTGGATGAATTCCTTGAGTTCCGCGACCTTGGCGGACGTCTTTTTGTTCTCGTTTTGTTTCTGTTGCAGGGTCAGCTGGCTGGCCTGGTACCAGAAATCGTAGTTGCCGACAAAGACCCGGATCTGGCCAAAGTCGATGTCCGCCATGTGGGTGCAGACCTGATTGAGGAAGTGCCGATCATGGGAGACGATGATAATGGTGTTGGTAAAGCGGATAAGGAATTCTTCCAGCCAGGCGATGGATTTAACGTCTAGGTTGTTGGTCGGCTCGTCCAGCAGAAGGATGTCCGGGGTGCCGAACAGGGCCTGGGCCAAGAGCACCCGCACCTTGTCGCCGCCGTCCAGTTCCTTCATCCGCAAATGGCCCATCTCCTCGGCAATGCCCAGACCGCTGAGCAGCACCGAGGCCTCGGATTCCGCCTCGTAGCCGTTCATCTCGCCGAATTCCACTTCCAGGTCGCCGCAGCGCATGCCGTCAGCCTCGGAAAGTTCCGGTTTTGCATACAGGGCTTCGCGCTCCATCTTGACTTCGTAGAGTCGTCGGTGCCCCATGATGACCGTATCGAGCACGGTTTCTTCGTCGTAGGCAAACTGGTTCTGCTGGAGCACGGCGATCCGTTCCTTGGGATCGATGGAGACCTCGCCTTTGTCGGCGTCCATTTGTCCGGCAAGAATCTTGAGAAAGGTCGATTTGCCCGCACCGTTGGCGCCGATGAGGCCGTAGCAGTTGCCGTGGGTGAACTTAATGTTGACGTCTTTAAAAATGACGCGCTTGCCATAGGAAAGCGCAATATTGGTTGCTTGGAGCATGCTGTGACTTCCTGTGAAAAGAGAGACGGTCACGAAAATTTTAGCGTGACTTGACCGGGATACGCCGGGGATTGCCGATCAAAATGAGCGGCGATAATAAAAGAAAAGGGAACCTACCCTGAAACGGGTAAAAAATGAAGCGGAAAAACAGATTTCAGCGTTTTCCCGGCAGTGTCGGCGCAACCCGTTTAAGGTCCGTCGGCTTGCCTCAAGGGGCTTCTTTTGCGACTTTCTTTTGTTTGTACATGCTGTTGACCGAGTAGACAAAGGCCAGCACCTCGGCAATGGTCTGGTACAAATCAGCAGGTATTTCTTCGCCGATCGGAATCTTGGCGAGCATTTCCACCAAATCCTTGTCTTCTTTGATGTGCACCCCGGCTTCTCTTGCCGTGGCAATAATTCTTTCGGCGATTAAATGGGAGCCGCTGGCCACGACTTTGGGCGCGGCGGATTTGTTTTGATCGTAGAGCAGGGCGACTGCTTTTTTAGCTCTGGGTTGTTCCGTGGTCATATAGTGCGCGCTCGATGTGTTTCAGGCCCTGGCGTCGATCATGCCGGTCACGCCGTGGACCAGTTTTTCCAACAAGACCTTGGTCGGATCCTTGGCGCCGGTCAGAAACTGGACGGATTCCAGGCTTCCGGCAGTCAGCCATTGTTTGAGTTCATCTCGAAATCCAGCCATATAATGGGCTCGCTCCGTGTCCTCAGTCAAAAAACGGACGGCTATCCGGTCATTGTCCTGGCGAATGTCGATTTCCATGTTGCCGAGTCCTTCCAGTTGCAGGTGCAGGGCAACATTTGGCGCATTTTTTGACCGGTTGCCGTCGTTATCTTGCCCCTGATCCTTGGTTTGATCGGCGTCGACGAGCAGATACCCTTGTTGGAGAAAGGAAAAGGGCAGAGGCTGAAAGAGAACTGCATCGCCGGATAGTCGTATTTGAAGCAACTGGTAGAGTTCGATGGTTTTGGTTAACTGGTCGGCTTGGGTCGTGCTTTTCTCGGTTGCCGCCGCCTGCTGCGACAATTCCAACAACGCGAATTTCAGGGTTTGGACCGCTTCTTCCCGGTTGTTGGACGCCAGGAGACGCTCCAGGTTCATGCCCAGTCGATTGAAGATGGTTTCGAGTTGTGGGCCGCTGGGCTGGTTGGCCGATTCGGGGCTGCTTGCGCCCGGCACTTGACCCAAAAATGCGAGCAGTTGTCGCAGGGGATGGGTGGCCGGCAGGGGGGCGTTGTCCTGAATCGTCGTTGTCAATTGTTGGAAAAGTGTCTGCAAGAGCGCCGCGTTTGGGACAGCCTCTTCGGGTTGGCCGAGAAGGCGAGCGGTTGCTCCGGAAAGCGCCGTATGAGCAATGGCTTCCTGATCGGCTACAGGTGCAAAAACAGCGGCGAGTTGTGACGCTTGTGCCGCTAGTTGAGGCGAGAGTGCTGGAGATGCGGCCAACTGTTTGAGCAGGCTGCCAATTTCGTTGTTGACCCCCGCAGGCGAACTGGCGTTGTTCGCAGCGCTCGCAGCCATTGTTGCTTTGTCGAGAAGTTGCGCGATCAAAGGAAGCGTCGTCGCAGAGCCGCTTCCGGGAGTTTTGGCAAGGGTGTCGCCAAACAATTGAAGCGTTTCTTGGGCCGTGGCGCTGATGTGCGGCAATTGTTGCGCTTCAGTCGCTAGGTTAAGGATCTCTGGAAGAAGTGTCGCTTGCTGGCCAAGCAGATGGACTGAGGCGTTGATCCGTTGATTGATCGAATTGGGGGCGGCAATCTGCAATTCGACGCGTGGAGCGAGTGACGCGACCTGTAGGTCAAGTTTTTGTCCCACCTGCAATTGCGCGTTTGATTCGGCTGCCACCTGCAATCCGCCAATATCAATCGTGAATTGCTGCGGTCCATTGTGCGCGCTGACGACCCCTTGGAGCAGTTGCCCCTGCGCGAAGGGCAGGCGCTGGTGCTGGCTGCCGCTTTTAGGGTCGGTGGGCGCAAGGGGCTGTATTTCGGTAATAAGGCGTAACGACTCCACGATTCCCTCGTCAGGTGTCTACGTTTACGCCGGCGCGCTGGCGGTTGAACCGGGGAGAGCAACATATCCGCCCACAGACGAAAAGTACAAGGCGTTCCGCTTTGGCAGGAGGCAAAGAAAAACTATAGGGTTTGCACGTTTTCCCGAAGTTGACGGCGTTGCTCCTGCATGCAGCAGGCAACAATCTGGTCTCTGGTTTTGGTGGAGATGGTTTCGAAGTGGAAGGCCACTTGGTAGCGGTTTTTGCGTATTCGATATGATCTGACTACTTCCGCCAGGCACACGATAGGCGCTTCTTCATCAGGTACAGTGACGACGAGTTGGATGCAATGGTTGTTGGGTGGCTTCTCGGCAAAAAAAGCCAGCAATCCGCTGCCGCTCAAATCAATGGTCGTGCCCACCATTTTCCAGGTTCGATTGTTCACCTCTTTGGAGCCGGCGATATAACTGGCTTCAATGGGCACGTTGATTGAGACCCGGAAAAAGTCGCGCAGAGATTCCACGGCAATAGGTTCCCGCGCCGTGAACAGCAAACGTCGGTTGCCGGCCACACTGTCAAGCCGGGCAATCAAATTCACTGTTTGGCCTTTGTGGTCAACCGCCAAGTGACAGTCGGCGCCTATTTGCAGAGTATGCGCTTCCCAGGATAAAGGAGGGAAAACAAGTTCTATGACCGGGCTTTCTTTTTTGATCAGCAAAGCCTTGCAACGGTAACTTTCGTCATTGTTTCCCGTCAGGTCGACGACTGTAGGGGCGTTGTCGTCAAGTTTGTTGAGGATTTCATCGATTCTAGCCACGGGTGCGTCACCCTCTCCTTAAAAGTTGGGTTGAATGTGGTTTTCTGCTTATTGGGAAGGCTGATTTTCCAGTTGCACGCGCATGCGCAAATGTTTGCGTTGCAGTTCAAAGCAACAGGCCATGATTTTGTCCTGACTTTCCGAGTCGATCATGTCGAAATGCAGGGCAACGTAATACAGATGTTGCTCAATCTGCCGACAACGCACCACATGGCCGAAAGCCTGAATGACTTCCATGCCTTGGGTCGGAAGCGCCAGTTCGATTTTAACCTTTTTCTCTTTTGCCAACGGTTCGCTGAAGCTGCACAACAGCCCGCTGCCGCTAAGGTCGATGGTGTCGCCTTGTAGTCTCCAGCGTTCGCCCTCGTCGGCCATCACCTCCGGAACCGCCGAAGAGGCGGCAACCTTGGCGACCGCATCCACTCTGAAGTAGTTGCGGGCTTGGGTGTGGGTGATCGACTCGCGGGCCACCAGTTGCAGCGTCCACGGATCAACGATGTTGTTGATGTCGGCGGAGACGGAAACCGTCTGGTTGGTCATGTCAAACATCACCATGCACGTCCGGCTGGGGTCGACCTGATCAATCGCCAAGGCTCCGGGAGGAAAGAAAAGGGTAAACTCGGGAGGCGCGGTTTTTGCCAAAAAGCAATGGACCCGTTCTTTTTCAGTAACGCCCAGAAGCGGAACCGCCGCTCGCACCGCTGTCCCTTCTTTGAGCTGAAGAAGAAAACTGTTGAGTAATGGCAAGATGTTACCTTCGCTAAAATTGAAAATACAATATTTTCTAGATTGCCATAGGTGTGCCAAGAAAGAAAGAATTATTTGGGCGAGCAGAGGCCGAAATGAAAAATCGCTGGGTGTAACCAGCGATTAATTCAATTTCCAGTATCTATTCAATACGTTCCGCAGCCTCACCGTTTCTCGTTCCCATGTGCCACATGGGAACGCGGGTGGTGTGGTCCTGGTGCCTCAGCTGCAAGTATTGCACTGCCTGCGTCGCAGGCCAGGAGGATTCCCATGCAACGCATGGGAACCAGGGGTATCGGTGGTGTTACTGAATAGTTACAATTTTTAAATCAAGCGAAGCATGATGCACGGCGTAAACATCGCCGACAAAGCCCTGTCATCTCGAACGAAGTGAGAAATTTCGCGCCTTCGCGAAATGTTCCTTTGCGAGATTCCTCCTCGCTGTGCTCATCGAAATTGACGAAGCGGCGTGCTTCACTGTTGAAATGGAAATGGAATGAAAAGGCAGGGGGAATGGCGAGGGGTCAGTTGGAGATGGAAATGCGTCGACCGGTATGATCTGCAACAGGCCGGTATCCCTGCAACACGGTGTTCCCCTGCTTCATTTTTTGCAAGTCATTGCGTTGCACGGCCATGATGCCCTTGAGCTGCGCGGCAATGCGGTGGTTGCGTTCTTGTATGGAGCGCATCAATGTCAACAGTTCCCGCATCGGCGGGCTGTGGCGCATCTCATCGCGGTTGCGCAAAAGATCGAGGATGGCGGAGTCGTTTTCCTTGGCCCCGCGCTGCAGTTCGTCCAACGTTGCGCTCAGCGAATAAAGAGCCTCAATGTTTCTGGTCTGCACCGCCTGCTCAATTTTGTCGTGCACCCCGGCAATCCTGCGGTACTGCGTAAGTGATTGTTGAATCAATGTCTGCTCCATTTTACATCGCCACCGCTAAAGGTCTGTAAGGCAAAGGTTCTGCCGCCGCTGAGCCGCCGGCCGCTTCCCGCATTTCCTGTTTGTTGATTTCAATCGCCTCTGCCCATGTCGTCCTCAATTCGGCCAACATTTTTTTGACCTCCAGCAGAGGCTCTACATCGTTTTTAAGATTGGCCTCCATCATTCGCTTGAGCATGTAACTGTACAGGGCGTCCAGGTCCTCGGCCAGTTGCGGATTCATGGAATGATCCAGCGTGGCGGCAAATTCAGAGACAATGGCCGTTGTTTTGTTGATGTAGTAGGCTCGTTTGTCAATAACCCCGTTTTCTATGGCCTGAATGCCTAAGGTAATGAAGCGGATGGCGCCGTCATACAACATCAGCATCAGCTGTTCCGGCGAAGCCGAGTTGACCGTGTTGGCCAGGTATTGGTTGGCATATCCGTTCATGGTTAGTTGCCCCCGCTCATCATGTTGCTCAGTATGTCCATTTGCTGAGTCAGGTAGGAAGATTGTGAATTCAGGCCGCTGACCAGGGTTTCCATGGCGCTGAACTGCGCTTCCATGGTTTTCTGTCGCTGTTCAAGGCGGGCCTCAACAGAGGTTATCTTGTCGTTGATTTTGGTGAGGTTGGTGGAGATGCTGTCTTTTTTGCCTTTCAGCATCCCGGTGCTGGAGTTGGTCATCCCGTAGAGGTAGTCCTTGAACTGGGTGACCGCGCCGGCGACGCCTTCCTCGCCGGCCATCAGGCTGACGACGCTGTCAAGGTTCTTGTCAATGGCTGCCGAAAGCTCGGTTCCATCCACTTTCAGGGTTCCGTCTTTTTGGGTCTCGAAACCCAGTTGGGAAAGCGAACTGAAGACGCCAGAGTTGGCTGAACTGTCGGTCATCATGTTCTGCAGCCGACGTTTGATTGCATTGATGCTGGCGTCGCCGCCGAGCACGCCGCCGCCTTTGCCGTTGATCACCGATTGGCTGGTGATGAAACTGATCACTTCGTTGTATCCTTCAGCAAAGGCTTCAATGGTTGATTTAATGCCGGCCTTATCGATGTTAATGTTCAGTGTGGTGGTTTTGCCAACTTCACCCTTGAGCAAATCCAGGGTAACGCCGGGGATAGCCTCGGTGATCGTGTTGGAATCGCTGAAGATTTCAATGGTGTCCACCTTGATCACAGCCTGAGTCGCTTCCTGGACCGGAGGGTCCAGGGCCAAAGCCGCGCCGCCGGACAACGCGCTTGCGTCCAGGGAGAATTTCTTGGAGACGTTTTCGCCCGTCAGGACCAGCGAAAAGGGTTCACCCTCGACTCCGGTGTTGATAATTGCCGCAGAAACGCCAAGGTCTGCATCGTTGATGGCTTTCATAACGCCTTCAAGCGAGTTGTTGGCTGCGGTAATGTTGATGTTGGTTGTCTTGTCGCCAACCGTCACTTTCATTGTTCCGGTTCCGAACAGCGAGCTGGTTTTGTCCGCATATCCCGTTGCCGAAACCGATTTCTGCACCTGGGCCAAGGAAACAACCTCCACCTGATAGCTGGCGCCGGTCGTGGCTTTGGTGTTCACCGAGGCGGAAAGATACTCCTCGGAACTCTGCTTGACCGAACGCTGCAACAAAGTGGACGAATAGTTGAGGTCCTTGATTTTGTCGGCAAAAGACTTCAGGCGGGTGTCCAATTCGGTGAACGCGGTCAAACGATCATTGAGCCAGGTCTTGTCGGTTTCCAGGCGGGTGATCGGAGTGCGCTCGATTTCCATCAACTGCTCAATGATGGTGCTGGTTTCCATCCCCGAGGCTAGGCCGCCGAATTGAATAGTCATGGCTGGGTCTCCACTGCTGCAAATTAACTGACGGTGTTGATGATACTGCCGCTCAGTTCCTTGAGTTGTTTGGTAAGGTTGAGCAACTCTTCCGGCGGAATCTGCCGTATCACTTCATCGGTGTCGCTGTCCACAATCTTTACCACCAATTCCTCGGAGCCGCTGTCCCGTTCAAAGCGGACGCTGTACAGCCCTTCTTCGGTAATCGCCTTAATTTGAGTGAGCAACTCTTCCGGCTGCGCTTTGCTTTCTTCCTGCGCCGAGCTGGGCGCCTCTTGCTGGGCTGCCTGTCGTTTGAGATCCACTTTGGAGCTGGCCTCGCTGGTGCGCGGCTGCACAACGTTGGTGGTGCTGACTGCCTCGATATTCATCGCCTTACCTCCGTGTAATGGATTGAAATATCAGAAAGCCGGAGAGACCAAAGCGGTCTCTCCGGGAAAGGGAGGTGTGAGCGGCTTAACCCAGCAGGCTCAGGGCCAACTGCGGGGCCTGATTGGCCTGGGCTAGGATCGAAACGCCAGCCTGTTGCAGGATGTTCTGCTTGGTCATGCTCGAGGTTTCCTGGGCAATGTCTGCATCCAGGATCCGCGACCGCGCAGCCGAGAGGTTCTCGGAAACGTTCGACAGGTTGGAGATAGTGTTCTCAAACCGGTTCTGGATCGCGCCGAGCTCGCCGCGCATATTGTCGACCTGCATCAGGGCGCCGTCAATGGACTCGATAGCGCTGGCAGCGCCTTCAACGGTTGTGATGTCAACATTGTTGATAGATTTCAAGTCGCTAACATTAGCATCGAGTGCGTCGGTGCTGAAGAGCGATTTGTCCCCGTCGTCAATAGTGCTGGTAACGTTGAAACCGCTGGAGCTTGAAAACTTAACTTCTCCACCAACGATGGTGGAATCACGATCGTTGGCTATGGTTGAGGTTAATCCGTCTTCTAATGTTGTCGCAACACCTTCGCTTCCCTTTACGGTCATGGTTTGAGAAGTTGTTCCAGCAACAGTCGCGCTATGCGAAAAATCAGCGATTTTAATGTCTTCCCCTGCAGTTTGCTTTAGCTCGATGCTTGATTTGTCCGCGCTAAGGGTTGCAGTTATTCCTGTGTTTCCTGATTGTTCGTTAATTGCAGTCGTGAGATTGCTTAAATTGTTAGACAGTACAGTCGCATTTATTGTTACAGCTTCTGTGTTAACCCCCTGCAGGCTAAATGTTACGCTGCCGTCATTGCTTAAATTGCCGATTGTGGCAACTGTGCTGGCGCTTGCAGTTACTCCGGTATTGCCTGACTGAGCATTTATTTTTTCTGCAACAACTGCAGCTGTGTCGCCATCTGATATGCCGACTTCAACTGATCCCTGGTTTCCTACTACTGTTAGTGTTTGCGCTGAAACGTTATTTGTTTTGTTGTCAGTGGTAGTTAAGCCTGTTTTTGATGAGACGGTATTTACATTGCCATCTGTTAGCGAGGCAGCTTTGTAAAGTCCTGATCCGTCTGTGGTTGTTGATGTAAGGACGTCTCCATCTGCTACTGAAACAGAAATTGAACCCTGGGTTACTGCTACAGCAGCATCGGCATCAAGCGTAATGCTTCCGCTTCCGCTTCCTTTAACTGTTACAGATGAGTTTGCTCCATCTGCAACCATCGTTGTTGTTATGTTGTCACCTTCATCAGCAAGAGAAAATGTAATGTCACCATTGTCTGCTTGCGTAACTGTATATCCTGCATTTTCAAGCTTTGAGATTCCTTGTGCTGAAAATCCAGTCGCAGTAAAGTCACCACCTGCTTCAGTGAATGCAAGGTTTCCTGCTGTGCTACCGCTGTTAATAGTAAGCGATGCGCCTGTGTCAAAAGCCATTGCACTTAAAGTGACACTATTGCTAGCGGTGGCACTTGCTCCTATTGATGCACCATTCGTGTCTATAGTGCCAGCAATAGTTTCCATATCCGTTTGAGCTGCTATGGTAACAAGTGTGGTTGAGCCCACCGTTAACACTTCACCTGTAATTGCAGCAGCAGCTGCCGCAGTTTTTCCTACGCTAGAACCATCTGCGTTCATTGCATAGGAGGTGGAAGTGGATGCCTCAATGCCACGAGTATTGTCAGTGGTCAGGCTATTGTTGCCAATGTCGGTTGCACGGGCAGAATTTATTCCAAAAGAAATGGTTTGATTGGCGTTGGCTCCAACTTGGAACTGAGCGGACGTCATCGAGCCGTCCAGCAGATTTTTACCGTTGAAGGTGGTGGTGTCGGCAATACGGGTCAACTCTTGTTTGAGCTGATTGACCTCAGCCTGAAGAGAGGTCCGGTCCGAGGAGCTGTTGGTGTCGTTGGCGGACTGAACGGCCAACTCACGCATACGCTGGAGAATGTTGGTGCTTTCCTGGAGCGCGCCCTCAGCGGTCTGCGCCAGAGAAATACCGTCGTTGGAGTTACGTACCGCTTGGTTCAGGCCGCGGATCTGGGAGGTCATACGGTCGGAAATAGCGAGGCCGGCTGCATCGTCCTTAGCGGAGTTGATGCGCAAACCGGAAGAGAGGCGTTGCATTGATTTGGCCAGCGCGGACTGAGAGACGCCCAAATTGCGCTGAGCATTGAGAGAGGCTACGTTTGTGTTAATTGAAAGTGCCATGATATTCCTCCATGAATATTTTTAGGCTAATCCTTAGTTGGCATCCTTGCCATGTTTTGGTGGTGCAAAAAACGTGAGCTGCATGTGGTGCGCTAGACTATTTTCGCCGATCGGCGCCTCCGTGCAAAAGAAATAATGTGTGTACCGGTTTAAAACTGCGTCAGGGAGTGTTCACCTGTTAGAACGTTGTTCCCTTTGTAATGCTTATCGAACCGCCTCCAGCGAAACTTTAGCTTTTTTTTGCGGGAAAATATTTTTTTCGATCCAGCCAACCAGGGAAGCAACAACGCCCGGCTGTTGAGGCGTTGCTGGTTTCTCTGGTTTCTCTGGTTCCCATGCGCCGCATGGGCCCCCCCCTAGCGATGATGCGCAGCATCTACACCTGAGAGGCCGCACCTATCGTGCTGCCGCAATAAATCAACCGCAACGCGGATCAGCAAGTCGTTCCCATGCAGCGCATGGGAACGAGGTGAAGGGAATGAGGAGGTCAAGGATGGCGATGGAGCTGAAGTTGCGAGAAGACAACAGCCTGATGCCAATCAGGAACAATTGGTCCATGGGCTCGTCAACTGCCCCACTCGGTATAAATCGGAATCAATCCTTCCTGGTCGTGGTAATTCCGCGCGCTGGAATAACGCCAGTGGAGAGGATCATCCACATAACCCCGTTTAACCGGGTTAAAATGAATATAATCCAATGTTTGCCGCAACATCTCTTCATTTTGCATCAGTTGCGGATGGCTGCCTTCCTGCCAGAACTGATGACGCGAATCGATTTTATGGGCCTTTTTAAAGAAGGCAAACAGTTCCAGAAGCCGTTCCACCTTGTGCTCTTCCAGGCAGAGCAAAATTTCTTTTGCGGTGAACGCCTTGAAATCATGCACTTGTTGCCGCAAGTCAGGCGCTTGCAATATGCAGTGCATGTGATTTTCCAAGACGACATAACCGTACACTTTGACGCCTTTGTTGCGTTGCCGCCAAATCATCGCATCCAGGAGGATGTGCACGGTCTCGGGTCGGGTGAAAACGGCCATCCAGTTGAGCACGGTGAATGTGAGGAAGTGGGGCGCGTGGTCTTCTGTAATCTTGTAACGACTGCGTCCCATAGAGTTCTCCGAATAGGAAAAGGCGGCGGGCGGGTTGGTTAGGTTGGTTCCCATGCGCCGCATGGGAACCAACTCTATGATGCGTAGCATCCCTTGCCGCAGTTCCTTCGCCAATGTGCCCAGATAGAATAAACTGCAACGCAGTCCAGTAGCCGTTCCCATGCAACGCATGGGAACGAGAAGAAGATGGGAACGAGGAACAAGGAAGCCAGAGTAGGCGCCAGAAGAATCAGAACCGGGATTTTTACTGCCAGTTGCCAAAAATCATGAATTCCTGCTGCTTTTTGGGGCGCAGGGAAGCCGCTTCTTCCCACAGAAAACGATCTTCGTAACCGTTGGCGAGGAATTTGTTCGTAGCCAATCGATCGCCTTTGACCGTGGTTGCCAGGGTGTTTTCCTGAATAATGGCGGACGCGTCTCTATTATACTGAAACATAACTATTTTCATGGTGATTGCCTTAATTCGGAGGGTGTTGGAGACGGGCGCGGCGCCCGTCTCCAATGCTGATCATGATGGGCTTGCCGGTTTATCCCTGGAGCAGTTGCAGGGCAAGCTGTGGGGTTTGGTTGGCCTGGGTGAGTATGGAAACGCCGGCCTGCTGGAGGATGTTGTTTTTCGTCATTGCCGAAGTTTCCTGGGCGATGTCGGCATCCAGGATTCGGCTGCGAGCGGCGGAAAGGTTTTCCGAAACATTCTGCAGGTTGGAGATGGTGCTTTCAAACCGATTCTGAATGGCGCCGAGATTGCCGCGCAGGCTGTCGATCTGGCTGATGGCGCCGTCTATTGACTTGATGGCCTCGGTTGCTCCGGCAACCGTGCTGATGTCCACCGTGTCGATGGTGTTGAGTTCGCTTGCGTTGGCAACGCTGGCGGCGCTGCTAAACAGGGACCCTTGGCCGCTGTTCGCTGTGCTGTTGACGTTGAAGTTGCCGGTACTGTAGAAACTGATCTCGCCGCCAACCACGGTGGAGTCTGTGCTGCTTGAGCTGTCGCCTGCAAGCGCAACTCTGGCGCCTTCGTTGCCGGTGATGGTGATGGTGTCGGCGGGTTGATTGCTGCTGTGGGTATAGTCGCCAATTTTAATGTCGTATCCCTCGGCTTGCGTCAGGGTGATGCTCTTTTTATTGCCGCTCAAAGTGGCTAAGATGCCGGTATTGCCGGATTGATTATTGATGGCCTGGGCCATGGACGTCAAATCATCGGCGGTCACTGTGGCGCTGATTTCGATGGCGTCGCTGTTGGTGCCTTGGAGCGTGAAGCTGATAGTGCCATCGCTGACCAAGTCAGAGATGGTGGCTGTTGTCCTTGCCTCTGCGGTAACGCCGGTGAGTGAGGATTCAAGGGTAATGTTGTGCGCGATGGTGTAGGCGCTGTCGCCTGCCTCGACGGCAACTTCTCTGGTGTCGTCGGGACCTACGATGGTGAGTGTTTGCGCTGTGACGTTGTTGCCACTGTCGGGATTGGCATTGCCTGTCCCAAAAAGCAGACCTTCTTCGCCGGCGGCAACACCAAGAGATGTTCCCTCGGAAGTAACGGACACGACGGTTTCGGCAGCGTCAATGGTGTAACTGCCTGTGGCCCGTTGCGCATAACTAAGAGCTGCAATCGCTACGGATTGCGGTGCCCCAGCACTGTTTGTATAGGTGACGTTTCCTGTAATGTCAGCGCCTACTGTCGCACTGGCAAAAGTCAGTGTTGCTCCGTTGGTTGTAAGGCCTGTGTAGGTGAGATTGGTGCCGTTTAAGCTGAACCCTGTTCCGGCGGACGCTACCGAAAGGACATCAGCGGAAGTCAGTTGCAACGTTATTGCGTTGGTGCCGTCGCTAATTTGGAATGTTTCCGGGTTAGTAGCATGACCATTTGCAAGGCCGGAAAGATCAAAGGTTACAGTGTTTGAATAACTGGCAGTGACGGTCACTCCGATGCCGGCAAGGTTGGTAACCGTCGCTGCAGCGGTTGCGCCTACGTCAGCAGTTGCTGTCGTTCCGTTCGCCAAGGTTAAGGTAAGCGTTTCGGTGGCGGATGCAGTGTTGGCGACTGTGATTCCAAGAGATGAGCTCGTTGCCGCTTCGATGCCGACAGCATTGGTTGACACTAGTGCATTAATCCCCAAATCTTCAGCTTTTGCCGAAGGAATGGAAAAGGAAATCGTCTCGTTGGCGTTGGCTCCCACCTGGAATTGGGCGTTGTTCAGGGTGCCGTCAAGGACGTTTCTATTGTTGAACGAGGTGCTGGAAGCGATCCGGGTCATTTCCTGCTGTAGCTGGTTTACTTCAGCCTGCAGGGACGCGCGGTCGGAGGCGCTGTTCGTGTCATTGGCCGACTGGATGGCCAACTCACGCATACGCTGGAGAATATTGGTGGTTTCCTGGAGCGCGCCTTCAGCGGTCTGCGCCATGGAAATACCGTCGTTGGCGTTGCGGGAGGCCTGGTTGAGGCCGCGAATCTGGGAGGTCATCCGGTCGGAGATAGCGAGACCGGCGGCATCATCCTTGGCGGAGTTGATGCGTAACCCGGACGACAGCCGTTCCATTGCGGTGGCCAAGTCTCCCTGGGATTTGGATAAATTTCTCTGGGCATTCAGGGACGGGACGTTTGTATTGATCGTTAAAGCCATGGTTTCCTCCATGAAATTTTAGCCACGGTCGTCCAATGGTTGACCTGGGGGCTAACGATACAAACGTAACTTTTCTCTCAATGCTTTTTTACTTCCTCTCGATATACTTTTCGGAAAAAATGGGTTGATGCTTAAGTGATTTTTTAAAAAAAGATAGGAATGTGAATGGGCTGAGAATGGAAGGCGCTCAGTGGCTCGGTGCGGCCTGGTGCGGCCTGGTACGGCTTGGTACGCCTTGGTACGGCCTGGTTCCCATGCGCTGCATGGGTACCCCTGCTGTGATGCGCAGCATCCACATCAGGTGAGACCCACCACTAGCGACGACCTCGATAAAGTAACCGCAACGCAGTTCAGCAAGCCGTTCCCATGCAGCGCATGGGAACGAGGAGCCTGCAACCAGCTCTGGTTTGAATCCTCCGTTTCCCATCCCTCTGGTTGCCGCATGGGCCCCCTCGCTGTGATGCGCAGCATCCAAATCAGGTGAGGCTCACCTCTAGCGACAACCTCGATAAAGTAACCGCAACGCACAGTTCAGCAAGTCGTTCCCATGCGCCGCATGGGAACCAGAAGATGTAGTGCCTGGGAAAGAGAGGGAAACACTCGAAGGGCAAAAAGGAAAAGCTCGCTGGACAATGACGCGTCCAGCGAGCTTGAGAAAAACGATGAGGTCGGCAGCCTATTTTTTATCGATTTTGGGCAAGGGCGTGCGGATGTCGTAGCGTGGGTCTTCGAGAATGACCTGTAGCCCTTTTTTGGTCTCCGGGGCATAGAGAATAGGACCCGAGAGATTGAGGCTGATTTCTTTGTCCTGGGAAATGGAAACAATGGCGAGCACGAAGCAGGAACCGTTTTCGTCAATATTCAACTTCTGCCGTTCGTTTTCATCCGGAAGGACAATATAATCAAGGAAGAAATTGGTTGGATCAGTGACGACAAAGGCAAAGGCTGGATCATCGACACTCTGTATCCAGAAGAGTGGGCCTTGTTTGGTGTTGGGCATCACCAGGAAATTTTTCAACTGGTCCAGACCAACCAATCCTTCCGGAAAATGGATGACGTGGGACGGATCGTATTCAACCTCGCCAAAACGGGTGTTAATGGTTTTCATTTTTTCAACGTCCTTCCTGCAAGCTTGTCACTGAGGATATCGAGGTCGGTCATGTCCCAACCGGCCGCTGCTTCAATATTTTCCTGACGAATGCGATCGTAGACTTCCTGGCGGTAAATTTTGGTGTCGCGGGGGGCGTCAATGCCGATACGAATGCCGCCGCTTTTCATTTCAATGATTTTAACAACAATGTTGTCACCGATGATAATGCCCTCACCGGGTTTCCTGGTCAACACCAACATAATTTCACACCTGTAGAAACTCGGGACAGACCCGAAACAGTTAAAAGAGAACACAAGAACGCGCCCGCCGCTAACGGTTCAGCGGCGACCGTAGAGGTTCTTTATTGCCAGTATCGTGGAAAAAAAATAAAAAGGCAAGCAGTTTTAATTGGTTGGCGATCTTATAAGAAGTCGAGGATGGAGAGTTGCGAAACCTTGGAGGTTACGCTCAGGGCCGCTTGAAAAGCGGTTTCCTGCTGTACGATGTTGTTGAACGCCTCAATGGCGTCGGCGTCTTCATACCGGGAGAGGATTTGCTTGAGATCAACGCGAACACCTTCCTGGTAATCCATAGCGGTATCCACTCGGCTTGCCCGATTACCCAACTGAGAGCGCAGGCGGCGATTTTGTTCGGCGGCGCCTTCAAGATCGTCCAAGCTGGTCTGCATGGCGTCCTGCATGGCTTGCAGGGTGACGGGGTCGGCGGTGTCGTCGTAGGTGCGGAGGGTTTCCTCGGCCTGGGTGAGTTCCAGAAACAGGTCATATCGCCCGGTGTCGGTGCTATTGAGCGTCGGGTCGGTGGTGTTCCAGTTGCTGGCGCCCAAAAAAAGATCGTTGCCGGTCAGGTTGACCTGCGTTTGCTCGCCGGTGCTGATTTCCAAAAAGGTGGGGTTTTCATCTCCCTGGTAGAGATAGGGCCAGGTCGAGGAATCGTTGGCGTTATAGGTTAACGGGTCATAGGTGGAGTTTTTAATGAAAGGCACGGTGTCTTCCTCGTAGCCGCCAAACAGGTACTTGCCGTCAACCATGCCGTTGGCTGCATCGAGCAGTTCGTTGCGGATTTGAGCAAGCTCATCGGCCAGAACAGTCCGGTCTTCATCGTTGAGAGTGCCGTTGACCGCGTTGGTCATGATCTCCTTGGCCCGCTGCATGATGTTTTCCACATGCTCCAGATGGCCGTCGGTAGCCTGCATGGTGTCCAGCGACTTGCCCATGGTTTCCAAGTAGCGGTCAACATTGGAAATCTGCTTGCGGGTGTTGAGCACTGGGCGGATTGAGGCCGGATCATCCGAGGGTTTGTTGAGCTTTTTGCCGGTCGCCCCAATCTGGCGAAGTTCTTCCAGTTGGGATGAGACGTTGTCCAGGCGCGAGCCCAGCATTCGATATGTTGTTCCCTGTGTGGCTTTCATGGCTTATTATCCCTTGAGCTGGAGAAGTGCGTTCATCATTTCGTCGACGGTGGAGAGAAATTTGGCTGATGATTCAAAGCCGCGCTGATATTGGATGAGATCAATCATTTCCTCTTCCAAGGAAACCCCGGAATAGCCGTCTCGGAGATTTTGCAGCTGCACCGAGGCGTCCTTCGCGCCCGAGAGAGCCAGTTCATTGCGGGCCGCCTCAATGCCGACCGAGGAGACCATCTGGCTGAAAAAATTGTCAAAGGTGTCGTTGGTGGCGCCAACCTTATGGGTGACCTCCAGTTGAGCGATGCGCAACGCGTTTTCGTTGTCGCCGGGAGCGGCGTCAATCAGGCCGGCAGCTGCGACTTCGGAGGTGTTGGTGATGGTGACGAAAACGTTGCGGCTCGGGATTTCGCCGGGAAGCAGGGTGGCCATGTCGAGAAAGAAATCTCTTCCGTCGACCCCGTCCGAACCGTAGCCGGCGGCGTGTTCGGTATTCACTGCCGTGGTCAGGTCGGTGGCCAGGGTGTTGAGATTGCTGCGCAGATCGGCAATAAAGACGTCGCGCATTTCAAACATGCCTTTGAATTTCCCCCCAAGATTATCAAGGGTGACGTCGAGGGTTGATCCGGCGACTTCGAGTTGTAGGCTGACGTCCGTGCCCGAGGTGACGGTCTTGATGGTCGCGGCAAGGTTGCCTTGCACCAGCGGCATGCCGCCTGGCAACTGCACGCTCAGCATGCCTCGATTGTCGGTGTAGGTCTGGATGCCAAGGGTTTCGGAGAGATCCTTGACGATCAGATCACGTTGGTCACGGGAGGCGTTGGCGGTCTGACCGGAAATTTCGATCAAATTAATCCGGTCGTTGAGCTTGGCGATTTGCGTTATCTTTTCATTGAGGTAGTCGACCTCGCCGATGATTTCGGTATTCATGTTCGAGACCACGGTGTCCATGTCGTCGGTGATGCCGCGAAAGGCGTCGCCCAACAATTGACCTCGCTGCATGACCACGTCGCGCTCCACCTGACCGCTGGGGTTGGCGGTCAGTTCCTGCCAGGCGTCAAAGAAATCGTTGATTTCCGAGGCCAGGTTGTCTTCCGAAACATTAAAGATTCGTTCCAGCTCCGCCAACGATCCAGATTTACCGGTCTCTTCGCCGTATTCAATCGATTTGTCCTGAAGTTGGCGGTTGATGAACACGCTGTAATCCCGGCTGACGTCGGACACCGTCACCCCTTGGCCAATAAAGAAGTCGCCAAAGTTGACCGCCGGAATCTGCATCAACTCGGCGCGTTGCCGCGAGTAGCCCTCGGTGTTGACGTTGGCGATGTTGTTGCCGACAATCTCAATCGATTTCTGATTGGTCAGCAGGCTGGTTTTGCCGGCATTCAGTGCGTTGAGAAGACTGGTCATGGGCGTTGTGGTTTCCCTGGCGCTCCAATTGGGTCTTGGGGAGCTGTTTGATTGTTTTGCAGGCGGTTGTCATGTTGCGCCTTGGCAACAAACTGTTACGTTATGATACTATCGGCACAATCCGGGAGTGAGTTTAGCTGTTGCGGGGAATTTCTCGACGGGTTGCGAGATGAGGGCGATGCTGGGGGGAAAGAAGAAAAGCCGCCCAGGGGAAGTAAGTGGGGGGCTGGGCGTGCAAAAAAGAGGAGGCTGGGGAGTGAGGCGAAAAATTTAGATGCTATTTAAATGCTGCCGGAGAGCAGGCGACCGTTGATGGTGGTGTTGCTTGAAACGCCGTATTGGCTATAGGTGACCGGCACCGTCTTACGGCCAAAAAATTCCATAGTGTCCTGGATCCAATTCAGAGTGGCGCGGAAAAGAAAGGCGTTGCGCCGATTCTCCTGCTGAATCTCCCGGGCGTACTGCTGGTCGTCCGGATGGAGTCGTTCCACCGAATTCAACACGTTGAGCAGGGCTTCTTTGTGGCGGACGTCGGCCATCATGGCAGGCAGATCAAGCGCTTTGGCGTGCTCGCGTTCCGCCTGGATGGTGTCGCGCAGCTGAAACAGCAACTCACGGACGGTTTCGCGTTCCATAACGTCAACCCTTTCCATAACGTCAACCCTCAACCAAGAATTTGAGCAGGCTGGATGCAACCTTGTTCAGGTCCGGCTCATACTGGCCGTTGGCAACCTGGGCCTTCAGTTCCTGCACCCGAGCGGCGCGTGCGGCGTCTTCGGTCGATCCGGCTGATTGGGCGGCAGTTGCGCCCTGCAGCGCCGACGAAAAAGAAACGCTTTCCTTGCCTTCGGTTTTTGACGATTTCTGCGTCTCACCGGCCTGGCCGATTTTGTTGAGACCACCAATCTGTCCCATGCCTCGCACTCCAAAAAATTCCACAGTCATCACGTTCACCTCAAGGGAAATGTATCAGGCTACAGCCTTTGATTCCGCTGCCCAGTCATCGAGTTTCTTCATCACCGCATCGTAGGTGTCGTAAGAGATATCGGGCAACCAGTCGCCAAAGGCTTTTTTTGCCTCGGCAAATCCCTTGTCAATCCCTTCCTTGATTGCATCAATGCGTGACGGATCTCCTCCGGCAACTCCAACGGCGAATTGAAAAATTCGGTCGGATGTCTGCTCTACGCCAAAGTAACCGTTTTCGCCGATGAGGTCTTGTGCTTCTTCGGGAGTGACGGCAGTGAGATCGATTTCACTTTCGCCGACGGCTATCTTGGTGTTGATGCCCTGTTCCTGCAGCAGATTGGCCACCAAGCTCCGCAACATCGCGTATTTGGATTCGTCGCTTGCACTCAGTTGCATAGAACCAGTGTAGGTGACGGCCAAGGTCGATTCGCTGCGCAGGCTGATCGTGTCCGACGAAGTCGTCTGCGAGTCTGCCAATTGCACGGTCGAATTTCTGGAGACGTCCACACTTGTGCTCTGGTGGGCAAGAAGCGTGCTGTGAGTCTGGTTGTTGCTGATATTGCTGACCATTTTTCTGCCTCCGTGCAGTGTTTGCGGGCCATCCTGGCTCGATTTAACAGGAGTTTCTCCTTCCTGTTAGCTCTTTATCGGACGCGGCGGCGAAAAACTTTACAAAAAAAACACTCTTTATTTTTAAGAAAGACGAGCAGACGCATAGTCATTTGGCGGGCGGCAATTTCTTTTCCATCTGGCGATACATCTGCTCGGCCAACCCTATGCTCTGTTTCTGGGATATTTTGGTGGCGATTTCCTGGTCCAGCATGTCCTGATACATCTCGGAGGCGTTGTTTTCTTTAAATAATTCGCCTTCGGGCACGGTTTTGCGCATGGCTTTGAACATGGACTGGATGAAAATGGCTTCAAAGTCCTGGCAGGATTTCTTCAGCGCCTTTCGGTCCTTGGGCAAGGGTTGGGTCTCCGAGGTCTTTGCCGCAGCGAGCAGGACGTTGGAATCAAGATTCGTTTTCATGGGTGCAACCCTAAAAAAATGCAGCTCGTTTTAAAGGACGACCAGTTCGCCTTGCAGGGCGCCTGCCGCCTTGATGGCCTGAAAGATGGCGATCAGGTCGCGCGGGGTGGCGCCGATGGCGTTCAAGGCCCTGGCTACTTCACCAAGATTGACGCCCATGGGCAGCACCACCAGATTGCCTGCGTCCTCGGTGGCGGTGATCGTGGTTTGCGGGGCGGCCACGGTGGCGCCGGCTGCCAACGGGTTGGGCTGGGAAATGTTGGTCGACTCGGTGATTACCAGATTGAGGTTGCCGTGCGACACGGCAACTGTGGCGATGCGAACGTCCTGGCCCATGACAATGGTGCCGGTGCGTTCGTTGACCACAATTTTGGCCGCTCGATCCGGCTCGACCTCAATGCTTTCCAGGTCAGAGATAAAGTTGACCAGATCGCCTTTAAGCCGAGTGGGTTTGGTCACCTTGACCGAGCGTGAATCCATGGATTGGGCCGTGCCGTTGCCGAAATGGGCGTTAATGGCCTCGGCAATGCGGGATGCGGTGGTGAAATCGGTGTCGCGGAGTTGATAGAGCAGGTCTCCCGAAGGAGGCAGGGCAAAATTAACCGCCCGTTCAACAATGGCCCCGCCGGCGAGCATGCCCGAGGTGGGGAAATTTTTCTGGGCCTTGGCCGCCTTGCCGCCAAAGGAAATGCCGCCCACCGCCAGCGGACCCTGGGCCACGGCATAGGTGTTGCCGTCCGGCCCTTTCAACGGGGTCATGAGCAAGGTGCCGCCGGAAAGGCTCGAGGCGTCGCCGATGGAGGAAACCTGGATGTCGATGGCCGATCCCGGTCGGGCAAAGGGCGGCAGTTGAGCCGTGACCATGACGGCCGCCACATTGTCGGTTTTCATCTGTTTAAAGACGTCTTCCGGGATGGCCATGCCCATGCGTTTGATCATGTTGATCATCGCCTGTTTGGTAAACACCGATTTTTTAATGTCGTCGCCGGTGCCGTTGAGACCAATGACCAACCCGTAACCCATCAACTGGTTGTCCCGCACGCCTTCAATGTCGGCCAGATCCTTGATGCGGGTCGCAAACCCGGCCCTTGGGGCAACGCAGAAAAAAACAAGCACAAGGGTGATGATCCAACAGAACCGATGTTTCATGTTTCAATACCCTGATGATCCATAAAAGCGACCCATTAAAACGGCCAGGTGTTGTCAAAAATTCGCATCAGCCAACCCGGTTTTTGCTTGTCGGAAACCGCTCCCTTGCCGGTGTACGAAATCTGGGCGTTGAGAATGTTGCCGGAATCCACGGTGTTGCTGGCAGTGACGTCGTAAGAGCGAACAATGCCGGTCAGGTAGATGATCTGATTTTCGTTGTTGACGGTCACCGATTTGCCGCCCCGGATTTTGAGATTGCCGTTGGGGTACACCTCGACCACCTGGGTGGTCAGGGTGGCGGCCAAATTTTCCGAGCGGGTGGTTTTGCCGCCTCCGGAAAATTTATTATTGGAGGAGGCTTCAATCAAAGCTGCTGGATCAAGGTTGCTGTTTCTATCCGCCACCGATTGTTCCAATCCGAAAAAAGAGGAAATGCCAGCGGAAATACTGGACGAACGATCCGTGTCTGTGGAGGCCTCCTTGGAGGCTTTTGCCGTTTCCTGGATGATGACGGTGACGATGTCTCCCACCCGGCGGGCCTTGATGTCGGCCAGCCAGTTGCCTTCATCGCCGTTCCACAGGGTGCCGGGCGATTGCGGTTTGGCGTCGGCCGCCACGGGTTCTTCGAGTGGTTCCGGAACAGCCGCCGTCTCCTGGGTGCGGGGGGCGCACCCGCCTGCAGTCAGCAGCGTGATCGCCAGCAGCAGGGACGCCGCTGCCCGCGTCCAACCGGTCAAGCCAATACGTGGCGACAATGCGCGGGTAAATGCCGCGTCGCGCAGAATGAAACGCATGATTAAAACTCCACGGAAACCATGCCGGGTCCATCGACCCGACAGTGAATCAGTTTGTTGGAACTGATGTTTTTGACCTGGATCATCTCGCCCAGACGACCGTCGGTTTTGGCCAGGCCGCTGGTGGAAAGCTGCATAGCCCCTTTGCGCACCACAATTTTGACCATTTCGCCCGACTTGACGATCGTCGGCATGGCGATGTGCGCTTCCTCAAGCGGCGTCCCGGCATTGACCGTGCGTGCGACCTGCATGCCCAGAAGCTGTTCCTTGGCGGTAAACGGCTTTTGCAGCCCGCCGATGTCCAGTTTCTGCATGACGATGCTGTTCTCGGAAATCACGTCGCCTTTGTGCAGGGTGACGGCGGCGGTCGCCACCTCGGCGACGACCTCGAGCCGACCGCGGACAACACAGGTGGTCGCCGGCTTGTCGTCCACGGCAAAGGCGATGGAAAAGCTTGAGCTGCCCAGGATTCCAGGCCGTGAAGGCGTTACCTTCCAGGTCAATTTTCCGGCCGGCAGAGTCACTTCTTCAGGAGCCCGCAGGGAGGTGAACCGGATTTCCGTTTGGGGCAGGGAAGCGCTGTTTTCTCTGAGGAACTGGTCAACAATGGCCTGCAATTGTTCCTGTTTGACGCGATTGCCCTTGCGCTGCACGACAATGCTTTGACTGCCCTGCCAGTCTACGTCGGCCACTTCCGGGCGGTTGCGCAGCGAGTTGATCACCGAGACGGTGTACAACTCCTTTGATTTGCCTGGGGCGGGCGAGGACGCCACCGGCAGTTGGGCAATGGCTTGGGCCTCTTCCCCGGCCGGTTTGATCACCGCGATGTCGCCCAACACAATGCGGGGCCCAGCAACGCTGGCGTTGGCCTGGAAATTGACCGAGAGCTGAGCGTATGCCTCCACCGGAAGCAACAGCGCCAAGAGGAGAAGAAAAAACCGTTGATTCAATCCATTACACCATGTTGGTGACGGTTTGCATCATTTCGTCCGAGGTCGTGATCACATTGGAGTTGATTTCATAGGCCCGTTGGGTGGTGATCATCTGGGTCATCTCTTCAACCAGGTTGACGTTGGAATTTTCCACATATCCCTGGAGCAGGGTGCCGATGCCGTTGGTTCCCGGCGTGCCGACCAGGGCCGTGCCCGAGGCCTCGGTCTCGCGGAAAAGGTTGCGGCCGATGGCGATCAGGCCGGAGTCGTTGACGAAGTCCACCAGATCAATGTTGCCCAGTTCGGTGGAGGTGGTTTCGTCGCCGAGGATGGCGCTGACCACGCCGGTTTCGCTGATGGTCACCTCGCGGGCGTCTTCGGGGATGACGATCTCCGGTTCAATGGTGTACCCGTCGGAGGTGGTGATGCGGCCCTCGCCGTCCAGTTTCAGGTTGCCGGCTCGGGTGTAGGCGGTGTTGCCGTCGGGCAGGTTCACCTGAAAGAACCCGGCCCCCTCGATGGCCACATCCAGGGTGTTCTGGGTCTGAACAATGTCGCCCTCGGTGAACACCTTGGTGATGGCGGCCGGTTTGACGCCCAGGCCCACCTGGATGCCGGTTGGCGACTTGGTGTCGGCCGAGGTCGGACTGCCGGGCACTTTCATGATTTGGTAAAGCAAATCCTGGAAATCGGCGCGGCTTTTTTTGAAGCCGGTGGTCGACACGTTGGCCAAATTGTTGGCAATGACGTCCATGTTGAGATTTTGGGCCGACATGCCAGTGGTGGATGTCCAGAGTGAGCGCATACTGTGTGCCTCGCGTGTGATGCTTGTGGAGTCTCGGCGTGTCGCCGTTCGCCGTCGTTAGCCGACCGAGCCGAGTTCGTCTTGTTTCTCGCCGAGTTTGGAATAACTCTCGATGACCTTGTTGTGCGCCTCAAAGGCCCGCTGGGTGGAGATCATGGCCGTCATCTCCTCAATCATGTTGACGTTGGAGGTCTCGAGATTGCCCTGCAGCACCCGAAACTCATCCAGGGGCTGATCGCCGCCTTGTTCCAGCTTGTAGAGCGCGTTGCCGGCCTTGATCAGTTTGTCCGGTTCGGCAACGGCAAACACCTGCACCCGGCCGCCGGCCAGGACGCCGTTGACCGAAATGTCTCCGGATTCGGCAATCGAGATGTCTTTGCCCTCGGCCGTGTCAATCTGCAGCGGATTGTTCCCTGCGCCAAGGACATTGAGGCCGTCTTCGGTCTTGATCATGCCGTTTTCGTCGATCATCAACCGTCCGGCGCGGGTATAGAAGGTTTCCTGTCCCTTCTGCACCTTGAAAAAACCTTCGCCGTCAATGGCCACATCCAACGGCCGATCAGTGGTTTGCATGCCGCCCTGACTGAAATCAACGCCAATCTTGCGGATGCGCGAATAATTGATGCCCCTGGCCTCAGCGGTCTGCTTGGTTCCGCGCAGGATGGCGGCAAAACTGATCCGGTCTTTTTTGAATCCCGTGGTGTTGACGTTGGCCAGATTGGCGGCGAGGTTGTCCATCGCCTGTTCTCTGGCCACCGCTCCACTGAGGGCGCTGTATTTTCCCGATACCATGCCGTCTCTTTGCGTCGTGCTTGAAGTTGTAGGGTGTTGTTTTTCTTGTCGGTTGCCCGGGCCGCTTTCTTAACGCCGAAATGCAGTCGCGGCCCTGAGGCGTTTGCCGGGCTGTTGTTGCGCGCTTGCCGCTTCAGCGGCCATACTGCGCCATGCTGCTCAGGCTGAGCAATTGACCGGCTTCAACCCTGGAAATGCCAAGGACGGTTGCGATCTCCTCGACGTTCATGCCCTGTGAGGCCAGTTTGCCCAGGATGCGGTATTTTTCCGGGGCCTGTTTGTCGATTCTGGCCAGATTTTCCAGGCGGGGCCGCTGGAGATCGGTGGTCAGGCTGGCCGTTTTGAGGGCTGCGCCAAAGGCTGCCCTTTCCGCTTCAAAGCCTTGGTCGTTGAGGGCCGCCTCGATCTTTTGCTGCAGCGTCAGAAGACGCTCGTTTGCCGCCTGGGTCTGGGCGCGTTGTCGTTTGACGATCAACAGAACGGCAAGCAAGCTGGCGGCGACCATACAGGCGCCAAGGACAAGCGGAATGGATATTGGCATCGGAGCCCACCTCGCTAAGGGCAATCACGGTTCGTAGAGTTCAGAGTTGAGCAGTTTGACCCGCAGTTTAATCAGCGCCTGGCTGTGCAACTGCGACACCCGGCCCTCAGAGACGCTGAGCACCTCGGAGATCTCTTTCTGGGTCAGTTCTTCGTAGTAGTAGAGCGCAATCACCAGCCGCTCTTTTTCCGAGAGTTCTTCCAATACCTCGGCCATGAGCCGGGTCATTTCCGCTTTTTCGATGATCTCAGGGGGCATGGGCCCGCCCACGTCTTCCAGGCTGTCGAGGAAACTGCGGCCTTCTTCCGAGTGGTCCAGAGTCTCGTGGAGACTGACGCAGCCCAAGTGGCTGACCTGCCCCAGCAAATCATGGTAGTCGTCAATGCCCATGGTCAATTCGTTGGCCATTTCCGCCTCGTCCGGCGAACGGCCGAGCTGCCGTTCCAGCCGCAGCATGGTCTGGGTCAACAGGTTTTGTTTGTCGCGCATGGAGCGGGAAAACCAGTCGAGCTTGCGCATCTCGTCAAAAATGGCGCCGCGCACCCGGTATTCGGCAAAGGTCTTGAATTTGACCCCCTTGGTCGGGTCATATTTGTTGGCGGCGTCGACAAGACCGACCATGGCGGCGCTGATCATGTCTTCCTTGGTCATGAAGCTCGGCACCTGGGGAGTCATGCGCTGCACCACCAGCTCAACCAGCGGCATGTTCTCCCGAATCAGTTGGGAGCGGTCATCCAGAGGCGGTACCGGAGGAAACATAGTTATCATCTCGTGTTGGCCTGCCTGTCGTATGGGCGGCGCCGATTATTTGGCGCCGAATTCCAGCAATCGTTTCCAGAAAAACTGGATCGACCCCTTGGGTTCTATGTTTTGCGGTTCCTGGACAATGGTCCGCGCCAGGGCTTCAAAGGCGTGACTGGTTTTTGAATCCGGAAACAGCTGCACCAGCACCTGCTGTTTACGGATGGCGTCCACCATCAATTTGTCCCGTGGAATCGATCCGATATAGTCGATGGAGATGTCCAGGTAGCGGTTGGCGACCATGGTGAGCTTGCGGTAGACGTCCAGGGCCTCTTCTTCACTTCTGATGAAATTGACGATCAGGTTGAAATGCTTTTCGTGATACTGGTTGGAGAGCAGTTTCATCAAGGCGTAAGCGTCGGTGATCGCGGTGGGGTCGGGCGTGGTCACCACCAGAATTTCCTGGGCTGCGGTGTTGAAATAGGTGACGTTTTCGGAAATGCCGGCCTCGGTGTCGATGAGCACGAAATCAAAATCGTTGTTCATCGTGTCGAGCGCTTCCAGCAGCCGCATCTTCTGTTCGGAATCAAGCCGGGTAAAACGCTGCACGCCCGAGCCTGCCGGGAGAATTTTGATGCCTTCCGGTCCGTCGGTGAGGATCGCTTCCAGGTCGTGTTCGCCTGTGAAGAAGTGGTTGAGGTTGTGGCCCGGCGCCAGGCCAAACACCACGTCGATGTTGGCCAGGCCAAGATCGGCGTCGAGGATCAGCACGCGTTTGCCCATACGGGCCAGCAACACCGCCAGATTGGCCACCACCGCCGTTTTGCCGACGCCGCCCTTGCCGCTGGTCACGGAAAAGACGCGGGTGGCGGTCTGTCCGGCTCTCGCCTCGGTCGGTTCGGGACTGTTCATGGCCCGCAGGGTGCCGGCCTGGTCCGTGGGACGTCCTTTTGTATCAGCCATGGGTCAGGTTTCCGTGGTCGTTCATGATGAGATCGGCAATTTCCGTTGGCGAGGGTGCAAGCAGGTCTTCGGGAACCCTCTGGCCGTTGGTGAGAAAGGAGATCGGGGTGTCGTTTTTGTAGTGAATGTTGAGCAGCACGCCCAGTTGGTCGCATTCGTCGATCTTGCTGAAAATGAAATTGCTGATCGGCAGGATGGAAAAACGCTTGATGGTTTCTTCGATCTCGCGCTCCCTGGTGGTGGCGGAGAGCAGCAGGTTGTTTTCAATCCCCAGCTGGGGGCGGAGAAAGGCGGCCAACTCCTGGATGTCCAACCCGTTTCTTGGACTGCGGCCGGCGGTGTCGATCAGCACCAGGTCGAAGTCGCGGAATTTTTCCAGGGCCTGCTCCAGTTCGCGGGGTTTGATCACCACCTCCACCGGCAGGCGCATGATTTCGCCATAGACCTTGATCTGCTCGACCGCGGCGATGCGATAGGTGTCGATGGTGATCAGGCCGATCCGACCGCCGAAGCGACTGAGGGCGTGGGCGGCGATTTTGGCCAGCGTCGTGGTTTTGCCCACCCCGGTGGGACCAATCAGGCTGATGCGCCGTTGTCGGCTCGGGCGGCCGTCGAGCAGCGTCTCAGTGGTGAACAGTCGGGCAATGGCCGTCTTGAGAATCAGGGTCAGGTCGGCGCTGTCGAGATTGCGCGCCTTTTCGATGGTGTCGCGGGTAAACCGGGCCACCACTTGGGCGGTTTCCTGATTGATGCCGTAGCCGGTGAGGTAGCCGATCACCGGGTCGCCCGCGCCGGCGTTGCCGCCTACGCCAGCGGGCGCGGCAAACTCGGGTTCCACATACGGCCTGCGCAGAGTCGCAGGGTCAATCCCGGTGATCCGGTTGGACAGCCCTTTGACGATGTTGCGCAGCTCGGCCAATTCGTGGTGGATGTCCTGGCTCGCGGGTGCCGGCTCCGGTCGGTAAGGCGACGGCGCCGCCTTGGGTTCCGGACTGTTGCGCGCCCAGATTTCCTCGTAGGAGAGGTCGTCCTGACGCGGCGCGCGCTCCGCCCAATCGCGTCGTTGTTCGGGCGCCTGCGGACGACGCTCGGCAACCGGCTGTTGACGCTCAGCAATCGGGGGCTGACGCTCGGCAACCGAGGGCTGACGCCATTGCTGCCGGGCCCCGTATTGCGGCTCGGCAGGCGCTGCCGATTCCTGCCAACCGTTGTCAACGGCGGCGGTGATCTCCATCATCGGTTTGCCGATCATGCCGAATTTGCCGCTGCGGATGGTGCGGGTGGAGAGGATTAGGGCGTCCGGGCCCAACGCCTCCTTGACCATTTTCAGGCCAGTGGCCATGTCTTTTGCTTCAAAGACCTTAACTTGCATTGATGGTCACCGTTCCGATGGATTGAATGCGGATCTGCGAGGTGATCTCGTTATGCGACAGCACTGCCAGATTGGGGAAATAGCGCTCGGTCAGGCGGCGGACGTGCGGCCTAATCTGCGGCAGCACCAGCAACACCGGCTGCTGGCCGCCGGCAAGCGAGGTGATCAGGGTGTTGATGTTGTCGAGGATCTTCTGCGCCGTCTTGGGGTCCAGGGCCAGATAGCTGCCGCGTTCCCGGTGCTGCACGGCGGCCTGGACGGTCTCTTCCACCTTGCGGTCCATGGTGATCACCGGCATCACGCCGTCGGCTTGCACATGGGCGGCGGAGATCGAGCGGGACAGGGCGTGGCGCACGTATTCGGTCAGGATGTCGGTGTCCTGGGTTGCGGTGGCGTAGTCGGCCATGGTTTCCAGAATCGAGCGCAGATCGCGGATAGAGACGCCTTCGCGCAGCAGATTCTGCAGCACCCGCATGACGTTGCCCAGATTGAGCACATGGGGCACCAGCTCCTCGACCAGCTTGGGATAGCTTTTGGCCAGGTTGTCGATCAGGGTCTGGGCCTCCTGACGGCCGAGCAGCTCATAGGCGTGCTTCTTGATCACCTCGCTGATGTGGGTGGCCATGACCGTGATGCAGTCGACCACGGTGTAGCCGGCGATCTGGGCGCGCTCGCGTTTGTCCTCGGTGATCCAGATCGCGGGCAGATCAAAGGCCGGCTCCTTGGTGGGCAGCCCCTTGATGGTTTCGGTCACCAGGCCGGGATCCATGGCCATGTAGTAGCCAGGCATCATCTCGGCGGTGGCGATGTTGACGCCCTTGAGATTGACTGTGTACTGGTTGGGGTTCAACTGCAGATTGTCTTTGATGTGCACCGGCGGCACGATAAAGCCGGTGGTCAGGGCAAACTGCTTGCGGATCGATTGGATGCGGGCGAGCAGTTCGCCGTCCTGGGCCGCGTCGACAAAGGGGATCAGGCCGTAACCGACCTCAAGCTCGATCAGGTCGACATTGAGCATTTTTTCGTAATCCTGATCGGGTTTGACCACCGGTTGCGGTCGTTCGATCACGGTTTCCTCGAGTTGCTTGGCCTCATCGGCCCGATCCAACCGATAGGCGATGTAGGCCAGCCCGCAGGAAATAACCAGGAAGGGAAGAAAGGGCATGCCGGGAATCAGAGCAAAGCCCAGCAGAATTGCCGACACCACCCACAGGGCCTTGGCGTAGCGGGTGAACTGGGTTTTCAGCTCAGCGCCGAAATCGTCTTTGCCGGAAGAGGAGCGGGTCACCAGCATGCCGGCGGCAGTGGAGATGATCAGGGCTGGAATCTGGCCGACCAGACCGTCGCCCACGGTGAGAATGGTGTACACCTTGGCGGCGTCGCCAATCTCCATGTCCTTTTGCAGCACCCCGATAATAAACCCGGCGCCAATGTTGATCAGGGTGATAATGATGCCGGCAATGGCGTCGCCGCGCACGAATTTCGAGGCGCCGTCCATGGCGCCGTGAAAATTGGCCTCGTTGGCGATCTCCTCGCGGCGTTTGCGGGCCGTGGCCTCGTCGATCAGGCCGGCGTTGAGGTCGGCGTCGATGGCCATCTGTTTGCCCGGCATGGCGTCGAGGGTGAAACGGGCCGCAACTTCGGCGATGCGGCCGGCGCCCTTGGTGATGACGATGAAGTTGATGAGCACCAGGATCACAAAAATAACCAGACCCACCACATAGGAGCCGCCGACCACGAATTGGCCGAAGGCCTCGATCACCGAGCCGGCCGCGTCCATGCCCTCGTTGCCGTGAAGCAGAATCAGCCGGGTGGAGGCGACGTTGAGCGACAGCCGGAAGAGGGTGGTGACCAGCAGGATGGAAGGAAAGATCGAGAATTCAACTGCTTTTTCGGTGTACAGACTGATGATCAGAATCAGGATGGCGATGGTGATGTTGAGCGACAGGCAGAGGTCGAGGATTATCGCCGGCAAGGGTACGATCATCACCATGAGGATGCCGATCAACCCAAGCGAGGCCATGATGTCGCTGCGCTGAAGCAGATCCTTGAAGCTGATCCGGCTCAGCAATGTTTGCGCCCCTGTTGCGTCCATTATCTCCTACCTTTCAGCGAATACACATAGGCCAGAATCTCTGCCACGGCCTTGAACATTTCCTCCGGGATCGACTGGCCCACCTCAACCTTTGAATGCAATAATCTTGCCACTGGTGGGTTCTCAACCAGGGGGATGTCGTGTTCACGGGCGATTTCACGAATCTTTTCCGCCACCAGTTCCTGGCCTTTGGCCAGAACCAGCGGCGCGTCCATCTTGCCGGCTTGATATTGAATGGCCACCGCGATATGGGTGGGGTTGGTGATCACCACGTCGGCCTCGGGCACGGCGGCCATCATCCGCCGTCGCGCCATCTGCTGCTGGATGGAACGGATTTTTGACTTGATGTGCGGATCGCCCTCGGTCTCCTTCATTTCCTCCTTCTGTTCCTGTTTGGTCATCTTCATCTTTTCCTCCAGCTCCCAGCGGACAAAGGCGTAGTCAAGAATGGCGAGCACGATCATGATCGCCGCCACCTTGGCCATAACCAGGGCCGCCGTCTTAGCCAGATAGAGGACAGTGTGTTCGACCGGCATTTGCAGGAGCAAGAGGGCTTGGTCAAATTCGCCTTTGACCGTCTTGTAGGCGACCCAGCCGATCAGGCCGACTTTGAGCAGCGATTTGATCACCTCGACCAGCGAACGCTTGGAGACAAAGCGGGCCATGCCTTTGATCGGATCGAGCTTAGACAGGTCCGGCATCAACGGTTGGGTGGTGAACAGCCAGCCGATCTGAAGAAAGGTGGCGAAGAACCCGACGACCAAGACTACCAAAAACAACGGCGCCAGGGCCATGGCCAGACCTGCGCCGATATAGTAGCTCAGTTGCATCAGCGAGAGAGTGGTGATGGCGTATTCGCCGCTGTCGCGCCAGAGCACAGTCGTCATCTCCCGGATCTGCTCCCAGAATATGGGGGCGAAAAAAATCCAGAACAACAGCAACAAGGTGAACATCGCGGCCGCCTGCACTTCGCGGCTTTGCGCCACCTGGCCTTTTTTGCGAAAATCGGACCGGCGTTTTGACGAGGGGGATTCGGTCCGTTCCCCGGAGGAACTTTCTTCAGCCATGGGTTACTGCTCCGTGCTGCGCCTCGCCTTGAGGGGAGGCGCAGGATGGGGGAGTGAATGGGGTTAGGAAGAGGGCGTACGAGGCGTTGCTAGCAAAATGCACACCTGAAACCAGCGGGCCTGGTGGATGGCCAGTGGGGCCTGGGGAGCGCTGCTGCTGTAATTATTTAAGTAATTGCAGTAGGTTCAGAATGTTGTCAGCCATGGTGTCAAATTCGCGACGCAGAACAGCGAAGGTGGCTCCGAGTGTCAGGCTCATGACAAGGAAGGCAATGCCGATGTTGAGGGGAAAGGAAAGCATGAAGACGTTGAGCTGCGGAAAGACGCGGGCCAGGATGCCGAGCACCAGGTTGGTGAGCAGGAGCAGGGCCAGCACCGGGGCGCTGAATTTGACGCCAAGGGCAAACATCTGACTGGCCAGCCGCATCAGTTCCTGCACGGCCCCATGGGAAAAATCGAGCAGTCCGGGGGGAAGCAGGACATAGGATTCGACGATGGCGCGGAAGAAATAGTGATGCACGTCCAGGGTAAGAAAGGCGAGCAGGGTCAGGATGTTGACGAACTGGCTCATCAGGGACAACTGCTGAGTGGTTTGCGGGTCAAAGATGTTGGCGGCGGCAAAGCCCATCTGGTAGCCAATAACCGTGCCGCCAAAGCTCGCCGCCGCAAAAACCATCTGCGACACCAGGCCGATCATTGCGCCCAGCAACACTTCGTTGACGATCAACAAGCCCAGTCCGGTCATGCTCAGGATCACTTTGGGCGTGTAGGGAGCCATGGCTGGAAAGAGCAGTAGGCTGGTCATAACGGCCAGCCCGATCTTGATCTGTCCAGACATCTGAATGCCGGCAAAGGCGGGAATAACCGCCACCAGGGCAATCACCCGGGCCAGGCAGAGAAGAAAAGTCTGGAACTGCTGCAGGGGGACAAGGGCCAGGTCCATTGTCGCGGCGCCGGGGGCTCTTTAATGCCCGACCGTGGCGATCTGGGAGATGATGCCGATGGTAAAGGTGATCAGCAGCTCCATCATCCAGGGGCCGAAGAACAACAGGGCGACAAAAACGCCGACAATTTTAGGGATAAAGGTCATGGTCTGCTCGTTGATCTGGGTGGCGGCCTGGAAGATGCTGATCACCAGACCGATCACCAGGGCCGCGATCAACATCGGGGCCGAGGTCAGAAGCACGGTTTCGATCGCTTGTTTGCCGATGTGGACAACGTCTTCCTGAGTCATGGCGTTCCTTGCGGGAAAATAGGGGGGCTTAGCCGAAACTCTTGATCAGCGAGCCGACAACCAACTGCCAGCCGTCGACCAGGACAAAGAGCAGCAGCTTGAAGGGCAGGGAGATGACGATTGGCGGCAGCATCATCATGCCCATGGCCATCAGCACCGAGGATACCAGCATGTCGATCACCAGAAAGGGGACATAGATCATAAAACCCATCTGGAAGGCGCGCTTGAGTTCCGAGAGCATGAATGCCGGGATAAGGATGGTGGTCGACACCGCTTTTTTATCGGCCGGCTGTTCTTCCTTGGTGATGTCGATGAACAGTTGCAGCTCGCTCTCCTGAACCTGAGAGAACATGAATTCGCGCATCACCTCGACTGATCGTTCCAAGGCCTGCTGCTGGCTGATTTTTTCCTGCATGTAGGGTTGCAGGGCCTGGTTGTTGAGAGTGGTGAGGGTCGGGGCCATGACAAAGAAGGTGAGAAACAGGGCCAGCCCCAGCAAAACCTGGTTGGGCGGGGTGTTCTGGGTGCCCATGGCCTGACGAACAAATCCGAGCACAATAACGATGCGGGTGAAGGCGGTGGTCATCAACAGGATGGCCGGCGCCACAGTGAGAATGGTGAGAACGAAGATCACCTGGAGGGCGGTGGAAACCTCGGCCGGGGTGTTGGCCGCCTTGACGCCGAGGGAGAGGGTGGGCAGATCAATGGCCAGGGCCGTTGCCGGCGCCAGCAGCAACGCCAAGCCCAGCCAGCAGCTTGACCGCTTCATTTGCTCTCCGCCAGCAGCGCGGCAAAATCCGCTGCGTCGGGGGCGGCGTTGGCCGACACCTCCGCCAGCAGGTGGATGCCGGCCGGACTGAGGCCGAGCAGATACTCCCTGCCGCGCACCTCGACCAGGGCCAGGGTTGTTTTGGGCGCCAGCGGCCGCAGTTCAACCACAGTAATGGCCTTGCCGCCGATTTTACCCAGCAGCAAACGTTTGCGGGCGAGGGCGTAAAGCGTCAGAATCAGGCCAATCACCACCAGCAGGGCCCAACCGGTTTGCAGGGCGGCGGCGGCCAGGGAAGGCGGTTCGGCGGCCCAGGCTGAGGCGGGTGCGGCAAAAAAAAGGGCGAGCGCGAGCAGCCGCATGGTCAGCCTAGATTCTCGATCCGGTCCGACTGACTGACCACCTCGGTCAGCTTGATGCCGAACTTGTCGCCCACCTTGACGGCCTCGCCCCTGGCAATGAGCCGCGAATTGACGTAGAGGTCCAGCGGTTCTCCCGCCAGTTTCTCCAATTCAACCACATAGCCTTCGCCCATCTGGAGCAGATCCTTGAGCAGAATCCGCGCCCGGCCGACCTCCACCGAAACCTGCAGCGGCACGTCAAAGAGGAATTCCAAATCCCTGTTCAAGCTGCTCTGGCTGGCGCGGATGGGCGCGTCTGACTGGTGTTCCTTTAACAATTCCGCAGTCTCCTCGGGATTGAGGGTGTTGGATCTCTCGTCCATACCGTTAGGCGCTGCCATGGATGCCTCCTAATCTGTTGCTGTAACGGCCGGTGATGTGAAAGGCCTTTTTGCCGTTTCTTTCCCCAGGGATGGCAAGAAAAAGCGGTTGTTCCTCGACCAGGACGGTCAATGGTTGGTCGGGATTGTAATGCAGGTCAACAATGTCGCCGGGCTGCAGCGCAAGTATCCTGCCTATGGTCATGTTGATCAGTCCGGAACGGGCGGTGACCTGACTTTCCATTTCCAGGGCCTCGTGGGCAAAGATTTCCGTCCAGGTGTTGGTGGCGGCCTGGGTGATGGTGACCAGGGCCTTGAATTTTTCCCGCAAGGGTTCAAGGGTGAGATAAGGGATGATTAACCGCATTCGGCCGCAGAGTTCGCCTGACAACCGAATGGTGAAATGGGTGACCAAAACCTCGACGTCCGGCTCAACGATGCTGACCAGCCGGAAATTATTCTCCACCTTGGCCAGTTGGGCTTGCAACTCCACCACCGGCCGCATGGCATTCATCAACTCGTTGCAGATGTCGGTCATGACCGTCCGCAGGATGGCCATCTCAATGGTGGTCAGGTTGCGGTCCAGGGCCAGCGATTCGCTGGTCTGGGAAGAGCCGAGCATGATCTCCAACAGGGTAAAGGCCATGAGAGTGTCAAAATGGAACAAGCAGCCGTGCTTGAGGGGGGAAATGCTGTAAATGCCGACTGCGCCTTGGCTTTTTAGATCGATCAGGCTCTGCTGGAAATTGGTGGTGGTGATCTCTTCCCGATCCACCGCAAAGCTGCGTTGCAGGGTGTTGGTGAGGCTGGTGGTGAATCTGCGGGCAAAGTTGTCCAGGATGATGTCGAGGTTGGGCACGCGCATCTCGCCGCTGCCCCGGGTTCGTTCGTAGGTGCGGAAGAGATCGACCTCGGTGGAGTGCACCTGGCGCCGGCTGCGGGACTGGCCGTTTTCCACCAGTTCGGTCGAAACCTTGCCCGACTTGATGGCCGCCAGCAGATCGGCAATTTCTTCCTTGGAGAGAATCGGTTCCACAGTGGTCACTGCACCACAAAGTCGGTCAGATAGATGTTGTTGATCTTGCCGGTTTTGAGGAAGGAGTTGATCTTGCTTTTCAGCTCGGCTTTGACCTGATTTTTGCCCTGGATATCCTGCAATTCCTCAAAGGTTTTGTTGCCGATGAGCAGGAGAATGGCGTCCCGGATCTGCGGCATCCGTTTGTTGACCTCTTCAAGGGTGGCTTCTTTGTCCAGTTCCAGGGAGAGCGCCGCCTTGACGTAGTGGGGCGTGTCCTCGCCGATGATGTTGACGACAAAGTCTTTGATCTCCACCATGGGGCCGATATTGGCCTCTTCCGGCACAGGTTTGATCAGCGCCGCCGCCTTGCTCTCCTCTTCCTGTTTGCGTTTCATTTCTTCTTGCTTTGGTTTGTGGACAAGAAAATAATAACCGCCGCCGCCGGCGGCCAACAACACAACCAGCGCCGCTACGATAATAATGATCAGCTTTTTTTTGCCGCCTTTTTTGGGCTCTTCTTTTTTCTCTTCTTTATCCGCCATGATTGTGTCCTCTAGGGCCGCCGTTAGAACGGAATGGGCGTGGAAGGTTTATTGTCTTGTTCAACCGGACGGTCGCTGCGGAGAATGAAATCGACCCGCCGGTTTTGCACCATATTTTCCGGCGAGGTGTTGGGAACGAGCGGTCGCGAGTCGCCGTAACCGGTGGCGGACATGCGGTCCAGGGCAAAGAGTTCGCCCCGGTGATAAAAACTCATCACCGCCACCGCCCGCGCCACTGAAAGATCCCAATTGGACGTTTTGCCCCCGGCCACCGGGGTGGCGTCGGTATGTCCCTCGATCCGCATGGTCATCGGCAAAGGCCGGATGATGTCGGCAACTTTGCGCAAAATCGGATACGAGGCCGGGTCGAGCGTGGCCTTGCCGGCTTCAAAAAGGACTGAGTCATGAATGCGCAGGATGATGGAATCGTTGTCCCGTTGCACCGCTTCCACTTGGGCGTCGAGTTTGGTCATTTCCAGGTCGCTCTTGATCCGTTTGAAATGCTGAATCGGCGACTGTCTGGGAATAGGGGTGAATTTTGATTTGGGCGGCGAGGGCAGCACCGGGATGGAAAACGGGACCGGCGCCGCTTTGGTGCTCCAGCCAAAGGCGTCTTCAATCGAAGATTTTGCCTGGACAAATTTAGTCGGGTCCATGCTGGCCATGGTCAGCAGAAGGACGAAAAAGGTGAGCAGCAGGGTGACCATGTCGCTGTAGGTGGCCATCCACATCGGTAGGCCGGGAGGTGGGCAATCCGGTGGTTTTGCCATGTCAACTCCTTGGTTTTATTTAAAGACCGATTCGCGTTTCTTCGGGGCCAGGTAGGTGTGCAGTCGCTGTTCCATCACCCGTGGGTTTTCGCCGGAAAGGATCGAGTCCATGCCTTCGGCAATCACTGTTTTTTGCAAAACCTCGGTGCTTGAGCGAGCCTTCAGTTTGCCGGCCATGGGAATGAAGAGAATGTTGGCCAGGACCGCGCCGTAAAAGGTGGTGAGCAGGGCAACGGCCATGGCTGGTCCGATGGCGGCTGGGTCGCTCATATTCTGCAGCATCTGCACCAGACCGATCAGGGTGCCGATCATGCCCATGGCCGGACCAATGGCTCCCATGGTGTTGAGGATCTCCGAACCGTAACTGTGCCGGGCCGCGAGGTTGTCAATGTCGGTCATGAGAATAGCCTTCAATTCGGCCGGTTCCTGCCCGTCCACCGCCATCTGCAGGGCCTTGACCAGGAACTTGTCTTCGATGGCGTCGATTTGGTCCTGCAGGGAGAGGATGCCGCCTTTGCGCGCCTTGCCGGCAAAATCGAGCAGCTGAGCAATCAGTTTATTGGTGTCCGGCTCTTTGATCAGGACGGTTTTTTTGACGATAGAGATCACGCCGATGATGTCGGCCAGGGGATAGTTGATCAGGGCCACGCCGATTGAACCGCCGAAAACGATGGCCACCGAGGGGATGTCGACAAAGATGCTTAGAGGACCACCCAAAAGGATGGCCCAGACCATCAGGCCAAAGGAGAGAACGATACCGATTATGGTTGCTATATCCACGCGTGTATTCCTTTACAAGCAGGGGAATGGAGAAAAAGCCGAACCCGATGAACCGGATGGACTGAGTGTACCTAAAATCCAAACCATTGGCAAGTTTGCAAGTAAAATGCCAGGGGTAGCCCTGTGGACGAAATAGCGGCGAGATAAAAGAGGGGATGGAACTGCGCCAAATGGCGCACAAGAGAACGGCTGCATGGATCAGGGGATCCATGCAGCCGGTGTCGGAATGTTGACTTTGGGGAAATCAGCGCTTGAGATTGATCAATTCGCTCAGCATCTCGTCGACCGTGGTGATGATTTTCGAATTGGCCGAGAAGCCGCGTTGGGTGGTGATCATTTTCACAAACTCCTGCCCCATATCGACGTTGGATTGTTCCAGTGAATTGGTAAACACCTTGCCCAGCTCTGGTCCGGGAAGGCCGGTGCGGATCGTGCCAACCTCGGCAGGGGCGGTATACCGATTGGCGCCTGCCAGTTTCAACGCGCCTGGATTCTGAAACTTGGACAACACCAGTTGCGAGATGTTGATCTGCCGACCGTTGGAGTAGGAGGCCACCACGACGCCGTCGCCGTTGATGGCGACGTTGGTCAGTTCGCCGGCGCTGTAGCCGTTTTGGTCCCGGCCAATGACGATGGAGCTGCTGTCATATTGGGTGCAGTCGAACCCCAGGGTAATGTTGGAGGGATCCGCGCCATTGCCCCAGGTGAGGGGGCCAATCAATGTGGTGAACGGATCAGGCAGGCCGTCTCCATTCGTATCAGGCGCTTTGCCCACGGAATCAAAGGTCATGGCCTGATTGCCTGCGGTCGTGGAGTCAAAATCCAAGATCGATGTGAGCGTCGTCGCGTCGTTGTCGACGGTGTAGGAAGCCTCCCAGGTGTTGGTCAGGTCGTCCGTCAGTCGCCAGTAGACTGTGATCAGGTGGGATTCCCCAAGAGAATCGAAAATTTCACCTGAAGCTGAGTAGTTGTAGGTCGTTTTGTCGGTCGGGTCGAGGGTGACGGCCGCACTGATGGGAGTGGAGTTTTCATCCAGGTTGCTGGTAAAGGTCAGTTCAGTGGTCGGGTTGGCTTCGATGAGACCTACATTGGCCACTTGGATGTCGGTGGGGTCGGCAGGCAGCAGTTCGGTGTTGTTGAGCGGATCAAACGCTTTGCCCTGTACCCGTAATCCTTCAGGATTCACCAGATAGCCGTCTTCATTAAAGCGAAAGGCGCCGGCCCGGCTATAGAAGGCGGTGTCGTTGCCCTCTTCCTTGAGCACAAAAAAACCATTGCCCTCAATGGCGACGTCGGTGTCGGAAGAGGTGGTTTCAAAGGTGCCCTGACTGAAGATATTGTCAACCATGGAAAGGCCTACGCCGCGTCCGACCTGGGAGCTGCCGCCGGAACCAAAGACGTTGCTGGACAAAAGATCGGAAAAAATACTGCGCGACCCTTTGAATCCCAGGGTGTTGGTGTTGGCCAGATTGTTGCCGATAACGCTCATGGCCTGGGAATTGGTGTTGAGTCCGCTGACTCCGCTGAACATTGCACTTTGGATGCCCATAACAACCTCCTGAGTGGTTGGTCTGAATTGGATAATTGGGTGGTGACGTACTCCGAAAAGGCGGCGTTTCCATGCGGCGGCAGCCGAAACACCTTCTTTTCTCAATTATCCCCGAGCCATCCGTTGCGTCAGAGATGTTCTTGCCGCGCCCTCGATTCTCAGTAGCGCGACGTGGGGCTTGTGCAAGCTCCCATTGTGCATGTGCGGCGTCCGTGCCGCGGTGTTTTGATTTTTGTGTGTTTTACTCGGTGCTGTCGTCCAGGGCGCTTTGCGTGCTGTCGTAAGCGCCGTGAATGGCGGAAATCGCGTATTCACCCAATGCAGTGACGATTTTTGCCTCACTGCCGCTCAGGTCAATGCCGGTTACCTCTGAGCGCACCAAGGGGGAAACGCTTGCGCTTGCGGTTGTGCCGTTTTTGGCGCTGATTTGGATGGAATAGGTGCCCGGATCGAGCGCGGTTCCGCTGCTGTTTTTTCCATCCCAGGTAAGGAAATGGTTGCCTTCGGAAAGATCGCTGGCCGAAAGCGTGGCCACGGTTTTCCCGTCGCTGTTTTTAATCAGCAGGTCAACGTCGGTGACCGTGCCGTCGACTTTGTAGCCAATTTCCACCGACTCCTTACCGAGTGTAAATTCGGAGTTTTCAACCACCACGTCCTGGCCAATCAGAGTAAGCGCCGAGAGCCGTTCGGAATTGTTTTGGGCCGCAGCGAGCTGCTCCATTGAATCGTTGAGATTGAACAACTGCTCCAGTTGGCTGTATTGGGCCAATTGGGAGGTGAACTCGGTGGCGTCGGCAGGGTTGAGCGGATCCTGATTCTGCAACTGGGCCACCAGCAGGGTGAGAAATTGATCCTGCCCCAAGGCGCTGGTTTTAGAGCTTGAGGTGGTTGCTGTGTTCGACGAGGTGTTGGTGGTCCCGGCAACGGTTGTCATCGTATTTCTCCTGGGTCAGGCAAGGACGCTGAGGGTGTTGGCGGCGGTGAGATCTTCTTCGGCGCTTTCATCGATGTCCAGCGTGAAAACCGGTTGGTTGATTTTGCTGGCCGCGGATCGGCCAGGTTGGCGCCAAGCGTTGTTCTCCTGGAAGCGTTCGCCGCCGGCGTTGTCGTTGGCGGCAATCGTCACATCCACCTGCTGCAGATTCAGCCCCTGCTGCTCCAAGGCTTCCCTCAACCGGGGCAGATGACGGTCGATCATTTCCTGGGCTTGGGGATTCTGGGCAATGATGTGGGCCTTGACGTTATCCTGCTCCACCTTGATCTCCATTCGCAATTCGCCGAGTTCCTGCGGATAGAGCCTGAGGTTGACGGTGCCGCTTTCCAGGCGCTTGTTCATGGAAAAATGGGCGATCATCTGGTCGACAACCGTGCCTTCAGGAACAACCGTACCGTTGGGCAGTCGATAGAGCGACGAGTCGGTCGAGGCGACGCTGGAGGTGAGTTGGCTTGCGCTGCGCTGATGGGCAAAGATAAGTGATTGATTTTCCTGGCCAGATCCGGCTTGCCCCTTTTGTAGCGCCAGCTGTTCGACAGTCGCTTGCGCATCCACACCGCTGGCCTCTGCGGTTTTGATCAGTTCATTCTGTTGGTTTTGGGCGGCGTTGTCCGCTTGCTGGTTGCCGCCCTGATCGGTGGTGTTTTGGGGCGCTTCGTTGGGCAGACGGGAGTGGATATAGTTATTGTTGAGGTCCAAGTTCTTGGTTTCCGCGCCGGATGGGCCGGTCTTCCCGGGGCTGGAGGCGAGCAGGTCTTCCTCGGTTTCTCCGGTCTGATGGATGGCAAGGATCTGGCCGTATTGGTTCTGCACGAGCATGGGGCCGTTTTGCGGCGTGGCGGCTTCTTGCGCCGTGGGGTCAGGCTGGAGTGCTGGCGTGGTTGCGGTGGCTTGCCCGGCACTTTGGCCTGCGGCCAGATTGGCAGCGGTTGCGGCGGCTTGGCCAGAACCTTGGCCCGCATCCCGATGAGCGGTGACTGCGGCGTCTTGCAATAATGGATTGCCGTCAAAAGGGGGCAGACTGTTGGCGTTGGCCGAAGGCATTGCGGTGGCTGTATCGCCGCCTGCGGAGGGCGCCGCAACCTCAGGTGGAATTGCAACTTGCGGCGCGATGGTTTCTTGAACGGCAGGCGCCTGCACGGTTGCAGTGTGTTCTGTTGGGGCGATAGCGGCGGCGGCTTGCGTGGGAGCGACTGCTCCGGCGGCCGCTCCGACGGTGGTTAAGGCGCTCAGCATGCGGGCAACGGCGGATTCATTGCTTTGCAATGGGGCGCTCTTGCCGTTTTCGCCGGTCGTGAACTCGTTGGCAGCCGTTACAGTCTCGCGGAAAGTAGGCGGTTGTTGTGCCGCCGCGCCGTTCAGGCTAGCCTCCAATGCTGTTGCGTCGTCGGCGTTCTCGGCCTTTTCGGCCTGATCGAGATCTTCCGTAGCAGGCGGCTGTTCGCCGTTGGCTCCGCTTGTTGTGTTTGCCCCGTCTGTTGGCTCTTGATTGGGGGTTTCGCTTTTTTTCGCGTTTGTTGCCCGATTCTCGGTTGCAGTTTTTAAACGAGAGGCAAAAAGACCGTCCTGTCCTGTTTGCGTCGATGAAGTCGCAGCCGGCGGGCTGGCGGTCATGATGTCGACAGGGACAGTGGAGAGAGCTTGCATAGGCTTACCGGGTGTCGAGGGTTGAAAAAGCGGTGGTCAATTTGGCCGCTTTTTCCCGTTCCATATTATTGAGGATTTTGGCGGCGGATTTGGTCTTCATCTTTGCCAGAATGGATATCGCCAGTTGCTGGTCAATGGTCCCCAGGACCACCGCAGCCTTTTCGGCCGTCATTTTTTCATACATCTTGGCGAGTTCCAGCGTCCGCTTCTGCTCTTCCGCCTCCTTTTGCTCGAGAAGTTTCTCGACTTGCACCCGAAGTTGGTTGAGCTGTTCTATCTTCTTATCGACTTCGCCCTCCAATCTCTTTAGTTCGTTTTTTTTGTTCTCCATCTCTTCGCGTTCGCGGGCAAAGGGCGCGTTGCCGCCGGCCTCCAGGGATTCCCTGATGCGCCGTTCTTCCACGGAACCGTATTGCTGCTCCTGTTGCTTGGCAACGGGCGGGTCCGCAGCCCGCACTACAGGCGGGATCGGATTAAAAAAGCAACCAACAAGGGCAAGAAGGACAAAGAAACCTGTATTCATCGAGATGCTCGGGGGCAAGGGGAGAGAACGGCGTACGTTTTGTTGCGTGTCAGCGCCGTTTGCGTTCATGAGAAAGGACGGCGATTTCATCGAGCATGCCGGCTTCTTTTTTCTCGAGATATTTTTTGTACGCGGCATTTTGCTGTTCCTCTAGTTTTTCGATGATCTTGCGGTCTTTGCTGGCTTTAACCAGTTGCTGCCGCTTTTTGGCAACCTGGAGCCGCTGCTTTTCCAGTTCTGCGGCGCGTTGAACCACCTGCTCTTTGACCAGATCGATTCGGTGGTCAAAAAGCACCAACCGGTCAACGGTGGTGCCCTGTTCATTCTCCCGTTGCAGCCCGGTGTACAACTCAGCTAATTCTTCCTCGACGCGGAGCAGCGCCTCCTGAAGTTTCGCCTCCGCCTCCAGCGCCTGAAACAGCCGCTTTTGCGCCGCGTCTTCGAGCTGACTGCGGTATTTGAGCACCGCCTGCAGGGCAAACGGCTTCATTGGGCCTCGTCGGTTGCGTCGGTTTTACGACGGTCAATGCCCTTGCGGTTTGGCCGTCGCCGGTCGACGCTCTCGCGCTCGCTGACCAGATCGCCCATGGCGGCAATAGTTTCCTCCAGAGTGGAGGGTTCATCAAACCCCTGGGTGAGGAAGGTGTTAATGGCGTCGATGCGCGAAATGGCGTAGTCGATCTTTTTGTTGCTGCCGGCGGCATAGGCGCCGATGTTGATCAGATCTTCGGATTCCCGGTACACGGCCATGACGCTGCGCGCCTTGCCCGCCAATTCACGGTGCCGTTCCGTGGTGATGTCGCGCATGACGCGGCTGGTGGACATCATCACGTCAATGGCCGGGTAATGGTTTTTGGCGGCAATGCTGCGGGAAAGCACAATGTGGCCGTCCAGGATCGAACGCACCGAGTCCGCTACCGGTTCGGTCAGGTCGTCGCCGTCGACCAACACGGTGTACAGGCCGGTGATCGAGCCCTGGTCCTGGAAGTTGCCGGCCCGTTCGAGCAGCTTGGGCAGGGTGGCGAACACGCTTGGGGTATACCCCTTGGTGGTGGGCGGCTCGCCGATGGAAAGCCCGATCTCGCGCATGGCCATGGCAAAGCGGGTGACCGAATCCATCATCAACAGCACGTTCTTGCCCTGCTGCGAGAAATATTCGGCAATGGCCGTGGCCACAAAGGCCCCGCGCATGCGCAACAACGGCGACTGATCCGAGGTGACGGCGATAATCACCGAATGCGCCAGTCCGGCCGCGCCCAGATCGCGTTCAATGAATTCCTTGACCTCGCGACCGCGCTCGCCGATCAGGGCGATGACGTTGATGTCCGCTTTGGCGTACTTGGCCATCATGCCCAGCAGCACGCTCTTGCCCACGCCCGAACCGGCCATGATGCCCATGCGCTGGCCAATGCCGCAGGTCAGCAGACCGTTAATCGCCCGGATGCCGAGGTCGAGCGGCTGGATGATGGCGTCGCGGCGCATCGGGCTGGGGGGCAGGGAATAGAGCGCCTTTTGGTGAGGCAGGTTCAGCGGCGGTCCCTGATCCAGGGGCTGGGCCATGCCGTCGAGCACCCGGCCGAGCAGGGCGTCGCCGACGTTGATCGAGGCCTGTTCTTTTTTGACGCGGATAAGACTGCCGGGGCCAAGCCCCCGCAGTTCGCCCAGCGGCATCAACAGCGCCTGGTTGTTGCTGTAGCCGACGATCTCGGCCGGGATGGGCGCGCCGCCCTGGAGTGGCGTTATTTCACAGAGCGAGCCAATGGAGGAGCGGGCGCAGGTTCCTTCGACCACCAGGCCGACAATGCGATGCACCTTGCCGTACACGCGGATGGGGGAAAAGGCGGCAAGCGGATCTGGGGCGCTGGTCATGGACGTTTCGAGGCTCGAGTGATCGGAGGATGGCTGCCTGCGCCTGCTTGCGTATGGCTTCGCCGCAGCAACGGCCGTGGTTCAGGCTTGCCGGGGTTAGGCGCCGGCTGCAGAGTCGCCTGCGGGCGGTTCTTCAAGCGGCGGCAGTTCAACGTCGGCGGTCGGCAGCAGGCCCGGATGCTCTTCCAGCAAGTCTCTGACGCCTGCCAACTGGCCTTCAATCGAGGCGTCCACGGTGCAGGCCGCCGATTCCAGCATACACCCGCCCCGGGTCATGAGGGGATCAGTCTTGAAGACGATCCGCTCCAACCCGCGGACAGCGGCAATCAATTCCGGAGCTTTGGCCTCGGCAACGGCAAGATCGTCGGGGTGGAGGGTCACATAGTGCTCCTCGCTGCCAATGGCCTGCTCCAGCGCCGCCTGCAGCGTGTTGGCGATGATGTTGCGCGGCGTGACCAGTTCCTGGCCAAGGATCTTTTCCGTGAGAGCGATGACCAGATTGATCAGGTCGCCCTGGCTGTGGTCCAACATCTGTCGCCGTTGGTTGTCAATTTTCCGACACGCTTCCCCAAAAGCGCTGACCGTCAATTCCAGCGTTGCCTGAAACTGGGCGGCCTGGTCGGCAGCGCCCCGATTGTAAGCCTCCTGTCGGACAGCCTCAAGGTCGATCGCCGGTTCCGGGGCGGGGGGCGGTTCCGGCGGCGCGGCAATGGGCTCGACCACCGGCGTCTTTGCCTGGAGCGTCGGCTCGGGCGCAGCCTGGTCCAGCGCTTGGGCAACAGCAGATGGCGCAGCTTCCATTGGAGCCGTTTTCGCCGGCATGGCGAGCGTGCGCTGCACCAGCGGCGTGGGCGTAAAATGGTTGTCCACCCTGAAGACCTTAGACGAACTCATCGCCGCCGGTTCCTCTGCCGAGCACCAACTTGCCCTCTTCCTCAAGTTTCATCGCAATCTTGACGATGGTCTGCTGCATGGTTTCAACCTCGGAGAGACGCACCGGCCCCATGGCTTCAAGATCGTCCTTGATCATGTCTGCGGCGCGGGACGACATGTTGCTGAAAATTTTAGCCTTGATATCGTCGGAGGCGGTCTTCAGGGCCATGGTCAGGGAATCGTTGTTGACCTCGCGCAGGATCATCTGAATGGCGCGGCCGTCAAGGGCGCAGAGATCCTCGAAGGTGAACATCATCTTGCGGATGTTCTCCACCATCTCCGGATCAACCTCTTCCAGGCTTTCCAGAATTTCCGAATCCAGATTGTCGGCCATGCTGCCAAGGATCTCCACCACCTTTTTCAGGCCGCCCACTTCCCGTTGCTCCTGGCCGCCGACCACGATGCCGATCTCTTTGCTCAAGGCCTCCTCGATCCGGTCGATGACCGCCGGAGAAACCGTGTCCAGCGTGGCGATGCGATGGATGACGTCGGCCCGTTTTTCCTCGGGCAATTTGGCGATGATGGCGCCCGCATGTTCCGTGGCCTGGGTGGACAACACCAGGGCCAGGGTTTGCGGATGTTCGCGCTCAAGCAGTCCGGCCACCATCGACGGCTGCATCTTGGCGATGGTTTCCAGGGGCCGCGCCTCGGTGCCGGTGACCAGCTGACGCATGAGGCTTGTTTCCCGTTCCCTGCTGCCAGTGCCGGCGATCAATTTTTTGGCGAATTCCTGGCCCTTGACCACCAGTCCGGCCTGACTTTCGGCGGCCAGTTCAAAATCCTCGATAATCCGTGCCTTGAGATCATCGGGAATATGCTCGATTTCCGACATGCACCGGGTGACCTTGAAGATTTCCTCGTCCGTCAGCTCGCGCAGCAACTTGGTCGCGGTTTCCTCGCCCAGGCAAATCAGGAGAATCGCCGCTTTTTTCAGTCCTGTCAGTTTTTCAGCCGCTGCCATGGATGCCGTTGTTCCGTGAAGTGGTGGGGAGTGACTGCGCCTTGTCCGGTCATACTGCAGAAATCAGGTCGGCTCATGAATCCAACCCCGCAAAACGTGGGCGCTGAACACCGGATCGTTTTCCACGCCTTTGCGCACCTTTTCAAGGGGATCCGCCGTCGATGATTCCGTCGCCTCCTTGTAGGCGGCGCCGCCGATCAGCGCTCCGGCTCCTTTGGGACCGGCGCCCGAAGGGCCGAATCCGGGCTTTCCGCCTGCGGCCTGCTGCGCCTGTTCGGCTTGCATTTCTTCCACTGTTTTATAGTGCTGGGTGACTTCCCGGTTCAAGGTCTTCATCAGCGGCCGGATCATGAACAGATAGAGCAGCAGGCAACCGAGAATCAGCAGGCCGTAGCGGAGAAAAGGCATGTACTGATACATTCGGTTGGCGGCCATGCCCTCGCCGTCGTCGCCCTCTGCCGATTCAAGAAAGGGCATGGAGGTGACCTCGATCTTGTCGCCCCGCTGGTTGTCAAGTCCCAGGGCCGAGGAGACCATGGTTTCCAGCGCCTTGAGTTCGGCTTCGGAGCGGGCTTCGGTTTTGGCGGGTTCCTTGTCCTTGCCCGGCACAACCTTGTCGGCCACCAGCACCGAGACCGAAAGCTTGCTCACCGTGCCGACCGGGTTGGTGGTCTTGGACACCACCTTGCTGATCTCGTAATTGGTGGTGCGTTGCGCCCGACTGGAAGGGGGCGATGCGCCGGCGCTCTGGTTGCTGTTGCCCTCCAGATTGGATTGAACGCCGGGAACGCCGCCGGTGATCTCGGAGCCTGATTTTTCCTCGCTGGTCTGCTCGCTGCGGATGACCGGCTCTTCGGGATCAAAGGTTTCTTCGGTTTTTTCGGTCTGGGCGAAATCGAGCGTGGCGCTGACCCGGACCATGGCGTTTTTGGCCCCCAGGGATTTGTCGAGCAGGGCCTGGGCACGGTCTTCCAGGCGTTGCTCGACCGAGGTTTGGTATTCGAGCATGTCTGGGGACAGGTTGCCGGACAGTCCCTTTTCGCCCATGCGGGAGAGGACGTTGCCGTTTTGATCGATCACCGTTACCTGGCCAGGGTCTAAACCCTCAATTGAACTGGAAACCAGGTGTACAATGCCTTCGATCTGGGCTTCGTTCAGTCGTTTTCCCGGCGCCAGCTTGATGATGACCGAGGCGGTGGCCGCTTTCTGCTGGTCCTTGAACAGACGCTTTTCCGGCAGCGCCAAATGCACCCGTGCTGTTTCCACCGGACCGAGCGAGGCGATGGTTCGGGCCAATTCCCCTTGAAGGGCGCGGGAATAGTTGACCTTCTGCACAAAATCGGTGAGGGCAAAGGATTGCTTGTCAAAAATTTCAAAGCCCACCCCGCCCCCCTGGGGCAAGCCCATGGCGGCCAGGCTGAGGCGGGTTTCGTAGACGTCTTTGGCCTGAATGAGGATGTTGTGGCCGTTGTTGGTCAGTTGATAGGGAACATTCTGGCCTTTGAGCCATTCCACCACCGCCGAGGCGTCGGAATCGGCCAGATTGCCGTAGAGCAATTGATAGTCGGCGGTTCGCGCCTGGACGATGATAAAGGCAAACAGTCCCAGGGTGATGACGGTGACCGCAGCCAGGGCGATTTTGCGCGAAATTGGCCAGCCGACGACCGTGTCGACCAGGGCCTTCCACCCGCTTTTGGGCTGCTGAGGGGCAGCGTCCGTTTGTTCAGCCATAATGCATCCCTGCTCCTGGAATCACGTCTCTCTGTTTGGTCCTTGCTTCACCCCCAGCGAGGGCGTTACACCTGCATCCGCATCACTTCCTGATAGGCGTCAATGGCCTTGTTGCGGACCTGGATCATATACCTAAGCGAGATGTCCGCCTTTTCCATGGAGATCATGGCGTCATGCAGATTTTTCTCGCCGCCGGAGTGAACCTGCTGCAGGGCCTGGTCGGCGGCCTGCTGCTGCTCGTTGGTTTGGGCCACCATGGTCTTGAGGAGGTCGCCAAACGAGGTTTCGACCTGGGCGACCGGCGAGGCGGTGGGTTGGGCAGGCGCGAGCGCCGGAACAACGGCTTGAATCGCTTCCATTTAGTTATCTCCCGATGTCCAAGGCTTTCATGGCCATGCGCTTGGCCGATTTGATGGTGGTGGTGTTGGCCTCGTAGGAGCGGGTGGCCGACATCATGTCCACCATTTCCTTAATAACGCTGACGTTGGGCATCTCCACATAGCCGTCTTCTTTGGCGTCCGGGTGGGTGGGGTCGTAGATCCGTTGCGGCGCACTGTCGTCGGCAATGATTTTGGCGACCTTCACTCCCTGGGCCTGCCCCTGGGTCTGTAACGAGGCGTTGAGGTGCTGTTTGAAGGGCAGATTCTCCGTTTGAAAAACCACTGATTTTTTCTTGTACGGGCCGCCCTCCGGGGTAGAGGTGGTTTCCGAGTTGGCCAGGTTGGAACTGATGGTGTTGAGCCGCGTCTTCTGGGCTTTGAGGCCTGTGGCGGCGATGTCAAAAGTGGTGAAAATATCCATAACAACCTCCGGGTTTGCTGTGTGCTTTAGCTAAGCAAATTACGCGCCACCATTTGCGGCATATTTGAGCATCGAAATTTTTTTGTTGAGCATGGTGACCGCCGCTTCGTACAAGATTTCGTTTTGCGAGAGTTTGATCATCTCCTCGTCGACGCTGACGCTGTTTTCGTCGCCAAGGCCGGTGTTGTCCTTTTTGACGCTCACAGTTCCCGACACCTGCTCAAGGGTTGACGGCTTCAGGGGAATATGATTGGGCTGGGTGGCCACCGGCCGCATGCCGTTGTCCGACAGGGCGCTGTGCAGCTGATCTTCAAAGGTGAACGACTGCGCCGAATATCCCGGCGTTTCGGCGTTGGCGATGTTGGAACCAATCACTTCCTGATTCTTGGAGCGAAGGTCCAGAACTTTCTGCAGAAGGTTCATGGTGGTGTCGAACTGTTGGATTCCCGGCATATTCTGCCTCCGCTGGTTGTGAGCTTGAATGGTGACGAACGCGACGAGGCGCGCTTGCTTGCAGCTGTTGTTATTGCCGCATTTCCAGAATCGCCGCTTCTTCGCGGGCGAGTTTGGTCCACAGTGGGTCTTTGCCTTTTTCGGCCAATTCCTTGAACAGGTTAAGCGCTTGCTTGGGGTTGTCCCGTTTGAGTTCAATCTGCGCCAGGCGGTACCGGGCCTGTTCGTCGCCAGTTTTTTCGCCAGCGAGCTGTTGAAACAGCGGAGCCGCCTGCTGCTCTTTGCCGGCCTGGAAGTACGCCTCGGCAAGGGGCAGCAGCAGGCCGCTTTGCACCACTCTCTCCCGCAATTCCGCGGCGGCAAGGGTGTCGATCACCCTTTGCCACTCTTTGGATTCGAAAAAGATGCGTCCCTTGAGCATTTCCAGTTGGGGCAATTTGGGGCTGTTGACGGCTGTCAGAATTTTGATCGTTTTGTCGAGCTGGCCGCTTTCATAAAGAGCCCGCGCCTTGAGCAGAAACACCGCGGCAAGATCAGAGCCCTTGGGGTAGCGCAGTTGATAGCGGTCGGCATATTCCTCGACCTGCACGTAGCGACCGGCGGCAAAGAGGGAGCGCAACAGCGGCAGGTAGATCTTTTCCTTGTCGCCGTCGTCGGCCACTTCAAACAGATACTGGTAGGTTTGGGCCGCCTGATCGGCCATGGCGAGGTTGTCGTAGGCGTGGGCTAGGTCGTAGAGCAGGGCGCTGTCGACCCAGCCGCGGGCGAAGATTTTTTTGTTCTGTTTGGCCAGCACCAGGGCCTTGATGTATTCCTTGTCCTTGACCAACTGCCGTATCACCCCAGGCAATTGCTGGATCAGCAGGGCTGTGGCCTCGGTCCGCAGGTTCCCGGATTGAAAACCGCGCAAGAGTTCCAAACATCCCTGTACGCTGGCCTCATGCTCTCCGGACAGGGAATCCACCAGGGCCTGTTTGAAGGCGTTTTCTTCCCGCAAGGCCACAGAATCGGCCTGATCGGCGTATTTTTCGTACACCGCGCGCGCTTCCTCCGCGGCCAGATGTTTGGCGGCATAGTCAAGGTCGGTCTGCTTAAGCAGCGCCCGCAACCCGCCGCTGGTTCGAGGAAAGGCGTCCTGAATCTGTTGCAAGTCAATCCGCGCCTTTTTCGCGGTGGCTGGGATGTGCAATTGGCACATGGCCTGACGGAAAAGGGCCAGATCCTGGTCTGGCTGGTTGTTGAGCAGGTCGGCGAGCTGGGTGTAGCGTTTAGCCGCCTCGGGGAAACGCTTGGCCGCGTAGAGGCAGTCGCTGAAAAATGCAAGCGACATGGGATCGGCGTCGATTACCCCGGATTGGGCGGCCAGTGCAAGATAGGCTGTCAATGCTTTGACTTTGTCGTTTTTTATATAGAGTAAATCGGCTTGGCGCAGCAATCGGACAGGGGCAAGCGAGGGGTTCTGAGTGAGGGCCGGTTCGGCCAGCAGTTTCTCCGCGTCAAGGGTGCGGCCGGCCATCAGCGCCAGTTCCGCCCGGAGAAGATTGAAAGAGCCGGCCAAAGGAGTTTCTGCGCCGATTTTATTGAGCAAATTGTTCAGTTCATAGTAGGCGTTGATGTGATCGCCGCGAAAGGCCTGCTGATAGATCAAGAGAAATTGGGCCAGATCGGCCATCAGCGAATCCGGGTATTGCAGCATAATGCGCTGCAGCAGAAAATACGGATCCCGGTATTCACCGGCCCTGAGCAGGGCTTCGGCATAGGTCAGGACCAGGCGTTCTTTCAGCTGTTCATCCGGTTGGCTCATCACCTGCTCGCGCAGCAACTGACAGGCCTGGTTCCACTTGCCGACCTTGGCCAAAGCGTCGACCTCTGCAGTCAGCCAGGCGTCATTGGCTGTCGGCGGCGACAAGACCGAGGCCAGAGGAAAAGGGGGCAGGTGCAGCAGGGGCGGCGGTTTGATTGCCACTGGAGATTCGTATTGGGTGAAAAAGGAAGGCCAGTTTTTGGCGTAGGCCGTGGCGTTGATCGGGTTGATCGAATCGGCGCCGGTTCGTTTGACCACGCTGACGCCCTGGAGCTTGGACGAGAGTTCCGGATAGGAGGTGGATAGTTGGTTGCCCAGGAGCACGTCGATCAGGAGCATGGCCGTGTCTTTGTTGCCTTCGGTGGTCACTTTTTGCGGCGCATAGCGAAAATAGAAGGAGAGAACGGTTTTCGAATTTTGCGTCTTGCTGACCATTTTGATCATCCGGTCGTCGGCCGCAGGGGCCGACAGGGCCGGGTCCGGCGTGGTGTCGGCAAGCTCCAGGTCCATCCTGCGGCCGTTTGTGCTCAGGTTGAATCCGGGCAATTGGTCGAAGTGGAGAAAAAACTGCAAATGGGTCGATTCATCGCTGCGGTTGACCGTTTTGAGGACAGACGCGGCCTCGGCGCTGGTCCCGGAAAACAGGTTGACAGCGAGCAGCAGCAGAGAGATGATGAGAAATCGAATGGTCATGGCGTGTATAGGCAGTGGGAAGCGGGGCGAACTCCAGGTCTGAAGCTCGGCGCGTTCACTCCTCTTAAGCAATAAACATTCCATTTTGCCCGGATGCGCCAGCGGGAACAAGGGGAGCTGGTCGAGGGGTGCCGGGTGTTGGCAACGCTTCCGCCCCTCTTGGGTTGTCTGCTGGTGTGTCATATTTTTGGCAACCAAGACGGGGCGCATCGGCGGTCGGTTTTACTAAAGGAGAACCTCTGTGGCGTTAGGGGAAGAGCAAGGCATGCTCGAGAGTTTTGTTGATGAGAGCCGGAAGAGGGTACGCCGGGTTCTGCCTTTGGTTCAGGCCCTGGTGCTGCAACCGGACCAAACAGACCTTTTGCCGCAGGCGATCACCAGTGGTTTTCACTTGTTCCAATCGATCAAAAGGGCCGGCGCGTTTCTTGGTCTTGCCCACTTGACGGCCCCGGCCGAGGCCATGGGGTATCTCCTGGATCGGGTCAGGGCCGGCGTTTTGCCGCTGACGCCCCAACGTCTTGCGCTGTTGGCTGAATCCTGCACCTTTATGGACCAAGGACTTGTGCTGATCCTGCGGGAAAAAAACGACCAGCGACTGGCAGCCTCCGCCGCCGCTCTGAGCGCGGCGATTTTTGAGTCCGCGCACGCGGGTGAGGATCACGGCAACGAACTGGCCGAGATCGGGGCAATGCTTGAGGATAACGAGCTTTGCCTGCAGGAATGCGAACATTTCGAACGTTTGCTGGCAACCGTTGAGCAGGAGTTTGTGCTTTGGGATTTCATCGCAGTTGACCATCGGCGGGTTGGAAACTTATGCCGGTTGCTGCACAGCTTAAGGCAAAATTTCGCAAGCTGTCATTTGGATGCGTTTGCACGCTTGTGCATGGCCCTGGAATCCACCTTGAATCGGTATATCCAGGGCGAGTTTTTTCAAACCGAATATCCAGAACGTGTTTTTTTGCGCGGCATTGACGCCATGCGCGAGGCCCTGTCCGGTTTAGCGCTTGGCAAAAATCTTGTCGTCGCCGATTTTAAACACCATTTGGCCGCAGTGCAGGGGTTGATCCGGCAACCCATCGGCGAGTTGCTGATCGAAGCCGGCCTGGTGGACGCTCGAACTGTGGACGAGGCCCTGACCACCCAGCAATCCCTCCAGGGCAAACAACCCCTCCGTCTAGGCGAAGTGTTGGTGGCCATGGGCGAGGTGACTGAAGAACAGGTGCTCGACATCCTTCAGGAGCAGCAGGGCAAGCGGGCGCGCGCGCAGGAGGCGGAAGCCGCCTTTGCCGCTGCAAGGCTCAATGTGCCGGCGTCTTTATCGTTTGCCCAGGCAGCGCCACAAGAAGTCGGCATGGATGGCCGCAAATTTGCAAGAATGATTGCCGTGATCAAACAGATAACGGCTGTGTCGTTGCCTGAAGCGCTGCAACCGTTGGCCGCTGAGGCGCATGCGCTCGCCCTGGCGTGCAACCGGGAGGCGTTTTCTTGGTACGTGCTCCATTTTCAAAGACTCGTCCAGGATCTGGCCCGGCGCCAGCAGAAGCAGGTTCATCTCAGCGTGCATGGAGAGGATGTGCTCCTCGAAGAAGTCGACATGTCGGCCTTTGCCGACCTGCTGGCCCCTCTCCTGCGCAATAGCGTCGTTCACGGCCTTGAATCGGCGGAAGACAGGGTGCGCCTCGGCAAGCATGCGAGTGGTCGGCTGACGTTGACGGCTCTGCGGCAGGGAAAGGAAATTTGGGTGTGCGTCGAGGATGACGGACGAGGGTTTGATCGGGCAAAACTTGTCGCGTTGAATGTTGCCCGTGGCCTGATCGCTGCGGAAAAGGCCGAGCAGTGTTCGCTTTCCGAGCTTCTTCAACCGTTTTGGGCTAATCAGGGCCTCGTAACGGGAACAGGCCGCGGCGACCAATTCGCCTGCACCGGCCTGGGCGCCGTGCAGGCCCAGTTGCAGCGCATGCAGGGACGCCTTGAGATGTGGTCGAGTCCGGGCAAAGGGGCCCGGGTTACTCTGCGAGTGCCTCAGGCATCTTGAAATCCTTGGAGAAAGATTTCTTTTCTCGGAAGAAAACTTGCTTTCCAGGTTTTCCTGTTGATAGAATACCCCATGTTGAAAATCTCCCCCGCCTTGCGCGATTGCCGAGGCGGGAGTCGTCAGTTTGTAGAAATAACGCCCTAACGGAAAACCGAGGAGGAACGAATGGCAAAAAATGTACTGCTTGTTGATGATTCCAGCACCATGCGCAAAATTATCAGCCGATCATTGCGACAGGCCGGACTTGATTTTGGTGAAATTTACGAGGCCGGCGACGGCCAAGAGGCTTTGGCCGTGCTGGAAAAGGAATCCGTCGACATCGTGCTCAGCGACATCAACATGCCCAACATGAACGGCATTGAGTTCCTGCGGGAAAAGGCCAATCGTCCTGGAATCAAAGATATCCCAGTGTTCATGATTTCCACTGAAACCGGCGACGACATTATCGGCGAGGCCAAAAGTCTGGGCGCAGTCGGCGCATTAAAGAAGCCCTTTACTCCGGACAAAGTCAACGAGGTGCTGGGGCCGTTGATGTGAGGGGAAAAGGAATTTTACCGCACCACAAGACTCTTTTCCGGATGATCCGCCGTGATCATCCGGATAACCGCGGAGGGGAAAGAGTGTGAATAGTTTTGCCGAAATTAACGACAAGCTTATCGAGTCAACCATAGAGATCTTCACCGGCATGGTCATGATGGAAATCTCTGTTTTGGGAGAACCGCTGACGGAACTGGGGTCTCTCAAAAAATCGATCACCGGCATGGTCGGCCTCGCCGGCACCCGCAAGGGCGTTTTGGCGGTCCACTTTCCCAGGCAGGTGGCCTTGGACGTCACCAGCAATTTTCTTGGTCTGGAAGTTTCTGAAGTCAACGAGGACGTCCAGGACGCCATCGGCGAGATTGCCAACATGCTGGGCGGCAATTTGAAGACCATCCTTTCTGATCGCGGCCGGGACATTCAGCTCTCGTTGCCGTCGACCATTTCCGGCGACGAGTATTCTTTTTCCTCGCAGGCGGAAGTCGACCAGGTCATTCTGCCTTTTCAGGCCCCATCCGGGGTGTTTTATGTCGAGGTTGAATTGGAACATTAACGGCTTTGGCCGTATTTTGGCCGCAACCTTAGCCCGGAGACTTTTTCTTGGAATTAGAAAAACATCTCATCGACGCCACTTTGGAGGTCTTTGCCTCCATGATTTTTATCGATATTACGCCGGAAGCGCCGTCGGATGAGCCCATTTCGGTCCTTGAACCGAATTTGTCTAGTTTGATTGGGCTCGCCGGCGATCTCAAGGGCATCCTTGCCGTTCATTGTCCCTCGGCCGTGGCCTTGGGCATCACCTCAGCCATGCTCGGCATGGACGTAACGGAACTTGGAGAGGACGCCAAGGACGCCATCGGCGAGATTGCCAACATGGTTGCGGGCGGGCTGAAGGTGGCGCTGGCGCCAACCGGAAAGAAAATTGAACTGGCCATTCCCACCACCGTTATCGGCACGTCCATTCGAACCAGTGGTCTCTCCGGTGCCACCAGGATCATGATCCCTTTTTCCAGCCCAATCGGTCGTTTTGGCCTTGAACTGCGTTTTATCCTTGCCTGAGATATCAGGTAAATTTTCATGCGCCAGCCGCCGAAACAAATGCAGACCTGTTTGTGCCTATCAAGCCGATTTTCCAAAACATTGGACGCCGTGCCTCTCTCCTGACGTGAAGTGATGAAAGCCAGAGAACGCTTCGACAAAATATTGCTCGCCAGTCGGGATCGAATCCAGGACGAGGTTGCCGCTCTGATCGGCAAACCGTTCAAATTGGGCGAGGCGCAATTTCGTCTGGCGAGCAAGGAAGCGTTGTTTGCCGATTTGAGCGGCAAACAGGTGCTTGCGCACGTTCATTTGGACGGCGACATTCAAGGGGAAGGCTGTCTGGTGGTTGGCCTTAAGGACGCCATATTCATCGGCGGCGCCCTGATTATGCTGCCTGAATCGGAATTGGAGAGCGTAGTCAAGGAGCAAGAGTACTCCGATGAATTGAAGGATTCCTACGGCGAGGTGGCCAACATTGTCTGCGGCGCGGTAACGGTGACCTTTGAAGAGCAGCACCCCAAAACCGTGCGCCTGATCCGGACGGAGCAGGAGCTCGTCGTTCCGGTCAAAGTGGACGTCGAATCTGAACAGCCGATCGCCGATGTTCCCTACTATCTCATGGCCGCCCCTATGCAGTTGGATGGGCGTGAACTCGGCAATCTGTATCTGGTGTTGCCTGCACTGCCCTTTGGTCTTGCCGATGATGCGCCAAAGGAAAAAGCAGCGGCTGCGCCGACGGAATCTGCGGCCGCGACAGAGGCGGTCGCGGCAGAGGCGGCTGCCGGCGAGCAGGCGGAGGCGGTTGGCGTGCTTGCCAGGGAAACAGACGCCGCTGGTTCCGCAGAAGAGGTCGGCGTTCTTGAACGTCCCGGAAGCGAGGAGGAGGGAGCGAAATCGGCGACGGCTCAACCGACCCCGCCGAAGCGTGACGTCGGCAAACAGAAAAAATTGATCGACGGCCTGCTGAAAAACAGCTTGGCCAAAATGTGTGAAGAAGTCAGCGCCCTGCTCGGAGGAGTTTTGCAGGTGACGCCGACTGAGAATATCGCGGTGACCAAGGAGGGCTTTCTCGAGCAGGCAGGCGGCAAGCAGATCATGGCGCGCATGGAATTGCGCGGCAGCGGGCAGGGTGAGGAGGCCTACTTGTTTGTTGACGTTAAATCTGCGGTGTATCTTGGCGGCTGTCTGATTATGCTGCCGGAAAGCGAACTGGAGGAAACGGTTCGCAACGAAGACTTCGGCGACGACGCCCGCGACGCCTACGGCGAGGTCGCCAATATCATTTCCGGCGCCTTTACGGCCACGTTTGAAGAGCAGTCCCGCCTTAAGCTTGGTTTTGTGAAAACATCGATGGAGCCGGTGGCGCCGGTCAAAATCGACCCGGACTCCGACGATGTGTTTGTCAATCAGGCCTATTATCTTGCCTTGGGCCAGATGCAATACAATGCGCGCGATCTGGGGCGGCTGCAGTTGCTGATTCCGGCCAAGACGCTTGCGCTGGAAGAATTGCTGACGGCTGGCGAAGAATTGGCTGCAGACGACGAAAGCAAGGGGGCTGCCCCGCCAAAAGCCACAGCCGCGAAAAGCGGCGGAGCGGCAGGTCCCACCCAATTACGGGAGAAGCCCAGCGAAAGTGCAGATGTCCTTGTCTTTACCGACGACGACGGCGAGGCGGGACGTATTGTCAATGTTCTAGAGGAGCAGGGGTATGTCTGCCGCATTCTCCACTTTAAGGATTCGGTCAACAGCGTGCTGACGCCCAGAATTCAAATGATCTTTTTGGTCATGCAGGAAGTGAGCGAGCAGGGATTTGGCGTGGCCATCAAAATCAGCAGCGCCGGTCTGTCCGCGCCTTTGGTGGCAGCCGGTCCGGCCTGGACCAGGACGCTGGTGCTCAAAGCGGTGAAATACGGCGCCTGCGACATTCTTGTCACCCCGTCGTCGCCCGACGACGTCCGGGAAAAAATCGAAGGCAATCTAGTTAAAAAAGCGGCGTAACTCGGGTTACTCCCCTTCCTCTTCCTCGGACACTGCTCCGATCAGTTCCTTTTTCTTGATTTTTTCCAGCAACGTGGTCCGTTTCAGATTCAACAGGCGAGCCGCTTCCTTTTTGTTGCCCTGGGTCAGTTTCAACGCTTGAACGATTAATTGGGTTTCAAAATCGTTGACCAGCGCATTGAAGTCAATGCCGCTGTCGGGCCACATTTCTCCGGCAATTGCGGCGGCAGAGGAGGCGAGCAGCAACTGTTCCGGAGGAGAAACGTTGCCTGTTTCTTGGGCAGGCGCACTTGCCGGTTCAGGGGGCAGGGGACCGTTGCGGTATTTTTCCGGCAGATCGTGGTAGTCGACATGAGTCCCGCCGTGGAGAATCGTCATGTGCTGCACCAGATTCTCCAATTCCCTGACGTTGCCCCGCCAGGGAAAGTGCGAGAGGGTCAGCATGGCGGCCGAATTGAATCCCAACAGGGGATTTTTTTTGGTTTTCCCGATGGTGTTGATGAAATACTCGATCAGCAGCGGGATGTCTTCGGAGCGTTCACGCAACGGGGGGATGGCGACCGGAACAACGCTAAGCCGGTAGTAGAGGTCCTCGCGGAATCGGCCTTCGGCCACCATCTGCTCCAGATTGCAGTGCGTGGCGGCAATGACGCGGACGTCCACCGGGATCGGCTTGAGCCCGCCCACGGGTTCAAACTCCCGTTCCTGCAGGACTCGCAGCAGTTTTGCCTGCAGCACCGGTTTCATGTCGCCAATCTCGTCCAGAAAGAGAGAGCCGCCGTTGGCGTATTCAATCCGACCTATTTTTGAGCTGACCGCTCCGGTAAAGGCGCCCTTGGTGTGGCCAAACAGTTCGCTCTCCAGCAGATCGTCGGGGATGGCCGCGCAGTTGACCGGCACAAAATGATGCGCCGCCCGCGGGCTGTGGGCGTGGATGGCCTTAGCCACCAGCTCCTTGCCGGTTCCTGATTCGCCCTGGATCAGCACGGTGCTGAGGTCGTCTTCGGCGAGTTTGCCAATCAGCTTGAACAGCCGTTGCATGGACTGACTTCGGCCGATTATTCCGTAAAATGCGTCTGGGGTCATGGCGTTAGTCGGGAAGTTTGTCCGCCAGTTTGCTGGTGGTGAGGCGCATGTTGAGGCTGAGGAGCCGCATGATTTTTTTGAGCAGCGTTACGGCCAGGGCCGGATGGTGTTCGGTGAAAATATCAAAACCCTTTTTGGTCAAGATTATGACAACCGATGGCTGCCGGGCAACCACTGTGGCCGAACGGGGCGATTTGTCGATGATCGACATCTCGCCGATGGTGTTGCCCTTGCCCAGACGGGTAATAACCCGGTAGTCGCCGACCGAAGTTTTTTTGAGGACGTCGAGCAGGCCGCGCACCACAAAACACATGAAATCGCCTTTCTCGCCCTCGGTAAAGAGGCTCCTCGTCATTTGGTGTGGATTTGATGTATAAAACGATCAAATCCACACCAAATGACGAGGGAAACCATGAATAGTAAAGATATCATAACGTTAGGGCTCAGACTGCAGGCTCCATGGGAAATC
>Ga0074193_1000403_pt1 | contig 75110 bp, 65 predicted proteins | sample EPASupsiteHSE605_FD_64523 | JGI IMG/M metagenome (GOLD analysis project Ga0074193, IMG submission 64523) | Bioremediated contaminated groundwater from EPA Superfund site, New Mexico - Sample HSE6-05 | ecosystem: Environmental > Aquatic > Deep subsurface > Groundwater > Contaminated ... | reverse complement strand
GAGAGAATGGCAAATCGAGGACAGATTATCGGAAATTTGAGAGCGAATAGTGGACCTATTTGTCGAAAATTTCCGGGAATATGGACCGATTTTCCGTTCTCGCAGTAGATTCATTCCTAAGTCCGACTGGCTCCTAGACGCTGTTCGCGTTCACGCCCGCCTTCTCTTTCATCTCTTCCGTGCCCCCTCTCAGCTTTTCGAGCTCATCGACGGCGATCCTGAGCCTGGAGGCCATTGCCCGGATGTCGCCGGCAAGTTCGGTCAGTTCACCGGAAATTCCTGAAAGTTCGGGAGAAAGATTACCACGGTTCACTTTTGCTGTAAATGCCTTAATTTCCCGGAGCGGCATAAAGACCTGTCTCCTCAAAAGCGCTGCGACTCCTCCCACCGAGAGGATGAGCACCATGATGCTGAACACCATCATCCTGCCGCGCATGACGGAGAGCGTTTTCGAAAGGGGCGCTGCTGAGAGGCCGATATCAAGGGTCCCGAGTATCTTCTGGCCGGAAGTGTGGAAGTGGCAGGATGCCGTATAGCATGCGGGCTCGTTGTAGATGGGAGCAGTGATTGCAATCACCTCTGTCCCCCGTTTGTTGACAAAACGGCGTGCCCGCTCCATGTCCCTCATGGTGGCGTGCGGAACCGTGCCGGCGTGACAGCCGATGCAGCCCGCTGTTTTTTTGTCCACATAGCGGCTGATTTCCTCATGCTGCTGCGAGAACATGATGAGCCCTTTTTTGTTGAAGATGCGCACATGTTCGATTCCTTCCTGGCTGCCGATGTTGTCGATGATGTTGCTCACCGTTTCCCGGTCCGACTTGAGCATGGCGTAACGGGTCGACTTTATGATGGTGTCGGCCAGGTTTGCTTCATAGCTGACCGCGTCGTTGACCATGTCTGTTTTCATGACCGAGTAAAGGAGAATGCAGCAGACGATGACGAACCCGGTCACCGCCACTGCGACCGGCACTATGGCCCTGGCTGTCAGGCTTCTTAACATGGCGGTTTACCTCCTCCTGTCATGTTGCTGAAAATCGGCATGGTCTGCACTGCCTGTTGCTCAAGGGCTCAAAACCATTCCGTACTGCCTGTACGTTCGGGTTTATCGCCCTTTCGCAACGCGTCCTCATATGCCTTCGTTGTTCAACAACCCGCTACGTCCTGTGACACTTGTCACAGTTTTCCTTCACGGTAAAAGCCGATTTACTGTCATGGCAGGCGCCGCAGGATTTGCCGGCTTCCATCTCGGCCATGGAAACGGTCTTGTTGCCGGAACCGGGTATGTAGAGCCTGCTGTGGCATTCCCGGCACTTGTACATGTCGATGTGAAGCTTATGGCTGAAAGTGACGTTTCCGGCATCGGCGACCTTATAGCTCATCTCCTTCACCGGGTGGCATTTTGTGCATGCACCCAGGGCAAAGCTCTTCTTGCCGTTATGGCATGCGCCGCACGATTTCCCCCGTTCCATTTGCGCCATGTCGACCCGTTTGTTTGGACCGGCTTTGAAAACCTTGTTGTGGCATGCGCCGCATTGCATGGTTTTCAGGTGTTTGGCGTGGCTGAAGAGGACCGGCCCGGTTTCCTTCACCTTGAACGTGATCTCGCGCACTTTGTGGCAGACCGTGCACTTTGCCAGTGCGAAGGCTTTTTTGCCGTTATGGCAAATGCCGCAGGATTTTCCCTTCTCCATGTCTGCCATGGTGTAGCGGACATTATCCCGCATATTGCCGTTATGGCAGGCTTTGCACCCCACATTGGCGCTCTTGGCGGTTTTCTTCTTCAGGTGCGACGTGTGGCTGAAAACAACCTTGCCGGCGTTTTCGGTACTGAAGGTTTTGTCCTTGAGTTCCAGGGCGGATGTCAGGGACGCGCTTCCCAAGAGCGCCGCCAGAATATAAGCAGTCCAACGGAATCTCATGATTATCTCCTGTAATTGATCTGTTTTTGCCGGTCAGACGGGCTATGCGGCTTTTTTTCACTTTCCGCGCGCTCAGTTTTTTTCCAGGCTTGAGAAACCGGCAGCGGGAATGATGCGCTCTTCCCTCGTCCTGTATGTTCCGACGGGCACTGGCTCTTCATCGAGGATGACTTTTTTCGGTACTCTTGCACCTTCCGTTGCTTCTACCGTCTCATCCGCCGTCTTCCACGAATAGAGGATCGGCAGGCGGTAGAGGATAAATCGGTAAACCGTGATATAAATCGCGAAAATGGTGACTGAGATGATGGCCTCACGCCAGTGGGGGATTTCGCGTTCCGCCAGTTTCCAGTTGAATGTTATCATGGCGGTATTCACCCTGTTGAGCACCACGCCGAATACGGTAAGAAATGCACTGAGGCGGACCAGCCCGACCATTTTGTTTCTGATGGCGTAGGCGAAGAGCCCCAAAGGCAGGATGACCCCGAAGAATATTTCGAACATGTACCATTGCCCCCAGCCGGTGGCGAGGTATTCCCATTTGTTGTCGTGGGCCATGCCGATCAGCTTGATGGTAAGGTACGTGGCAAGGCCCATGCTGGCGCCCTTGGCCAGGGCGATGGTAAGTTTGTCCAGATTGTCGTTGAACTCCTGACCGCAACGCCAAGCCATCGTCTTACGGGCAATGGTGCTCACCGCGATGACCATGCAGAGCCCCCCCGGCAGCGATGAAACGAAGAAGTGGAGCCACTGGAACGAGGCGGAGTACCAGAGCGGGTGCACCTTGCCGGGGGCATAGGTGAAGAGAGCTCCCAGGGCGCCCTGGTGGAGGGTTGAAAGGATGATCCCTGCCACGGTCAGGCCGAGGGTGATTTTTCTCACCCCTCGTTTGCCCATCGGGAAACCTATCCATTCGAAGAACGCTACCGAAACCTCCGCTACCTGGACTGACAGGTAAGTGGCCACATGCCAGGCCACCAGGAAGAGAACCGCTGCGGGGCCGAAGGATACCACCATGGGATAGGGAAGCCGCCAGGGTTGCCCTAGGTCAACCATGAGATAGATGACGGCGAATAAGTAGCCTAAGAGGCCGTTCAAGAGCCCTAGCCGCTCAATGGGTTCAAAGTCATGGCGACCGAAGACCTCACATGTGGTTCCAAGCTGGAATCCGGAAGAGGATAGGGGCACCATGGCGAAGAGTCCGAATCCCAGAAACATTCCCCACGGATAATCATTTGAACTGTGGGTTACCCATCCTAACCCGAAGAAGAAGCGGCCGAGGATTATCGGTATTCCGATGGCAAAGATAACTGCCAATATCCAGTTGAAAGGGTTGCGCAGGGCCTGGGCAATATACTGCCGGGGGGTGAGGCCCAAGAGCAGCTTCTCCATCAAGTTCCATTTTTTCTTCCCGCCATCCTTGTAGAGGGAATCGACTATTTCCACTCCGTTTGCTTTATATGCTTTCATTTTTTTGCGTCCTCCTGCTCTGATTTTGAATGTGCGTCATGCCCATGGTCGTCTCCATGGCCCTTTTTGCGGGTAGAGAGCAGGTGGAATCCGGTAAACAGGGCAGGCCAGATGGTGAGCACCATGGGAACAGTGCCGAGGAACTCCTTAACGTTGGAGATGATCGGCTCATTTCCCAATGTATTATCAAAGCCGACTTTGTCGAATGGGACGCTGGAGAGATAGAGCCATCCTGTTCCTCCCACTTCTTTTTCACCGTAAATGTGGTCTACATATTTGTCCGGCGTTTCTCTGATCCGCTCATGACCGATCTTGATCAGGTCTTTCCTGTAGCCGAATGTGAGTACCTCTTGGGGACAAATCTCGACGCAGGCAGGCGGTTTTCCATATTTAAGGCGGGTGTCGTAGCAGAGGATGCATTTTTTAACCACCGGGTTGGTTGCGCTCGAATAGCTGTAACCAGGGACGTTGAAAGGACAGGCGATCATGCAGTTGCGGCATCCTACGCACACTTTTGAATTGTAGATAACGGCGCCTTCTTTTGTTTTGGTGTAGGCATTTACAAAGCATGATGTGAGGCAGGCCGGTTCGTTACAATGGTTGCACTGGATCTTGCGGTACACCGGGCCGCCTTTTTGCTCATAACGGTTCACGACCGTGTATGCTTCTTCGCTCGGACGTCGTTTCTCCTCAAAAACCGATTGATCATCGAAAGGCACCTTTGGTTCGGGAAGTTGCTGTTCCTTGTTGCAGGCCGCCTCGCAGCTACGGCAGCCAATGCAGCGAGTCAGATCTACCAGGACCCCCATTCCTTCGGGATATCCTTCAAAGGAACCGCTCCCCCAGGCTTTTTTCGATATGCCAAGGGAGGATGCTGCCCCACATATCATGCAACCTTTCAGGAAATCTCTCCGCTTCATGTTCGTGTCTCCTTCGGTTCAAATTTTAGCGCCTGGTAAAATCTTTCACCGGCTTTCTTGGTTAATGACCGTGGCCCGCTGCATTTCCCTGTGCCTTTTTGGGCGCAGACTTGCCGGAATTGTAGAGAGCGTCTCCTGCCTTGTTCCGTTTGTGACAATCCAGGCAGCCGGTCGGTCCACCCATCTTGGTATGGCATCCCATACAATTCAGATGGTAAGCTCCTTTTAGCCCCGGCTTGTCCTGGTGGTAGAGTTTTGTGCCCTGCCGCTTCTCTCTCAGAGTCTCTGCCGAGAAAGGCTGCGCGGAATGACATCCTTTGCAGGCCACTATCTTGGTTTCACTGCTGTTCTTGTGACACCTGACGCAATTGGGGTCTTCAACCAGCGTGCCGGTCGTGTGGTGGTGGCACACAGCGCAGTCCTTTATCAGATTGATATGTTTTGCATGATCGAATTTCACCTTATCGTAGAGCTGAACCAGGGAATCAAGCGTGATGGAATCCGGCATGTTCATCCCCTGACAGACGGGAGGGACCGCGGACAGCGCTAGCATTAAAATTCCCCCGATAAGCCAGTTCTTCATAGCATACATAATGGCGTTCTCCTTTTTGTAGATTGATCACAACAGTTAATTCTCTGCCGTACGGTTATCGTATATTCTTGGCGACACTCTTTTCGCGATGCAGTCAACATTAGTCGTCTGCGTTTTCCCGTTTGTGAATGTACCGGTAGAAAATGGGAAATCCGACAAAGAATGCCACGCAGATAAGGTATTCAACTCCTTTTATGTACTGGTAATAATCAACCAGTGTGAAGACTTCCTTGATTTCTCCAACCGATGAGAACATTTGTTCGAACATGAGTTCATCCTCCCTTCTTGATATGTATAGATAAAATATTTAGCGTACTGCTCGCTTACCCGCTTCAGTTTGATATTTCGGCTTTTGCTTCCTTTTCCTTGCCCTTTCCGGCCACGAGTTCCTTGACGATTCCCCATAACGTGATGATGGCCGGGATCAGTTGAACAACAACGATCAAGGCGCAGAAGCCCAGAAAAGCGAGCACCAGAATGCCGCTGCTGTATACCCGTGTTGTTGAGGCTGCAAAAGCCTGGGGAATTGCGACCAACCAAAGGGTGATCGTGATGAAGAGCGTTGTTAATGTTTTCATGGCCGTCTCCTTATTTGATGTTTTTGCTATCTGTCCTTTATGGTGTAGTTTCAATTGCCCCGCATGGTTTCGAAAGCGCATTTCACGGCTTGGCGGATCTCTTCCCGGTCTTCCGGTTTTACAGGTTTCAGCGCGTGGTAAAAAATTCCTTCCTTGCGCAGTTTGCGAATGAGCGGCAGAGACATTTCGTTGGAAACCAGGATAATTGTCAAATTCCGGTTGCACTTTTTCAACAGGGGGATCAGGTCTGTGGCCGTCAGTTCGTCAAATTCGCTGCTGAGCAGCACCACCTGGGCCGTTTTTTTCAGAATGCCGTACAGCACGTTGGCCGCTGAGTTTGTTACCATGACGTTATATCCCGCTTCGATAAAGAGGTCGGCCATAAACTTCCGGCTATCCAGGTCCTCATCTGCTATGAGAAGTCCTTGCATGATCTTCAGCCTCTCTTTTTGTTAAATAGGAATTACGATGTTTTGTCGGGTTTTTCAGCGGCAAGAGCGGTTTCCTTTGGCGCTGACATGAACAGCCCCTTCAGCATTGAGAAAAACAGCAGTATACCGGGAATCGTCTGGAAGACGATGATCAGGGCGCCAAAACCCAGGAAGAGAAACAGCAGCAAACTGTTTTCTCCTTGTTCGACTCCGTTGGCAGCAAAGGCTGTGGAAACGCTGCCGATAAATACAAGTAACGCGTTTTTGACCGTGCTTTTCATGGCATCCTCCGTTTAAGGCATTTTTTGGATTTGCTGCTTTTACAAACAAGGTATTGCACCGACTGTGCCGCGGCCAATGTTTTTTAATTTGTAATAGTTAATATATTGAAATTAAAGGTATTTTTTCTTGTTGTCGAGATAGCCGCTTTCCAGGCAGATGGAATATTGTATAAAAATTTTATACGTAAATACCGAGTGGATATGGATATTCCAGGGGATTGCTGCTCTAACATGCTGTAATCACATGCTTTGTCATTTTACTTGATATGTGTATAATTAAAAATACACAATGTATTATTGTTTACGTGATGGTTCGGAAACCCTTTATCTGTCGGGATCGATGATGGGATAGCGTTTTTGCTTTCCGCATTTTGAAAGTGTTTAGCGCTTGACTTACTAACATCGTTTACTTAATATCTTTTAAAGTTGTCCTGGGTGTGCAGCGGTATCTTGTGCCGTTAAGCAGCTTCATTGCCGCTCCTGACGGGAAAATGCCGAGTAAAAACGGGCCGGGTGTTGTGGCTGTTGAACGGGACAAATTCTTTGAAATGGCTAAAAATGAAATCGGCGTGAAAATTGCTGCGCTGGTTGATGGCTTATCTGGCGGGGATTGGAGCAGTGTATAAACCGGACATGCTTTGCCATATTGAGCGATATGGAACATTCAGGCAGTGAAGGGGTAAGCGAAATGGTGAGAAAGCGTATTCTGGTCGTCGATGATGAAGCGGTTATCAGGGAGGGGATGCGCCGCATTCTCGATGGTGGCGGGTTTACGGTTGAAACCTTTGCTAACGGGTATCTTGCCATTGAAAAGCTGCAGGCGGAGGCATTCGACTTGCTTATAACCGACCTGAAAATGCCGGGAATGGGGGGCATGGAGGTCTTGAAGAGCATTAAGGTCCTTCAGCCTGAGATGCCGGTTATTATCATCACCGGTTATTCCTCGGTAGATACCGCAGTTGAAGTCATGAAAAACGGTGCAGTCGATTATATCGCCAAGCCTTTCACCCCTGAAGAAATTATCGAAAAAGTCGAAAACGCCTTGGAGCAGAAAGCTGTGCTGTTCGATGACATGTATCTGCGCAAGGAGCTGCGGGATAATCACGGCTTCGATATGTTCATCGGTGCAAGCCGGGAGATGCAAAAGGTGTATCGGCGGATCATGCAGGTGGCGCCGACCGATAGTAGCGTTCTCATAACGGGTGAAAGCGGCACGGGTAAAGAGCTCGTTGCATGTGCGATCCATAAGAACAGCCAGCGGCGGGACCAACCCTTTGTCGCAGTGGACTGCACATCTCTGGCAGAAAACCTGCTGGAATCAGAGTTGTTCGGTCATGTCAAAGGTTCTTTTACCGGAGCCGTTCATACCAAGATGGGGCTTTTTAAAGTTGCCGATGGCGGAACGCTTTTTCTGGACGAGGTCGCCAATATCAGCCTGACTACCCAGGCCAAATTGCTGCGGGTTCTTCAGGAGCGCGAGGTTACCCCCATCGGCGGGACACAGCCCATCCCGATCAATATCCGTCTGGTGGCGGCCACCAACAGGAACCTCAGAACCCTCGTTGCCGAAGGAAGCTTCCGGGAAGACCTGTTTTTCCGTCTCAATATAATCCCGGTAGACCTTCCTCCTTTGCGGGACAGGAAGGGGGATCTGCCGCTCCTGATAGCGCACTTCCTGAAGAAATTTGCTGAAGAAATGGGTAAGGAAATCCGGGGATTGGCTCCTGACGCCCTTGCATTGCTGGAGGAATACCCCTTTACCGGCAATGTACGCGAGCTCGAGAACATTGTTGAACGGGCCGTCGTTCTGGTTGAAGGGGGGCTTATCCAGAAGGAGAATCTTGAGCTTACCTTGCCTGGCGGAGACGAAAGCAGCCTTATTTCAGGATTTATTCCGCAAAGCGCCGACGAATTGAAAGAAACTAAACGGCATATTCGGGAACGCGCAGTGGAGCCCGTAGAAAAGGCCTTTGCCCTCAATGCGCTGAAACGGAACAACTGGAACATCACCCGTGCGGCTGAAGAAACCGGCATGCTGCGGCCGAACTTCCAGGCGCTGATGAAGAAGCTTGGTATTTCGATCAGAAACCAGGCCAGCAGTTAGCCGCACAATCTTGGTATGTGTGGAAGCATTTGAACTTTGTGCTGATATTTGTATGCATTGCCCTATCAGTCGTGGCGGCAGTCATCGCTCTGAAGAAAACTAGTCCCCTTCATTTTTAAAGTATTTCTGTAAGTCTAGTCGGCAGCATGATGGTAAAAGTCGTGCCGCTTCCCACCTTACTCTCCACCTCTATCGTTCCACTGTGATTATTGATGATCCCGTAGGAAACCGACAGACCCAGGCCGGTCCCTTTGGTTGACTTGGTGGTGAAGAAAGGATCAAATATCTTCACCAGGTTTTCCTCTGAAATTCCGCAGCCGGTATCGGATATACTGACAAACTCGTGACAGCCGTCCGTTGTCATGCCGGTGCAGATCTGGAGATCGCCGCCATCAAGCATGGACTGACCGGCATTGAGGATCATATTGACAAAAACCTGTTCGACCTGGTTGGGGTCCAGCAGCATATCCGGCAAGTCAGTGCTGTAATCTTTCGTTATGGTGATATTCTGGAAAAGCACCTGACGCTCGATGAGGGAAAGTGACATGTCCATGATGCGGTTAATGGATGAAAACTTTTTCTGGGGGACCGACTCCCTGGAAAAATCCAGAAGTCCTTTGACTATCTGACTGCAGCGCTCTGTCTGCTGAACGACGATCTCCAGGTCATCTTTCAGGGATGGGTCAAGTTTAGGGTCCTTGCTGACAAGGGAGGAGAAAACCAGGATACCTGTCAGCGGATTGTTGATTTCGTGGGCTATGCCGGCCACAAGTTCCCCGAGGGATGCAAGTTTTTCCGAGCGAATGAGCTGTGCCTGGATATCCGTAATCTCATGGGTCCGTTCTTCGACCTTGGATTCCAAGTTCTTTCCCCAGTCCTCCAGTTCGGCTCTTGCCCGTTTGAGCTTCATCGTCATATTGTTGAAACTGTCAGCCAGTTCTCCCAGTTCACCCCCCGAAGTAAAGGAAACACTGGTATCCATTTCTCCCCGCGCCAGTTGTTCGGTGTGTTTCAGAAGTTGTTGCACCGGTTGGTTGACCAGTTGCTGGATGAAGATGGTGATGCAGAGCGAAATGAGCCCCATAAGGAGGATGGTGACAGCAATAGTTGTGCCTCGGTAGGAGTTGAGCTGGGCATTCATGCGATCAAGGGGGACGGTAACATCGAGTACGCCCAGAACCCTGAAATGTTCAGGGTGAAAGTGGCACTTGGCGGTGAAGCAGCTCTCTTCGTTATAAATGGCCTTGGCCAGGCCCAGAAGCTGTTTTCCGTCATGCCTGGTGAAGATCCTGCTTCTGTTCATGGAGGAAGCGTGTGTCCGTGGGTTACTGCTGGAATGGCACATGTTGCAGGCTTCCGCTTTTTTGTCGAGAAATGTGCCTATTTCCTCCTCCTGGGTGGAATAAATGATGCGGCCGTTTTTATTGATCATCCTGATGTGGTCGATTCCCTTTTCAGCCCCCACTTCTTTTATCACTTGCTGGATCCGTTGGCGGTCATCATGAACCATCTGGTGTTGGGTGGCGCGGATAATGGTTTCACCCAGTTTATCGGCGTCTGTAACTGCTTCTTCGATAAGGAGCTTTTTTAACGCTGCAAGGTTTACATAGGCAAAAATAACCATGAAAATCAGCAATACCATGTTTGTGGAAATGGTTAGTTTTGATATCAGGCGCAGACGCAAAGCATAACACTCCATGGAGCGGTCAGGCTAAATGAGAGGGATTAAATTAAGGTAATCATAGAGAGGACGACCTTTTTTGTCAAGATCGTATGTACGCAGGCATGATGTAAAGGATTTTATCCCCTGATTATGTAGACGGAGCATTTGGCATATTTTGCGACTTTGTGAGATACGCTGCCAAGCAGTTTCCTTTTGAGAAAGCCTTTTCCTGAGCTGCCGATGACGATGACGTCGATTTCTTCCCTTTCCGCAAACTTCAGCAGTTCATCGGCCGGATCTCCGTAGACTACCTTGATTTCCAGAGGGATTCCCGCTTCCTTGGCATCCTTTTCAATGACATAAAGGATTCGTTCACGTAATTCTGCCCATTCCTTGGATTCGGTAATAGGGGCTGCGGGGACAAAGTCGGTAAATGTATTACGAGGGGCGTTAGGTAAAACGAGCATGGCATATATTTTGCTTTTAAATTGACTCGGATTGCCGACCGCCATGCGTACCGCTTCTTCGGCGGCCTTGTCGGAAAGGGGGGAGCCGTCAATTGCGACAAGAATTTTTTTTCGCAGGTTCAGCATAAATAAAATCTCCTCCACCAAGTATAACGGCCGGCATGATTCGTTGGTTTGGTGATAATATCTAACTATCTAATATCGTTCGTTAAATGTCTCAGTTTTAGTCTAATTATAGGCATGTAATTTTTCTTGCTTGACAAGTATAAAACACTATTCTATATTTTCAAACAGGTATTTTATCAATTTATTGCAATTGTATCCACTATGAAGATTCGAACATGGTTTTTACTCTTGTGAGATTTTCGCCTTTATTTATGTTATGAAATAATAAAGAGGACGTTTGATGAGTATTTGATGTAATTGATAAATGCCTTGACATATTCTACTAAATAGCTTATGAAATCCTGTTGGAATTTAAATCGAGTAGGTGTAACCAATGGCAAAAAAAGAAAAATCAGAGTATATTATTCAGGCAGTTTCCCATGCGCTTGATCTCTTGGAGCAGTTCCATGACGATGTGGACGAGCTCGGTGTGACCGAGTTGAGTAAGCGCCTGAAGCTGCATAAAAACAATGTTTTCAGGTTGCTGGCAACCCTTGAGTCCAGGAATTACATCGAGCAGAATAAGGTCACGGAGAACTATCGACTGGGGCTCAAGACCCTCGAACTGGGACAGACCTTCATTAAGCAGATGGGGCTTCTTCGCCAGTCACGGCCCGTCCTTGAATGGTTGGTCAGGGAATGCAACGAAACGACCTATGTTGCGATCCTGAAAGAGTTCCACATTATTTATCTGGACGTTGTCGAAACCGATCTCACCGTGCGAGTGGTACCGCGTGTAGGCGCCAGATTGCCCGCCTACTGCACTGCCGCGGGAAAGGTGCAGATAGCATACATGACCGACGAGGAGCTGGCTAATTACCTACCTTCCAAGGAAATGAAGCGCTACACCCCGAATACGATAACCGATCGGGATGAACTGAAAAAATACCTGGCACAGGTTGCCCAGCAGGGGTATGCCATCGACAACGAAGAGCTGGATGTGGGGGTCAAATGCGTCGGTGCTCCCATCCGCGATTACACGCGGCGAATTATCGGAGCCGTCAGTATTTCCGGTCCATCCATGAGGTTTACCGATGAAAGGTTGGAGAAGGAGCTGATTCCTCTCGTCTTAAAGGCTTCGGAAGAGATATCCTCCAAGCTTGGTTATCATAAGTAACAAAAAAGCCCCCGATTCATCGGGGGCTTTTTTGTTAGACCTTACATATTGTCGGACGTTCAGATTTTCCCTGTTTTGCCCGTTACCTTCGTTTCCCACAGTTCCTTAACCCGTTTTTCCAACTGATCCAACGATCCCCGATTGTCGATTACTACCGAGCCGTAGAGCCGTTTCTCTTCCATGGGCATTTGGGCGGCAATCTTTTGCAGAGCCTCTTCCCTGGTTATGTTGTCCCGCTCCATCACCCTTTTCACCTGGACTTCCCTGTCCACATAAACAACCCAGATCTCATCGACGCGTGATGTGGCGCCGGCTTCAATGAGGAGTGGCGCCATGTAAATGACCACGCGTGTGCCCGTCATCTTAAGTTCTGCAAGCTTTTCCTCTGCTCGTTTGCCGATTGCGGGGTGAGTGATGCTTTCCAGCCGCCGCCGGGCCTCCGGATCGCTGAAGACGATCTTTCCCAAGGCAGTGCGGTTTATGGTGCGATCCTCATTCAGGATACTTTTGCCAAAGGCGGCGACTATGTCGTTATAGGCCGGTTCTTCCAGAGCCACTACTTCCCGTGCAAGTTGGTCGGCATCGATTACTACCGCTCCGTGACTTTCCAGCAGTTTTGCAACGGTGCTTTTCCCTGAGGCGATTCCCCCTGTCAAGCCGATTATGTGCACTGGTTCACCTCCTTGCTTACAGGCGTCATTTAACATTAAACGGATGCCCTTTGTCAACACCGGCAGGTGTTCCGGAAATATAGGTCAGTATGTGATTCCTTCTTCTCCGCGAGTGAAAGTTTTGCTTTCCAGGTCATCTTCGATCAGGAGGGTCTTGTCCCCAACCATGAGATGGACACCGAAGTATATGGTTCGTTCTATTTCTATTCTGGCGTTGTTGACCAGTTCAAGCCTTTTTTGCAGGCTTTTTTTCCGTCCGGTCAGTTCTGTGATTTCTGCTTGCTGGATGTTGTAGACCCGTTCCTTCAGTTTGGCCATTCCTGCATCCACCTTGGATGGGTTGTCGCGGATATATGCCAATGTCTTGGCGGTTTCTTCCTGTCGTTTTTCCTTCTCCTCCAGTTGCTGTTTGACAATGGAAAGCTTTTCGCTGATGGAAGGGTCGACACCGACTTCAATTCTCGTACTGACGTTGGCGGGGGATCCGGCGATGATGGCATGGACAAGGGTGGTGGCTCGGCAGATGCCGCCGATGATGTGCCCCTTTTTCATTCCTTGCTCTCCGACTATTACTTCGTTTCCGGCGGTGAGTTCGCTCTTCATAACCACTTCACGGATTTTGATGTCGCGGCCGGCGATAATGCAGGCATTCTCCACAAATTGGGCGGTGACCGAGCCGCCGGCATGAACGTAGGAAATGTCGGGGTTCAGTTCGCCTTTTTGGTTTCTCACCTCTCTCTGGCCGATTACCCCCCCTTTTATTTCGATGTCGCCGCCGGCTTCGATCTTTGCGGCTTCGGCAACGCCGCCGATAATGATGTCACCCGTTGCTTTTACTTCCATCCCGGCTTTTACATCACCGGCGATGTCGACGGTGCCTTCGAAGTGCAGATTACCGGAAGAGAGGTCGACATTCTTGAGATTGATGACCGGTTCGACAATGATGCCGTGATCCACCTGGACGGGTAGGCCGGAAATGGCAGCCAGGAGCAGGTCGCTGTCGTTTTCCGCGAAGACGGTGCCACTGAGGTTCGGAGTAAATGCTATGTCGTTGCCGTCGGTTGTTGGTAACGGAGTCCCCAGAATGTTTTCACCAGGCGTCCCCTTGGCCGCCGGATAGCGCCGCATCAAAGGGTCGCCCGACTTGACGCTGACGATGCCGCCCAGATTGCGGTAATCAACGTTGTCCGTGTCGTCTGCCAGGGGACATTTTTCCCTCATTTCCGGGATCAGGCTGATAAACTGGGAATCTTCTCCCGGTTGCGGTGAACGGCCTTTGGCAATTTCCCTTTTCAGGACCTCCCTTTCACCAACAGCCTTTTCTATTTCATCGTGGAGAATGCCGCTGACGACTTTTTGTTCCTGGAGAGCCTGTAATATCTGCTCGGAGGTGACGGCATTGCCGCCGTATGCAGATGTGATGGTGATATGCGCCGACATCAGATCGGGGGCAACGGTCAATGCCAGCGTGCCATCCCTGCGTTCCCCGATCTGCATCGTGAATCGGTCTGATACAACGCCGCACCTCTTTACCAGATTGGAAAGAGCGTCATCAAGGATGAACAGGTCTGACAGGTTTTGAGCATCAAGCGCCTGCCAGACCCAGTCAGTGTCGATTGGGACTTTTTGTGCGACTGGTTCGTACGTGGCGAGTAACTTGCCGTCAGGGCTTATCTGGAAGGTTAATCCATTCTCCGGTTTTGCTTCTTTTGCCATTTCAGCACCCCTTTAACGTTTGCCTGCCGCATTGATTCAGCGGCTGAGGGTATATGCAGTATATATCGGCATATATGGGCGCCGGCTTTAATCGCAATTAAGGCAAAGCTGGAGAAAGTGTGCCGAACCGTCAGATAGTAAGTCGCCCTTGGCGCAGCAGGGTTTTCTCCGTCCCGTCGGCCATGATGGCGGTCAGCGTCGGCTCATAAAACACGAAGTCCTCGTGGAACGGGGTGCTGACTGTGCCGCCGAATCCGGAATTGTCCCCCAGGGCGATGTGGATGGTGCCGAGAATTTTTTCCGCTTCGAGGATGTTGTCCGGCCTGCTTGCCTTGTCGTTGGTGCCGATTCCCAGCTCGGCGATATTCCGGTTTTTTGCGCTCTCAGTGAATTTCTGCTCCAGTTTATGTCTGTACGGTTCATCGCCGCGAATCTCGGCGACAATCCCGTTCTTAACTACAAGCTCAAGCGGCGAGGCGAGTTTGCGGGTTGGCGCATACTCCAGAACCATTATTCCTTCACATGTTCCTTCCAGCGGCGCCAGATAGACTTCGCCGGCCGGCAGGTTGCCAAAGCTACCCGGCGCGGTTAAAAGACCGTCGTCCCCTTCGGCAATCCTTCCCTGCTTGCCGATACGCATCCGGCTGCCGTTGGGGGTGGTCACTTCGATTTCCACGGCACCGTTTATTTCTCCGGCAAGCTTGGCGGTTCGTTCGACAAGGGCCTGCCAGTCCACTTGCATGGAGGTGAGAAACATCGCCGGATCGAAGTGGGGAAGGCTGGCGAAGCGTCCGCCTGCGGCGTTCACCAGGGAGCGGAAGCGTGTGTGGCTGGTGGAATTGTTGGCAAGGGCGATCACCACATCGGCAACGACTTCTTTTTCCATAACGACGATTTCTCTGGCCCGTTCGACTTCTTGCGGGGTGGCTTCCTTGGATAGAAGCCGTGTCAGGATGCCGGCCTCCACGAGCTTGTCAAAGGCCCTGTCGCCCAGGGCTGCTCGCCAGAGAGCTTCCGGCGGTTCAGCGCCGGAGGCGGTGGTGGCGGGGAACGAGATGAAAGTGGTGTTGCCGTATATCTTCCCGGCATAGGCAGCCGCATCAGCCGCGGTCTGCAACAGCCTGGCGCGGCGGTCCGCATCAGCCGCAGATGGCGTTTCTTCGGGGCGGATCGTATCGCTGAAGACCAGGATGCGCTCCCCGCTTTTTACCCCCATGTTGATGCTGAAAAGATCCGAGAAGGCTTTGCTGTACATGACAGGTTCTCCTTGCATGGCGTGGCGTGCCAAAATGTATTTTGTGCCGGGCGATTCATTGATTCCCGTATCAGGGCAGAAAACCAATTTTGCCAAGCATGAAAGTTATGTATACCAGAGAGGGAGACGGCTGGCAACCTTCAGTAAAAGCGGATGATTTACGATTTTTCCCTTGATTTATGAATATGTCTTGTGCTAATAATTGCATACTGTATACAATTGAAAAGTCGAAATTTGTTCAATAAATACGACAAGATAAGTGGTTTTTCAGATATAATTTAACAGGGTTTCGCGGAGGCTGAAGTGGCACAGGTGGTTTTTTCCAGCTGGGGAAGAAATATTGTTGATAACCGCGCAGGCGGCGCCGGCACGGAGGCGCAGTTCCGGCTACCTGTAACCTATGACGGTGAGCGGCCGATGGCTGCCTTCATGGGATGGGACGGCATCATCGTCTTCAATAAGGACGTGGATGTTCCCGTGATGGCTGCCGAATACATGCGGCGCGTACAGACCCTGTACTGCTGCGGTAAGTGCACCCCCGGCAAGAAAGGGACCCGTGTCCTCATGGATGCCCTGGCGGCGATCATCTCCGGGAAGGCATCAGAGGCCGACCTGGCAACCATCGAGGACTTGGCGGATCTCCTGAAAAACTGCAAGTGCACCCTCTGTCAGAGCTCCACGGTGCCGGTGCTTGATGCGGTGAAATATTTCCGTAACGATTTCCTTGCATATATTAACAGCGCTAAAAAGCCGGCTGCAGAGTTCAGCTACATCGATAAGTATACCGCCCCCTGTCAGGACAAGTGTCCGGCGCATATAGACATTCCCGCCTATATCGAAGGGATCAAGGATTATCATTTCGGGCATTCGCTGGCAGCGATCCGCGACAATATGCCGCTCCCGTCGGTCTGCGGCCGTGTCTGTCCCCATCCATGCGAAACGGCTTGCCGGCGCAAGAACGTGGACGAGCCGATCAGCATCATGGTGCTGAAAAGGTCTGCTTCCGATTACGAGTGGCAGCACAAGATCGAACCGCCCATGCAGCCGAAACCGCGCAAGAGCAAGACCGTTGCCGTGGTCGGCGCCGGCCCTGCCGGTCTTGCCGCGGCCTATTACCTGGCCCTGGAAGGATACCCGGTAACCATCTACGAAGCGCTTCCCGAAGGGTTCGGCGGCGGCATGGTTGCAGTCGGCATTCCTCCCTACCGTCAGCCGCGTCACTTGCTGCAACGGGACATCGATATCATATCCGCCATGGGCGTTGAGATAATCTATAACACCAGGATCGGCAAGGATATCTCCCTGGCCGAGTTGAAGTCGAAATACAACGCGGTCTTTCTCGCGCCGGGCGCACACCGCTCCAAGCCGATGGGTGTCGAGGGCGAAGACAAGGGTTACAAGGGCTTCCTCAAGGGAGGGATCGACTTCCTGCGCGAGGCTTACATGGGTAAACCGACCGGCATGGGGAAAAAGGTCGTGGTGGTCGGCGGCGGCAACACCGCCATTGACTGCGTGCGGGTTGCCCTCCGTGAAGGTGCCGAAGAATCTATCTTGCTCTACCGCCGCTCCCGTAAAGAGATGCCGGCGGACGTATGGGAAGTGGACGGCGCCGATGAGGAAGGGGTCAAGTTCGAATTCCAGGTCCTGCCGACCAGGATCATCGTCGATGCCAATGACCAGATAACCGGCGTGGAATGCGTGCGCATGGCCCTGGGCGAGCCGGATGCATCCGGTCGACGTCGGCCGGAACCGATGGCCGGCAGCGAATTCGTCGTCGAGTGCGATACCGTCATCCCGGCCATCGGCCAGGATCCGGACCTGGGCTTCATCCCCCCCGACCTGGGCATTGACATCACCAAGTGGAACACCATCGTCACCAAGTACATCCCCTATAAGGATGCGGCGGGCAAGGACCTGAAGGACGGAATGGGGAACTCCCAGTCCAGAACATTGATTACCGATTGTAACGGCATTTTTGCCGGCGGTGACGCCGAGATCGGTCCGTTGACCGTCGTCGCCTGTATCGGCAGCGGCCATCGCGCCGCCAAGGTCATTCAGCGCTGGCTGGAAGAGGGGAAGGCTTACCTTACCGACGACGAATACATGGAAGATATCCTCAACTACATGGGCGTCTATGACAAGAACGAGAGCGTTGCCTGGCTCGATTCAGCTGCAAGGGCGCACCAGGCCGAGGTACACGGCAAGGATCGGGCCAGCTACAAGAACTACTGCGAGGTCGAGCTCGGCTTTACGAACAGCCAGGCGGTGCGCGAGGCGGAGCGTTGTCTGCGTTGCTACCGGGTAGCCATGGTTGCCGTATAGCTCCCTGCTGAAGCTCTCCTGCTCGTTTCGACCAGCGGTCGAAGTTTTATAAAAAAATAAAGAGCTGAAAATAATCAGAGGTAAAGATAACATGGTCAATCTGACAATCGACGGCAAAAATACAACGGTGGCCAAGGGGACGACGATCCTTGATGCCGCGGCGACAGTCGGCATTAAGATACCGACCCTCTGCTGGCTGCAGAAGGTGTCTCCCACCGGCGCTTGCCGCGTCTGTGCGGTTGAGGTCGAGGGGGTCGATCGCACCATGACCGCCTGCAACACGCCGGTCAAGGACGGGATCAAGGTCACCACCCAGTCGGATAAGCTGACCGAAATCAGACGCAAGGTTATGGAGTTGATGCTGGTGAACCATCCGCTGGACTGCCCGGTCTGCGATGCCGCCGGTGAGTGCGATCTGCAGGACGCCTGCTACGGTCTCGACGTGGCGAAGCAGGAATATTCGGCTCTCCTGGAAAAGCGGCAGATCCGCTACGACTGGCCGCTGATCGAGAGCGATCCGAACCGCTGCATCCTCTGTGAAAAGTGCGTCAAGGTTGACCATGAAATCGTCGGCTGCGATGCCATTGCGGTTGTCAATCGCGGCGAAGCGACTGTCATCGATACCATTGACGGCAAGCCGCTCAACTGCGAATTCTGCGGCAACTGTGTCGCAGCCTGTCCCACCGGCACCCTGATCAGCAAGCCGTTCAAGTTCAGGGGCCGCCCCTGGACCTTCAAGATTACCAAGAGCGTCTGCGCCTTCTGTGGCAATGGCTGCCAGATCGAATACCATTCCCGCAACGGCAAGGTCGAGCGCGTCACAAGCGACGACGCCACCTTCAACAATGGCAATCTCTGCATTAACGGCCGATTCGGTTATGGCTACCTGAATTCCGCCGAAAGGATCACCACTCCGCTTGTGAGAGAGGAAACCGGTTCACAGGCCAAGGCGGACTGGAACAGGGCAATGGCTTATGCCAGCGACAAACTTATGGACATCGTCAAGGCATCGGGACCTGATGCGGTGGCCGGTATCGGTTCGCCACGGGTTACCAACGAAGAGAACTTCCTGTTCCAGAAGCTGATGCGCAAAGCAGTCGGCTCCAACAATATCGATTCCGAGGCACGTCTCGGTTATGCCGGTGCCCAGGCGGTTCTCAAGGAAAAGCTGGGATTCACCGGCGCCAGCGCTGCCATTGACCGGATCGATACGGCTGCGGCCATCCTGGTCATCGGCACCGACCTGAACGCCGAGGCGACCGGAGCCGAATACCGGGTAATCAAGGCAGCCACAAAGAAAGATGCCCGGCTGGTGCTGGCCAATATGCGCGACGTGAAACTGAAGAAATTCGCCAACAACCACCTGAAATACCGGCCCGGCAGCGAACTGGCATTGATCAACGGCCTGATGAAGGCCATTCTCGATGCGGGCCTTGAGGACAAGGACTTCGTTCCGGGCAGGGTAAACAACCTGGATACGCTGAAAACAGCCCTTTCCGGCCAGTCACTTGCCGACCTGGCTGCTGCTGCCGGTGTGGCGGAGGCCGACCTGCGCGAGGCCGCCGCCCTGATCGGCGGTAAAAAGAGCGTTGCCATCCTGTTCGGTTCCGATCTCATGCGGAGCACCCATGCCGCAGAAAAGGTCACGGCCCTTGCCGACCTGGCGCTTCTCACCGGCTGTCTCGGCAAGGATTCCGGAGGACTCTTCCCCGTAGACGCCAAGAACAACACCCAGGGGCTGCTCGATGTGGGCGTCAGTCCTGACCATCTCCCCGGTTATCAGGCGTCGACCGCAAAGGGAAAAGACCTTTGGCAGATCATCGACGGCATCGAGCAGGGTTCCATCAAGGCCCTTTATCTCCTGGGAAGTGACCTGACCGCGTTTCCCGACAACGACAGGATCAAAAAGGCGCTGGCCAAGCTTGAACTGCTGATCGTCCAGGACATCTTCAACAGCGAAGCGGTGCAGCTGGCCCACGTGGTTTTCCCCGCTGCCGCTGCCGCTGAGAAGAGCGGTTCCTTCACCACCACCGACAACCGGGTCCAGTGCCTCGGCAAGGCCGTAGATGCTGTCGGAGACGCCCGTGAGGACTGGGATATTATCGCCGAATTGTACAACCGCCTCACCTTTGCCAGTCACGTCTATTCACCCGGTGAACTGCTCAAGGAATTCAAGGACCTTTCCCCGCTGTACAGCGGAGAGTGCTCGGTTGTAGATGGACGCTGTGCCGGGACCGGCAAGCAGGCAGCGGCGCTTAAAACCGGCCTGGCCTTTTCACCGTTGGCATCCCCGGCTGCAACTGCAACGGGCCAGTTTCAGCTGCTGGTCGGAGCGATCGGTTTCCACAACGGCACCATATCCACTCGCTCGGAAAACAACCTTTCCGTGTCGGCTGAAGGATACATCGAAATATTTGCCGGCGACGCCGCAAAGCTCGGGATCGTCGACGGCGCTTCGGTCAAGGTCAGCTCTGCAAGCGGCAGCATAACCGGCAAGGCCAGGGTAAGCGAAAAAGTCCAGCCCGGTCTGCTCTTCGCCCCAGTTCACTTCCGCGACCTCAATGCAAACTCATTACTGGCAGGGAACGCCAACATTGTCGGCGTCAAGGTGGAAAAGGCCTGATACGGCGGCCTTGAAGGTCAGTCCGCATGTATGAAAAGCCCCCGTGCTCAATGAGTCGGGGGCTTTTCTGCATCGGGAGTCGGGGGAAATCGTAGCTGTCGAATAATGAGTATACGCATCGAACGGTATACATGCTTTATTTTCGTCGGCGGATTGCCGACAATTATACCTGGGCTCCAGGAGATGCCCGGGTATGCAAACGCTTCCGGAATTTCACCGTATTCGACTGTTCCTCAAGTACCTTCATATCATTTCTTCATGCCTCTGGGTCGGCGCCGGCTTTAGCGTCATGGTCCTCCTCTACCTGAGCCGCCTGGCCAGCAGCGGCGATGCGCTGTTCGCTTTCAACGTCGGCATCCAATACCTGGACAACTTTCTCATCGTTCCCTCTGCGGCCCTCTGCTTTCTGAGCGGGGTGGCGCTCTGTTTGGTGGCCAACCTGCGGCTCACCTCCTGCCGCTGGGTCGTCACCAAGTGGACCGTTACTGTGGCGGCGATGGTTTTCGGCTCCCTCTGTCTTGCCCCATGGATGAGAAGGCTGGCTGCGCTGAGCGATGTCCTCGGCTTCGGCGCCTTTGCCGACCCGGATTATTTCCGCACCTATTACGTGGACGTGATTTTCGGCGTCCTCCAGACCATCGTCCTTCTCTACCTGATGCTCATCTCCGTCTTCAAACCCTGCACCGGTTATCGGAACTGCGTCCATTGCCGGGAGCACGACAATGGGATTGGGCAAAAACAGACTTAACTTCCTCAATACTTCCGCCGATAAGTTAAATGCTCCTGCATCAATCCTGGAGGTCTGCATGAAGGGTACAATGTTATTGTCATCTCTCGTCTTTTGGCTTGTTGCCGGCCCGGTTTGGGCGGAAACCATCAAGATTGCCGGTTCCGGCGGCATGATCCCTCTTGTATCCGAACTCGCCCAAGCCTACATGAAAAGGAACCCGGCCGACAGTGTTGAAGTAAACAAGACGTCGCTGGGACTGTACGGCGGCATCCTGGCCGTGAAAGATGATGCCGTAGATATCGGCATGGCGGCAAAAAGGTTCAACAAGGAAATGCAGGTGCTTCCTGTTCGGGCCTATGAGATTGCTCGGGTGGCCGTCGAGTTCGGGGTAAACAGCGTTGTAGACGCCTCTTCCATAAGCAGCCGGCAGCTCTGCGATATATATGCTGGCAAGATCGCAAACTGGAAGGAGGTGGGGGGGCGTGACGCGCGGATTGTTCTCCTGTCCAGGCCCGATAGCGATGCAACATACCTGGCGGTCAAAGACGGGCTGGGGTGTTTTGCGACGATCAAGCCGACTGACAGAACGCATGTGGAGGTGTCCTCAAAGGAAATGTATGACGGTTTGTCCACAATCGCTTATTCCATCGGTATGGTGGACGCGGTGGCAATCGCAGAGTCCGGCGGCAGAATAAAGCCCTTGGCCCTTGACGGGAAAAGGCCCACCGTGGAAACGGTGAAAAATGGGCAGTGGCCGATGGTCAAGGAATTCAACCTTGTCCTCGGCAAGAAACGGACAGCGGGAATAAGGCGGTTTCTCAGGTTTATCCAATCGCCCCAGGGTCAGATGATAATAAAAAAAGGGGATGCGGTGCCGTCGAAATTTAAAATCGATTTTTAAGAGCCTGCCTTGCCATGCCGCATGGGACCCCCCCCCCCCGCAAAAGTCGTATTGCCGGTGGCTGTTATTGTCAATATTTGGGCTATACTTTCCGATAAGAAAACTGTTCCCCTGAGGTACGCGCATGCTCAAAATCCTCATTGATAATCCCCTCATGCTCCTTTTTCTTGTGGCCGCCATCGGCTATCCCCTCGGCAGGATCAAGATCCGAGGCAGCAGCCTGGGGGTGGCGGCGGTCCTTTTCGTCGGGTTGGCCATCGGTTCCCTCCACCCGGATCTGAAGTTGCCGGAGATCGTTTACATCCTCGGCCTCGGCCTGTTCGTCTATACGGTCGGCCTGTCCAGCGGTCCGGCCTTTGCCGCATCTCTCAGGCGCGAGGGGGTGCGCAACAACCTGCTGGTAATCGGCATGCTCCTCTTCGCCGCCGGACTCACCATCATCGTCCAGAAAGTGCTCCACCTGAAAGCGAGCCTGACCGCCGGCATGTTTTCCGGCTGTCTGACCAACACCCCCGCCCTGGCCAGCGCCCTGGAGACCATCAAGCATACTGTGCCTGCGGAGGCGCTTGAGCAGATGCTGGCTGAGCCGGTAGTCGGTTATTCGATCACCTATCCCGTCGGCGTGATCGGCGTGGTGCTTGCCGTCAGCATTGTCCAGCGTCTCTGGCGGGTCGATTATGCCGCCGAGGCCAAGAGATTGCGTACCTTCGGCGCGAGCAACGAACCGCTTCTCAACTGCACCATCCGGGTGACACGCGACGACCTGGGGGCGAAGACCATTGAAGAGTTGAGCCGCAGCCTGAAATGGGACGTCATGTTCGGCCGCATCAAGCGGGGGGAGCATGTTTTTCTCTCAACGCCGCAGACGATCCTTGAAGCGGACGATATGGTCATCGTGGTGGGGACCGTGGAAGATCTGCAACAGGTTGCCGCCTTCCTCGGTGGACTGAGCAGCGAGCATATCGGGCTTGACCGGAGCGAGTACGACTATCGCCGGATTTTCGTCTCCAATCCCCAGGTGGCCGGGCGCACCCTGAAGGAGCTCAACCTGCAAGAGCGCTTCGGGGCCGTGGTGACGCGGGTGCGGCGCGGTGACGATGACTTTCTTCCCCATGACGAGATGGTGCTGGAGTTGGGGGACCGGGTGCGGGTGTTGAGCCACATCGATCAGATGGAGGCAGTGAGCGTTTTTTTCGGCGACTCTTACCGGGCGGTCAGCGAGGTGGACATCATGACCTTCAGCCTCGGCCTGGCGCTCGGGCTCCTGCTCGGCATCGTCCCCATACCCATGCCGGGTGGGATCACCCTCAAGCTTGGCTTTGCAGGCGGGCCGCTGATCGTCGCCCTGATACTCGGGACAGTCGGCCGCACCGGCCGGATGGTCTGGAGCCTCCCGTACAGCGCCAACATGACCTTGCGCCAGATCGGGCTGGTCTTTTTCCTCGCCGGGGTCGGCACCCGCGCCGGCTACAGCTTCGTCTCAACCTTCACCAAGGGCGGAGGGATGGCGATCTTTGCTGCCGGGGCGGTAATCACCTGCATCACGGCGCTCGCCACGCTCTGGATCGGACACCGTCTGCTGAAGATACCCATGAGCCTCCTCATCGGCATGGTCGCCGGCATGCAGACCCAGCCGGCAGTACTGGGCTACGCACTGGAACAGACCGGCAACGACCTCCCCAACATCGGCTACGCCTCGGTCTACCCGGTGGCCACCATCGGCAAGATCCTCGCAGTGCAACTGTTGTTGCTTCTCCTGATGTAAACGAGCCGGAGTACGAGAAACGGGACGGGGTGGGCGATTTCAGCTTCGGCGGCAAATACCGTCTCTTCGACGAGGAGAAGGAGCCGTTTTCACGTGTTGACGGACTGGATATCAAGTTTGATACCGCAGGCGGGGGGGACGCCGGTACCCAGACTACCGACGTGAGCCCATATCTCGCCGCGAGCAAGAAGCTCAATCCGCATCTCATCCCCTTCGGCATTTATCGGGCAACCCTGAGAAACAATGGGGGGAGGACGTCCATACGGTTACTGCCGGTGTCGAAGCGGAGCTGAACGAGACGGTAACCCTGGATGCAAGGTTAGATGCTAATTTCGGCACCGGGACGAAGCTCTCGACTTCCAGCGAAGTATATTCCTTTGAGCTGGCAAGCTATGTCCAGCTTCTCCATAATTTTTACCTTATTCCCTCTGTCGCCGTTGCCTCCGGCTCTCCTATCGACGCAAAGGGTGAAGATGCCCGTCTCGATACACCATTTGCCATCCGCGGCGGCATGTCCCTCTATTACCTGTTGTGATCGCTGCACACAAGAAGGCCTCCATCGTTTTCGGTGGAGGCCTTCTTTTCATCTATTCCGCTTTTTCAAAAGTTCCCTTTTCCTGGCACTGCGGGCATTTTTGCGGTTTGCAGCGCCCTTCCTTGGTGAATCCGCAAGCATTGCATTTCCATGTGGCCATAGTCCCTCCCGTTGTTTGTTAAAGTATTGCCACAGAGTCACAGAGACACCGAGTTAACAAAATAGAAAGGTTACCTCGTTAAGCAGCTGTTTGTGCTTGTCCGTTTCGGTGAACGGAAAAATACTCTGTGATTTTCTCTGTGTCTCCGTGGCTCTGTGGCCTAACTGCCGCAAATCATTTGCCGTTCTCCAGCTTGATCTCCCTCACCGGCCCCAGCGTGGCGAGCGGCTTGTCGAACTGCTTTTCATTTCCCACCACCACGATCACCAACCTTTCCGGGTGGAGGTATTTTTGCGCCACGCGCAGCACATCATCTTTCGTTACCCTGGAGATATTGTCCCGGTAGTTTTCCAGGTAGCCGGCTGGATAGCCGTAGTATTCTAGCCGCAGCTGCTGGTTTACCACCGCATCGGTCCGGGCGAAACCGAAGATGAAGGAGTTGACGATGGCATCCTTGGCCAGCTTCAGCTCGTCGTCGGTGACCGGCGCCTTCGTCATGCCGGCGATGATGTCGCGCATGAGGGTGACGGCCTTGACCGTCGATTCGCTCTTGGTCTCCGTTTCGGCGAGGAAGATGCCGGGGAAGCGCCTCCCCACGTCGAAATAGCTGTCCACGTTATAGGCCAGGCCCTGGTTGGAGCGGACTTCCGTGGTCAGACGCGAGGTGAAGCCGCCGCCGAGGATGTAATCCATGACCCTGATGGCGTAGAGGTCGGGGTTGTTCTTGTCGATTCCCGGGTGACCCATGCGGATCACCGACTGGTTAATCTCCTTTTTCGCCAACAGCACTTCAGGCTTTATATCCTGCTGCGGCGGCGCTACCGCCGGGAAGTCTACGGAGACTTTTTCCCAGCCGGCAAAGGCCTTTTCCAGCGCGGCCACTATCTCTTTCCTGTCAAAGTCGCCGGCAACCGCCAGCATCATGGTGTTGGGGTGGAAATAGCGCTTGTGGAAGGCTGCCATGTCGTCCCTGGTGATGCTCTTCACAGACGCGATGGTCGGATAACGGCCGAGCGGATGGTTGGGGTAGAGGGCCTTTCTCAGCTCCCGGTCGGCGACCCCCTTGGCGTCGTCGTTCTGCCTGCGCAGGGACTCGATGGTCCGGTTCTTCGCCAGCGTCACCCGGTCTTCGCGGAAAGCGGGATGCATGACGACATCGGCGAAAAGTGAAAGCGTCCGGTCGAGGTTTTTCTTCAGGCTGCTGAGGGAGACGTTGCCCACGTCGGCGCCGATACTCGACTCGATGGACGACGCCATGAATTCAAGCTCTGCGTCCAGCTTTTCCGGCGGTGTTTCCTTTGTCCCGCCGCTCCGCATTACGGCGCCGGTAAGGCCGGCCATGCCGGCCTTTTCCGCAGGTTCGTAGATACTGCCGGTGTTGATGTAGGCGGTCATGCTTACCAGCGGCAGTTCATGGTCTTCCAGCAGGTAAACCACCATCCCGTTGGCGAGCTGCACCCGCTCGCTTTTGGGGATTTCGAACGTAAGCTTGGGAAAGGTCATGGTGCGCGGGTCAACGGCTTTTTGCGTCGCAGCGCAGGCAGAGAAAGAAAAAATTGCCGCTGCCATGAGCAGGAGTCTCTTCCATTTGGTCATCATTTTGCCACCTCCTGTTTGGTAATGACGCCGATGGTCCTGTTTTCCCTGACCAGGTATTTCTGCGCCACGCGCGCCACATCCGCCGGCGTGACGGCAGCCACCCGCTGCCTGTGCTCGATGAGGTAGCGCCAGGTGCCGGCGGTTGCCTCATATTCGGTAAGGTTTCTTGCCAGCCCGCCGTTTGAAAGCATCTGGCGGGACTCTTCGAATTCCAGCTTGTTGAGGATCTGTTGCAGCTCGCGCTCGGTGACCGGCTCTTTCTTAAGCCGCTCCAGCTCCTCGTAAATCGCTGATTCCACCTCCTGCACTGTGTGGGGGGCACGTGGGGTAGCAGCGATGATGAACAGATTCGGGTAGCGGCTACCCGGTGCGGTAAAGGAGGAAACTTCGGTAACGAGCTGCTTTTCCACGACCATCTTCTTGTAGAGGCGGGAGGTGCGCCCGTCGGCCAGGAGCATGTCGATGACGTCAAACACGTAATCGTCTGCGGCCGGCAGCGTCGGCTTGTGAAAGCCGATCATCAGCTGCGGTTCGGCATCGGCCAGGATCTCGATCCTTTTTTCTCCCCGCTGCCGCGGTTCTTCAACCGCCACCGGCCCGACCGGCGTGCCGGGAGCTATGACGCCGAAATATTTTTCCACAAGGGTGATGATTCTTTGCGGGTCGATATCGCCGACAACGGCCACAATGGCGTTGTTGGGGGCGTAATATTTGTGGAGGAACGTCTCGGCCTTGTTGCGGGAGAGGTTTTCGATGTCAGACATCCAGCCGATGGTCGGCTGGCCGAACGGGTGGGCGACGAAGGCCGTGGCAAGAAAGTTTTCCCACAGCTCCCCTTCAGGCTCCGTGTCGTAGGAGCGGCGTCGCTCCTCCATCACCACGTCCCGCTCGGTGTAGAATTCGCGGAGCACCGCGTTCTTCATCCGGTCAGATTCGATTGCAGCCCAGAGCTCCATCTTGTTTGCAGGCATGTTGATCAGGTAGGTGGTGCCGTCCTTGCTGGTGAAGGCGTTGTAGCCGGAGCCGCCGTTTCTGGCGTAGATCTGGGCGAACTCCTCCTTTACCACGTACTTCTCCGCATCTTTTTCCAGGCTGTCGAGCTCTTTCTTCAACTGGTCGATCTTTGCCTGGTCCCCCTTTTCCCGTTTGGCCTTTTCCAACATGAGAAGCTGCGCCGTCTGTTCGATCTTGTCCAGAAGCGGTTTTTCGGCGGCGTAGTCGGTTGTCCCAAGGGTCTTTGTCCCCTTGAACAGCATGTGTTCCAGGAGGTGGGCGAGCCCCCGCTCGTCGCTCCGTTCGTCCGCGCTCCCCACCTTAAATCGGATCCATGCGGCAACCGTCGGCGAGGTGTGGCGCTCCACCATGAGGAGTTTCATGCCGTTTTTCAAGGTGTGTTCCTGCACCTTGTCCGCCAGACCCGCCGCATGGGCGAAGGGGGCGAGGAGTGCGAGGCACAGGGCGAGAAGGTAAATCCGATGCACTGCCTTCATAAAGAGAACCTCACAAAGTAATGGATTGGCTGCAATCGTCGGTAAAGATACCACCAACGTCTTCGGTAAATCAACGGGGAAAAACCGCGTCAATTAAACATTTGATGAAATTCCCCATATCAGACCATATCCGCAAGGGACATTTCCCTCCCATCTCCGAGCTGGAAGGGAGAAACCGACTAATTCAATTGGCCAAAAAAAAGGCGCCGTTGCCGGCGCCCATAACACGCATGAAGGAGGTCATGCTTAAAACTTGTAACTAAGGTATGCCCCGGCCACATGTGCGTCGTAGCTGAAGTTGTTGGCACCGGTAAATAAGTACTTGGTGGTGTTCTCAACAGACGCGCCGGCCATATACGCCGATGTGTTGACGAAATCGTCCAGTTTATACCACTCATAGAGGTAAGTGACACCCGCCTTCAGGTTCTTGGTGAAGTTGTAGCCGATGTCGGTCTTGAGCTCCTGGAGACGGTTTCTGACTGTCGGCCAGGACTGGCCCAAGGCGTTTGCCAGCTTTACTGCCCCGTTAGGGTTGACGGTATTGAAATCCATCTTGCTGTTAGAGAGATTGTAGCTGGTGTTCACGGTCAGCTTGTCTGGAATGACCTGGACCGTCGCACCCACCCCGAACGTGTCGACCTTCTCATAGATGTCGGTGTTCCAGTAGTTTTCCGGATTGAACGGAGCGCCGCCAGGCGGGATGAGGCTGTTAAGCGACCCATTGAAGGCATCATCTTTCGCTGCCGACTGCATCGTCCCCTTGCGGTACTCCTTCACATAATTGGCGTAGAACGACAGGGCTTCGGATGCAGCGTAAGCAATGTCTATGGCGCCTGTGACGTTCTCGTTCTTCTTGAGACCGAACCTGTTGTCGTCACCATACTTATCATTCAGGTATTGGCCGGATAGCCCCACCGTTAGGGCTTCCACAGGCATCATCTGGAAGCGGAGGTCGGCTTTGTGGCGGACCCGGTCAGCCCAGTCGTAGTTAGCCAGCCCCACTGCCTCGGGGTTTTCTGCGGTGTTGCCCGGTTTGTAACCGTCAACGGTGCGGTGGGCATAGCGGTAGTTACCCTTGAGTTTGGCCGTCTTGAACGGTTTGAAGATGAAGCCTCCTCCTGCACCCAGTTCGTTGGTGCCGTCGATTCGGAGCTGCTCCCGGTCCCATCCTTCCCAGAAGCCTTCGACCATGACGGTGAGCGGCTTCATCAGATGGTAATCGATGGCGAGTTCGGCATTCTGACGGGTAAAGGAAAGGGCCTCGTTGCGAACCGGGGCATCCTGGCCCGAAGTGATGTCGTTCTTCTCCGTTCTCCAGAACGAATCACCGAAGGCCGAGTAGCCCGGGAAGGTGATGTTGTCGGACCTGTTGTCGTAGTCATAGTAGCGATAGCGGGCCGTAACGGTCAGCGGTTCAACCGGCTTGCTGGTCAGCTGGTAGCTCTGGAACAGGGTAGCTACTTTGCCGTTCAGGTCTTGCTGTGGCAGGTTGGCGGGATTGGTCACATCAAAGCCTGGTCCGGCTGTGCCTGCAATTAAGCTGATGGCGCTGTTCTGGCTGTAGGGGGCAAAGGCCTCGTCCTGGGTGATCCAGCCGTAACTGATGGTGCCGGACAGCCTGCTGTGCAGCGGCAGTTCAACCGAGCCGGAAACGGCCAGGTCATGGGACTGGCTGTCCGGTGTGAGGGACATCTGACCGGTGGCAGAACGGCCCCTGTTGAAGGGGTTTGCCGTGCCGACGAGAGCCGGAGCGGTGGCAGCTGCATTTGTAGCGGTTGCGTCGGTAATCCTGAAGGGGTTGTCCCAGGTCAGGGTCGCTACCTTATTATCGAAGTTGGTAAAGGTATATTCGACGTCAGCCAGCCAGTTCTTCTTGTAGACGCCGGTGCCGACGTTCAGGGTGGTGGTCCGATAGTCGATGGTCTCCGGCAGCTCGATCCCCGCTGCCAGAAAGAAATCGACGATATGGCCGCGGTCTCCTGCGGTAGTGTTGCCGTTATTGTACCGCTCATAGGTGCCTTGGTTGATGCGCCTCGTGCCGGTACGTTTCTCGTTACTCACCTTCGTCCAGACCTTCGCGTCGTCCGAGATCCGATAGTCAAAAGCGAACCCCGTTTTTTCCCTCTTCAGGCCAAGCTTTATTGTGTTGGCGGAGCCGTACAGATTGTTGACGATGCTGGTCATGCCCGCGTCCTGGGCTTGGTTCTGGGCGTCAGCCGGATTGATGAAAGCGCCGCCTGCGGTATTGGTAACGCCACCGGGGGGAGGTGCGTATGTCAGCCGCTGGCTCCGCAGAATCTCATTTGCCTGCAGCTGGCTCTGGATGACATCGCCAATGGCGTATCGCCCCCCTCCCAAATCATTCAGCAGAAATTTGCCGCTGCTGAAGTTATGCGGGATGCTGTCATAGAAAAGGCCGAAATTATATTTTCCATGGACCCCGCCGTTTAACTGGTAGAACTCATTATCCTGTACCGGATTTTTTATCTTGATGTCGAGGAAGTAAGGGGTTGTGTTGCCATCGACTTTAAGGCGGAAGTCATTGATCAGGAAACCGTTCTGTACGTCCCGGTATTCTTCGAACTTTTCGCGAGATCCATCGATGATCTTCTGCTGAACTCCCGCATTGATTCCGCCACTGATGGTCGCCTTACCTTCCATAATATCCGTATCCGCTTGCGCCGCTCCCACTGTCGCAAAGAACGACAGGAGCATGGCCAGCGTCATATGTTTATAACTTTTTCGCTTCATCATGCTGCCTCCTTTGATTTGTGATCGACACTCCGTATTACCTTTGCAGCACCGGCCCGGACGGGTTGTTGGAGCCGTGTACCATCGGGTGGCAGTTCAGGCAACCCCTGCTGAATGCAAAAACTGAATTGGTGCCCAGGGTTCCCGTCTGATGCCGCCCCTGCATATGGCACTCCTGGCAAAGGCGCGGAACCTTCGTGACAAGCATCTTGTCATTGGATGAACCGTGGGAGCTGTGGCAGGTGAGGCAGTCTTCCTTGACAGGAGAATGCTCCCAGAGGAGCGGAGCCTTTTTCTCCGAATGGCACTCGTAACACTTGTCATTGAAGGACTTGGCGTCGATCAGCTTTTCACCCTTGGCGCCGTGGGCGTTGTGGCAGGAAGAGCAGGTCATTTTCCCTTCGGTGGTGGGAGAAGAAGAGTCCCGCATGGGATGTTTGGAGCGTTTGAACATGTCAGCGCGGACATCGGCATGACAGGTGAAACAGAGATCGCTCTCATTTTTCTTGGCGAGCAGCTTGTCATTGCCACCATGGACCTTGTGACAGGCCACACAGCTCAATCCCTGGCCCTCATGAATACTGCCGTGCCAGAACATCTGCCCCTTATCCTTCGTATGGCACTTGAGACAGGCTGCCGAGGCGGCCTCGTAGTTGACCTTGGACGGATTGATGATGGACGATTTGTCCCCGGAGGCTACATGGCCGCCAGCCGCGCCATGACAGGACTCGCAGCCTGCGTCCTTGACGCCGTATGCTCCCGCCTTGGCGTGAATGTTCGTGGAAAATGCCTTGGCCAGCTCCGCGTGACACTCCTTGCACTTTTCGCTGCCGACGTAGCCTCCATCAGCGGCAAAAACGATTGCGCCTATCAGCAACAGGCAGCCGGTCAGAGCCGACAACAGAAACAACTTTTTTGGTATCTCTCTTTTGTTCATCAAATAAACCTCCTTCTTGAATTATTCCAATTCCAAATCAAGGCGCTATCTTTGTTGGCTCGTCTTCGGCTCCTCAACGTACTATCTGTACGCCTTCGTCGCCTCATTCCTCGCCGTCTTGATTTCATCCTCGATTTGAAAATTGGAATTAGTTGATCCCAACGTGCAGAAGATGCTGTAAAACTCCACCCCCCTTCCTATCTGCTTCTGTCTCCTATAACAAGAGGTGTGCCACGCAATTAATGAAAGAGGTTTTTCAGCATTTGTTCGTATTCTAATAATGTGGCAAATTACTCGCGAATCCCTTTGGGTTGTTGATGCCTCGGAATGTCGCAGGGGAGGATATGATCGGAAATATAAAATGAATCGACGGGTGGTTTTTATGGAGAGGTTGGCTTTGATGATGGATTTCGAATGGGAAGGGAGTGGGGACTGTAAAGGATAGTTTACAGTTCGGCGAAATAGCCGGCACACAAATTAAGTTCCGAGCCTTATCTCTGTTTGAGCTTTTCCCACAACATCTGCCGGGATATGCCGAGAATTCTGGCTGAGAGGGATTTATTACCGCCGGCGCTTTTCAGGACTTTTTCGATGTATCTGGTTTCGAATTCCCCGACTGCATCCTTCAGCGGTTTACCAACGACAAAGTTCTCGAAAAGATTCCCCACCCATGACTCTTTCTGCAACGAGACGGGAATATGCAAGGGCTTGATCGTCTCTCCCGGATAAAGAACGGTGAGTTGCTCTACAACGTTCTTCAGCTCACGGATGTTTCCCGGGTAGTCGTAACGGCAGAGGAGCTCAAGGGCTTCGGGAGAAAAAATCACTTTCTTCCCGGCGTCTTTCGCTGACAGGCACTTCTGGAAGTGCGCAATAAGCAGGGGGATGTCATCCCGCCGTTCCCTGAGAGGAGGGATGGTCAAGGGCACTACATTCAGCCGGAAATAAAGGTCTTCGCGGAATTTCTTTTCCTGAACCATCTCCTTCAGGTCCCAGTTGGTGGCGGCGATAAGCCGGAAATTGGCATTATACGCCCTGGTCCCTCCCACCCTGAAGACCTTTTTCTCTTCCAGAACCCTCAGGATTTTGCCCTGTAAATGGAGGGGCAGATCTCCTATCTCATCCAGCAGCAAAGTGCCGCTTTCCGCTGCCTCAAGATAGCCTTGGCGACTCCTGTCCGCCCCGGTAAAAGCTCCCCGTTCCACACCAAAAAGCTCGCTTTCCAGGAGGGTTTCGGGGATGGCGGCACAGTTCACCTGGATAAACGGTTTGTGGCGTCTTTTGCTTGTCTTGTGGATGGTTTCAGCCAGGAGTTCTTTGCCGGTGCCGCTTTCCCCCTGCAAGAGCACTGTGGCATCCGTGACCGCCACGGCCCTTGCCATTTCCAGCAGGTCCTTCATGGCAGGACTGCGACTGACTATGAGATGACATTCCTCTTCCTTACTCCTGAAAGAGTCGATCTCTTTTTCCATCTGCTTGAATTCCAGAACCTTCTGCAGTTTCATGAGCAGCATTTCCATGGGAAATGGTTTGGTAAGAAAATCGAAAGCCCCTATTTTCATGGCTTCAACAGCACTATCTACGGTAGCGAACCCGGTCATGACCAACGCCCTGGAATGGGGCTGTCTCTGCAAAATTTCCCTCAGTATATCCAGTCCATTGGCATCGGGAAGTCGTATATCCTGAAGCATCAGGTCGAAACTCTCCTCTGCAACAGCCGCCAGAGCTTCAGCACCATTTGTCGCAAGCCTGGTCTTGTAACCGGCCGCTTGCAGAGCTTCCCAAATGGCTTCGCCGAAGAGGGGATCGTCTTCTATAATCAACAGTTTAAGCCTGTCCATGAAAATCTCCCCTGCCCAGCGGTATTTTTACAATGAAAGTTGTCATCCCTTGCCTGCTCTCGAGGATAATTTCCCCCCTGTGCATCTCGACAATGCTCCTGCATATGGCAAGACCAATGCCGCTCCCTTCCCCTGCCGGCTTGGTTGTGTGAAAGATCTCGAATATTTTTTCCCTGTCCTCCAGAGGAATTCCACTCCCCTGGTCTGTGACAACCAAAAAGTAAAAACCATCATGGCAGTAGGCAAGAAATTCTATGATGCCTTGTTGTGGTGAAGCGTCCAAAGCATTGAGAATCAGGTTGAGAACCACCTGGTGCAATTTGCCCTTGTCAATGTCCAGCGTGGTTGGTGGACAGGAGTCGGTGCCGACAAATCTCAGATCGGTGCCCTTGAGAGCCATGCCGGCAAAACCTGCGGCCTCCTTGAAAAAGAGATCACTCGGCACAGGTCGCAGATCCAGAGTGTTTACCCGGCTGAAATCGGTCAGCTGGCGCACAATCGCCTCTATGCGATGCACCCCCTTCTTTAGTATTTCGATATACCTTTTTAGCTCCTGGGGCGCCTTTCCACCCAGATTGTATATGCTGGTCGATATGGCCGCCAAGGGGTTGTTGACTTCATGGGCAACCCCCGCGACGATCTTGCCGATGGTTGCCAGTTTCTCATTCTGAATCATCTGGCTTACAGCCCTCTGCCTTTCCTGTTCACTCTGTTTCAGTCGCATCAGCATTTCATTGAAGCTTTCCTGCAGCAGGCCGATTTCATCATTCCTTTGCCTTGGTGCTGCCGTCACTTCCAGGGATTCATGATTTACATCCGCCATGGCATCGGAGAGCTGCTCAAGAGGGCGTGACATGGTGCGGCCGATCAAATAGAAGATGGCGGTGCCGATCAGGAAAAAGAGGGCGGAGAAGGAGAGGATCTGCATGCGAAGGATTGACAAGTCTCCTTCCATGGGAATCATGGAAAGCCCGATACGGAGCATGCCCCAGCTTTTTCCGGAAATGCGCAGCGGCATGGCCATATCCAGAACAGGACCTATTACAGGGGCGTCCCGCACGATTCTGCTCTGAACGTTATCTCCGGCCAGCGCGGCAAGGGTCAAGGGATCATGATACCTCTTGCCAAATTCCTCATAATGGTTGTGGGCAAGCACTTTCCCTTCCTGGTCGGTAATAAAGGCATAAGGCGTCGGCAGTTCATGATTGCCGACGATCTCTCCCACAAAATTATCGAGAAGCCCTACATCCTCAACCTGGCCAATCTCTTCATAAACGATTGCATTGATGATGGGAGCCTTGAGAGAGGTGAGGAGAAGTTTCCCTTGTCCTTCAAGTTTTTCGAAGAGATGTTGCTTCTCGTTATACCAGGCCCAGCTCCCCCATGTGATGGAAGAGAGTGCCATGATGAGTGCCGCAGTAAGGACGAACTTCGTCTTGATGCTGAAAAAAAAGGGAGCCTTCACCGGTGACACCTCATGCCGCAACCGTTCGGAATCGAGCGAAACATCCTGAAGATTTCCCGGTAGCCTGAGATGTCTGCGGAGACGAAGCCGTATTTGTATTCTTCGTCCCAGTTCTCCATGAGCTTTTGATGGTCGGGATTGCGCGGATCGAGTTTCAAAAGGGCTTCGGTGACCGCCTTTACAAACTCACGGGGTGCATCGCTTCTTACCACCAGCGGCACGGAAGGAATGGGGTTGGAATAGGCCAAGACCCGCAGGCCGTATTCCCCGTATTTTTCAGCAAAGACATCCTTGACAGCACCCGCGTCATATTGTCCCTTCAGGATTGCCTTGGTTACCGCATCATGGTTCTTCAGGGATGCGACAGAGCCAATGCCTTGCAAGTTTATGCCGTTAACCGCAAGAAGATATCTGGGGATAAGGTTGCCTGTAGTTGAATGGTATGATCCAAGGGCGATGCTTTTGCCGCGCAGGTTCTGAAGGGAATTAAGAGCGGAATTGCGCGGGACGATGATAGCGCATCGGTAGAAGGGCTTTCCGTCCTTATTGAGCGGCTTGACAATGGGAACTGCGCCATGAAGCAGGATGGCTTCGATGAAAGCGCCATCCCCCAGGGAACTTATCCGGGTTCTCCCTTCCTTCAGGAACTTGACGGCTTCCTGGTAATCGCGGCTGATTTTCAATTCGAATCTGTACGGGGTGTTCTGCGTGAGATAATCCATGAGCGGCTGATAGCGCTTGTAGAGAATCACAGGGTTGTAACGTAAATTAATGCCGAAATGAACTACCGGCTTGTCGGCAGCGAAGCCGTTCTTTCCGCTGGAATGCAGACTGAGCAGGAGTATGCAGGAGATAATGATGATTTTGTTTCCCATCGGTTCTTTTACTCTTTCCAGGTTTAATGACTTCAGGGCAGGGATGGCGGCTGTCTACGCCGGCGGCCGTTTGATGGCGGTAAATATTCGATGAAGCTCAACGGTTCCGCTCTTTTGTGCCTGCCGAGTTGCAATGGAAGAAGGCCGGCCGGCAAATAGTCCTCCCCGGCTGAGAAGATGCTACGGCAGAAACAGGAGGAACAGGACCCCTGCGGCGATCCTGTAGATGGCGAACGGCACGAATGTATGGCCGGTGATGAATTTCAGGAGCGCCTTAATGCCGATAACGGCAAAGATAAAGGAGGTTACGAAGCCGGCGAGGATGTTTTGCCAATCTCCAAAGCTGAAGATGCCGAAGTTCTTGTATATGTCGAAGGCGGTGGCCGCGAGCATGGTGGGGATGGCGAGGAGAAAGGAGAACTCTGCGGCAGCCTTCCTGTCCATGCCGACCAAAAGCCCGCCCATGATGGTAGCTCCGGAGCGGGATACGCCCGGGATCATGGAAAGGCTCTGGATGATCCCTATGAGCAAGGCCTTCCCGTAGGAGATGTCCTGGAGACCCTCCCCAGCAGAGGAGCGGTTCTTCAGATGCCTTTCAATGGCTAAAAACGCAATCCCCCCTGCGATCAGCATGTAACTCACCATCGATGGCTGGAAGAATGATTTGACGGTCTTGTAAAGGAGATAGCCTAAGACCCCCGTGGGGAGGAATGCGGCGCAAACCTTCAGAAGCAGGTCCGATCGGGATGCGAGCTGCTTGCGGTAGATGTAGACAACCGCCAGTATGGCCCCCGACTGGATCGTAACCTCGAATACCTTGTGGGCATCGGTCTGTTTGATTTTCAACAGGGCGGACGCGAGGATGAGGTGCCCGGTGGAAGAGATGGGGAGGAATTCGCTCAATCCCTCCACGACACCGAGTATGATAGATTCAAGAATAGTCAATCAAGCCTCCTTGAGGACGTAACGTTTTTTTCACTTTAGCAACAATCGTCAATCTGCAGATGCCGATTAACAAGAATGCAATTAAGCAAAAGATTTGCCAAGTAAAAAAAGCAAAGAGAATAAAGCGGCCCGACACGTCTGAGCTTTGCACGTGGTGCTTGCTCCAGGGCGCAAAACATTGTAAGAAGAACAGAGCGTGAATTCCTGCAGGGAGGCACCAATGAAATTCCCCATATCAGACCATATCCGCAAGGTCCATTTTCCTCCCATTTCCGAGGTGAAGGGGTGGCTTGCCGGCGCAGCCCATGACTATCCCCTTATCGATCTCTGCCAGGCGGTTCCAGATTATCCTCCTGCACAAGGATTGACCGAGCATCTGGCAGAGATGCTTATGGACCCGCTCACCTCGAAATACTCCCCCGATGAGGGACTGCAGGAGGTGCGCGAGGCGGTCTGTGCCCGCTACGAACGGAAGTACGGCGCCATCATGAATCCCCGCCAGCTCTGCCTTACCATCGGCGCCAGCCAGGCGTTCTGGCTCGCCATGGTGACCCTCTGTCGGGAGGGGGATGAGGTGATCGTCCAGCTCCCCGCCTACTTCGACCATCCCATGGCCCTGGAAATACTCGGCATCCGGCCGGTCTATGCCCCGTTCGACGAGGCGTCGGGCGGTTTGCCGTCGGTTCCGGCAATCGAGGCGCTCATCACACCCCGCACACGGGCGATACTTCTCGTCACCCCGAGCAACCCCACCGGCGTGGTGACGCCGCCGGCTACCATCCATGAGCTGTCCCGCCTGGCTGCCCGGCACGGCATTGCCCTTGTCCTGGACGAGACCTACTGCGAATTCATCGCCGGCGGCGCCCGGCCCCACGATCTCTTTGCAGTTCCCCGCTGGGGCGACCACTTCGTCCATATCGCCTCATTCGGCAAGACCTATGCCCTGACCGGCTATCGGGCCGGAATGCTTGCCGCTTCGGAGGAGTTCATCCACCATGCCCTCAAAGCCCAGGATACCATGGCGGTATGCCAGCCGAGAATCACCCAGCAGGCCGTATGCTACGGGGTGGACAACCTCGACGACTGGGTCACGGAAAACAGGATCATGATGGAACGCCGCCATGACCGCTTCTGCGCCGAGTTCAACCGGCCGGGGAACCCTTTCCGTCTCGTGGCGAGCGGGACGTTTTTCGGCTGGATCCGCCATCCGTTCCCGGAGCGCACCGGGAGGGAGGTGGCGAGAATGTTGGTGGAGGATGTCGGGTTGCTGACGCTTCCCGGCGAGGTGTTCGGTCCCGGACTCACCGATTATCTGCGCCTTGCCTTCGGCAATATTCGGGAGGAGGTCATTCCCGAGGCGGTGGAGAGGTTTCGCGGCTTTTCTCCGTGAGGCGAGCCCGGTTTTTCAGCAGGCTCAGAATTTGCGTAACTATTCATATACGTTTTAACGTCGGAGGATAGGCATCTTGCCTGTCTTCAGGCGAAGTTTCATCAGCCTGATAAGTTTGAACAGAACACATATTCAAGCGATAAACCTGCTTGAAACACAGGCTGGAAGCCTACGCTCCCAAGATATGCTGAATAGTTGCAGATTTATGACTTATTATGTCGCACACCTGTGTTTTAGTGATAGAAAAGCATGGAGGTGCGACATGATTTACCTTACCAATGACGCGTTGGACCAGGCGGTTTATTTCGATCTGCGGAAGCAGGAGCCGCGCAAAAAAGGGGGAGGCGTCGAGCATCTTTTTTACGGCCTCTTGGGGAACGGTGTTTCCGAGGTGCCGGTGATCGTAAGGAGCTGGCGCGATTGCCTGGAGATGGTATTCGGCCGGGGAGATCTGTTCAGTCTCGTTGAGGAAAAGGCGATCCGCAGGATGCTGGGGGAGGTTGTCCGGGAGATGGTGCTGCATTGAGAGGCGGTTCTGCATTGGATGCGGAAGGGAAGCAGGTCATCTGAAGATCCTTCTGAACAGCCCCTTCTTTTCCGTTTCGCGTTTTCCGGCGATCTGTCTGAGACCGTCGCGGGCGTTCTTGTCCTTCGGATTGATCTTGAGCGCTTTTTGGAATTCACCCTCTGCCAGTCCCTCGCGACCTTCGTCGATCAGCATCCAGCCGCGCAAGGCGAAAGCCTCTGCGCACTTCTCGATCTGCAGCGATTTGGCCAAAAGCATTTTCGCCTTTTCCTGGGAGGCGCGGGAGCTTCTGTTTGCCGGGTTCCTGTAGATTGCCCAGGCGAGGATGGCGCAATGCAGGGCGTTGTCCGGTTCCAGCGTGTAGGCTTCCTGGAGCGCCTTTTCGGCGTTTTCGAACTCCTCCATCTCCAGGAAAACATTACCCGACTGGAACTGGATCCGTGCCTGGAGCTTGTCGTCCTGCTTGCCGTCAAGCCCCATGGTGGTATCGGCGTTGAGCATTTCGTCGTAACGTTCCTTGGCCACCACGTTGGAGAGGGTGTTGTAGGCGTTGGCGTAATGGGAGAGGATGTCCTGGGCGATGTTCATGGTCGTCCCGGAAAGCTCCATGAACTTTTCCGGCGAATACTGGCGCGTCTTGGCAAAGTATGCCTCTTTCAAGGCGTTGAAACTGAAGTTGTTCCGGGTGAGGCCGAAAATCCCGTAATAGTTTTTGTCCTGGATGGCGGCATAGTCGCGCTGGACGGCCTGTTCGAAATTGATCTCGTCGGAGGAGAGGGGGGCGGCCATCCCTTCGGTTCCGACCACGAGTTCCACGGAGTTTGAGACCTCCTCCACCAGGTCGTCGAAGCCGACCTTGAATTCCTCCGCTGTTTTCAGCTCTTCAAATGGACGGTTGAAGAGGTTCTTCTGCGGGAAGTCCGGTTCTTCATCGGGCGAAGGCGTCTCATGGAAGGCTATCATGCCGAGGGAGAAGAGAAAGCTGAAGAAGGAGGCGGACTCGTTTCGCGCCTCGCCGGCGGCAATGATATCGTTCAGGGAGCGGCGTGAATCGACCAGCTCCAACAGTTCGATATCCGCCTTACGCATGGTGGTCAGGTTGGTGCGGCGGAAGAAAAGCCTGGTGCGGGCGGGATAACGGCTGCCGAATTTCGCCAGGAAGCGGTCTGCATCGAAGCGGCCGGCGCCCTCTTTGGCGGCTTGATAGATAAGCCGCGGCAGGGAAAGCGGGACGAGGGGGAGTTCGGCGTTGCAGGTCCCTTCGCTGAAGGTTGTAACGGCTTCTTCCATCAACGAGGCCGTGAGCGTGCCGGACAGAAAGCGGCGTGATTCATCCACCAGGTCCTCGTAGGTGAGAAGACCGGCCTGGGTGAAAAAGAGGCGCTCCTCGTTGCTGTCGACAAAGAGTTTCAGGTCTTCCCGGCCGATCTTCCCCGCGGAAACGAGGAATGCGGCAAAATCTCTTTTCCCCTTTGACAGGAACGAGAATGGCTCGCCGTTGAAAAAGGAGACCTGGATGCCCTGCGGCAGGGTGAGGAGTCCGCTTTTCCCCTTGTCGTATATGTCGATAAGGTGGTCCAGCAGTTTCGGCGCCTCTGTCTTGCCCGGAATTTCAGCAAGGGTTGACTGGACGGCATGCAGAAATGCCTGGCGAGAAAAAGGCTTTTCCAGGTAGTGCTTTACCCCCAGCTTACGAGCTCCCTCCGCGTATTTTTCCCCTTTGTAGACACCCGTCATGACGATTACCGGAAGCTTTGCCCATTGGGGCGATTTGCGCAGCTTTTGCAGGACCTCAACGCCGCTCAGTTCGGGCAGTTTGAGGTCGAGGAGGAGCAGGTCCACGTTGCCGGAGGCGATGAGCCGCAGGGCCTCGACGCCGCTCTTCGCCACCAGGACATCGAGCCCCTGTGCGGCGAGGAACGTTTGCAGCATCTGCGCCAGCGGTTCGTTATCTTCTGCCAGTAAGATTCGGCTGGTCATTCGTGTACCCCGCGATGTGTTGCGTTGCTGGAGGAGCGGCTGCGGAAGATTTCAGATATCGGTTCACTGCCTGGTTATGTTCTTCCAGGTTTTTGGAAAAAAAGTGATTGCCGTCCTTTTTCGCCACGAAGTAGAGGTAGTCGCATTGTGCCGGGCTGAGAACCGCTTCGATGGCCGCGCTGCTCGGATTGCCTATGGGTCCCGGGGGGATACCGTTTATCAGATAGGTGTTGTAATCGGAGTGACGCATGATGTCCTGCTTCGACACCTTGCCGGCAAATGCACGCACACCGTAGACAGCGGTCGGGTCGCTCTGCAGCCGCATCCCCTTTTTCAGCCGGTTGTAAAAGACGGCAGAGATGATGGGGCGCTCGGAGGGGTCGACTGCCTCCTTCTCAATCATCGAGGCCAGGGTCAGAACTTTATGGCGGTTCATTGCCAGTTTTTTTGCCCGGTCGTCGAACTTGTCCGCATACACCTCGTTGAACTTCCGCACCATCTGCCGGATCAGCTCAGCTTCGTCCATGTTCGGGGGGATGTTGTAGGCGCCGGGATAGAGGTAGCCTTCAACGCTTTTGCCCGGAATGCCGAGTTCAGCGAGTAGTTTCCTGTTTACGCACTGCTTGAGGAACGATTCCTTGCTGAAAAACCTGCGGGACTGGAGCAGTTCCGCCGCCTGGTATGTGGAGTATCCTTCGGGCAAGGCAAAGAGACGGAGGTAAACATCTCCGGCCACCATCTTATGCACGATTTCCGACGGTTTCATGCCGTCGTTGAACTGGTAAAGTCCGGCTTTCAATCTGGCGTCGGCGCCGCTGAATCGGGTGTAGAGGGTAAACAGCCTGGCGCTGGAGATGATTTTCTTCGTTTCGAGGTCAGCAGCCATTTTCCCCGGACTTGAACCGTGGCCGATGTCCAGCATCTGCACGTTCCTGCCGTCGCCGGCAGATGTGGTGAGGAAAAATGCGAATCGTAAAACCGGCGCAAGCAGTAATAATCCGGCAACCAGAAGCAGGCTCAACTTTTTGTTATGTAAGAAATATAAATATCGTTTCATTGCGGATTTAATGTTGGAAATGGTTACGTGAAATGGGGGTAAAACGCCGATTATCGGATACTTGTAGGTTATATTCGCCCTTATGTCAAGGCCAAATCCCCCCTGTCGCCACATGGTCGAATATGGAATGATACTTATCGTCACTGTTTTCGGCATAATACGGGGGGGGCCGCGGATCCGCCCGGTAACCGGGCGTAAGTGTCTGCTTGTATTGACTTAACACTTTACATGGTGTAACCTACCACTCTAATTTTGTCAGGGGTGGGGTGGGTTTTTCTTATACCGGTGCATAACGCGTTGACTATTGATGTTGAAGACTGGTATCACGTTTGCTGTGGCGACGCGGTGCCCGTTGTTCCCGCAGGAAAAAGGCGGGTACGGCAGAACATCGAGCGGATACTGGCGATTTTGGCTGAATTTGGTGTGAAGGCCACTTTCTTCATGCTTGGGTCGGTTGCGGAAGAAGAGCCGTTGCTGGTCCCCATGATAGTTGCCGCGGGCCATGAAGTATCCTCTCACGGTTATTCCCACACCCTGGTACCGCTTCTCGGGCCGAAGAAATTCCGGGACGAGATTCGACGCACGGCTGAAATAATCGGAACTCAGGCCGGATGCAAACCGGCCGGTTTCAGGGCGCCCCAATGGTCGCTTGGTCCTGAAACTCCGTGGGCACTGGATATTTTGCATGAGGAAGGTTGCTTGTACGATTCAAGTTATAACCCGCTTCCATTCATCGGCGACCGCCGGGGGCCGCGCACTCCGTTTTCGATTGCGACCTCCGCTGGGAGTATTTTCGAGCTGCCGCCGATGGTGACCCCTTCTCCCATCTGCAACCTGCCGAGCGGCGGCGGGTGGGGTTTCAGGTTCTTTCCCCTGTCGATGATAAGCCGCACCGTGAAAAAGCTCAATGATGCCGGAATGCCGGCAGTGCTCTATCTGCACCCCCGGGAGATGGAGGCTTTTGGCCCGCGGCTCAGGCTTTCACCCCTGAAATCCTTTGCCGCCTACGGGACCAGGAGCGATGCAGAGGGACGGCTCAGGCATCTTTTGCAAAATTTCAGATTCCGTACCATGAGGCAGCTGGTGGCAACGTGGGAATCTGCGTAATCGTTCCGGCCTATAACGCCGGGAAAACCATTGCCGCCGTGGCTGAAGAAGCGCTCAGTTCCGGGTTTCCGCTCCTGGTCGTCGATGACGGCTCAAAGGATGCTACCATTGCACGCATAGAGCACCTGCCGCTGAACATCCTCACCCACCGGCAGAACCTCGGCAAAGGGGCGGCCCTCAGAACCGGCTTTGCCTGGGCGCTTATGCATGGGTATGAAGGGGTGGTGACCATTGATGCCGACGGCCAGCACGACGTTGCCGCCATTCGGCTGCTGGCTGAAGCCGCAAGGGAAAAGGGGGTTGACATCCTCATCGCTTCCCGCTTTTCCCAGTTCGAGCAGATGGCCGGCCTGCGCAGTTTCTGGAACCGTTTTGGTGTCTGGTGCATGAGGAAGCGGACCGGCTTCGAGATAAGCGACAGCCAGTCCGGGTTCCGCTATTACTCTGCCAGGTTGTTGCGAGGCATGGAGCTTGCCGCTTCCGGTTACGACTTGGAGATGGAGATCCTCATGAAGGCCTGGCGCGGCGGATTCATGATCGGTTCCCTGCCGATAGCACCGCGTGTGGCCGATGGCCGCGCCACAAGCCATTACCGGCCGGTGCGCGATACCTGGAATATCTGCATGACTTTTTTGAAATACATGAGAACTTAAACGCCGGCAGTAAGCATGCGGGTCAAACAGTTGCAATCTGCTGGAAATCAGCGTTGAATGAAGTGGGTGAAAATGCTACAGAGCCTGAAAAATTACTCGACGGAAAAAATAATTTCGCTGCTCCTTTCTTTGGCGACCAGTTCGTCCAATGAAACCCTGGCGCGGATGACCTACCTTATGGAACTCATCCCGAAGAAGGATTATTACCGGGAGCGGATCAGGTGGATGCGGCAGCTTATCCGTGACAACCACCCGAGCATGGAGTTTCCGCGCCGCATACTGCGCGATCTTCATCCGAACCAGCGCGACAAGTGGATCACGAACCTGGCGGTCAACCACCTCCTCTCCGGCACTAACAAGCGGAAGGCGTGGGCGGACCGGGAGGGATACTACCCCCCTTCGACGGTGGTCATCAGCCCCACCATGAAGTGCAACCTTTCCTGCTACGGATGCTATGCCGGCGATTATCAGAAATCCCTGGAACTCTCCCTGGAAGAGATCGACTCGGTGTTGACGCAGATGAAGGAGATGGGGGTCTATTTCGCCGTCATTTCCGGCGGCGAGCCTTTTTTCAAGGATGACATCTTCGAGATTTTCAAGAAGCATTCGGACATGGCGTTCCTCGTCTTTACCCATGGCGGGCTGATCGACGAACGGATGGTGGAGCGCCTGATCGAGGTGGGTAACGTGATGCCCGCCTTTTCCCTCGAAGGGTATGAAAAGGAAACCGACGAGCGGCGCGGCGCCGGGCATTTCCGGAAGGTGATGCACGCCATGGACCTCCTGCGTGCAGCCGGCCTCTCCTTTTGCGGCTCCTTCACCCAGACGAATAAAAATACCGGCATCATCACCGACGGCAGCTACATCGACATGCTGGTGGAAAAGGGATGTTTTGCCCTCTGGCTCTTTTCCTACGTGCCGGTGGGACGGAAGCCGGAGATAGGGCTGATGCCCACTCCGGAGCAGCGCGATTTCATGCGGCGCAGCACAGCCGAATTCCGTGCAACAAAGCCGATGCTCTTCATCGACTTCTGGAATGACGGGCCGATGATCAGCGGCTGCCTTGCCGGCGGTCGCAAATACTTCCATATTAATGCCAACGGTGACATCGAGCCGTGCGTCTTCTGCCACTTTGCCGTGGACAACATTCGCCGCACCTCCATCAAGGAGGCCTTGAGGTCGCCGCTGTTTCGCAAAATCAGGGAGAAGCAGGGTGAACACGACAATCTGCTGCGGCCGTGCATGCTCATCGACCACCCGGAAGTGGGGCGTGAATTGTTCGGCACGGAGGGGGCCTATTCGACCCACGACGGTGCTGCCGAGATTTTTACAGATCTGGCGCGGGAAATGGACGATTACGCAGGCCGCTACGGCGAGATTGCCGACCCTGCCTGGGAGCGGGAATTTGCCGCTGAAGTCGGGCAGACGAAGCGGGCCGGTGACGTCAAGGGATGAGGATTCTCCTGGTAAATCCGCCGTCCACCGGTGTGTTTACCACCTTCGGCGTGAGTCTGCCGCCTATGGGGCTGCTCTACATCGCCGCCTGCCTTGAGCAGGCCGGTCATACGGTGCAGGTAAAAGACCTGCAGATCGAGCCTGACGGGCTTTGTGCCTTTGACGTCAAGGCCGCCGACCTGGTCGGCATTACGTCGGACACCACCCGCATAGAAAAGGCCATGCTCATTGCCCGGCAGGCAGCAGCCCTGGGTCGTCCGGTGGTGATGGGGGGGCCCCATCCCCAGTTCATGGCCGATGAGATCCTCCGCACCGGTCATGTCCGGTACATAATCAAAGGGGAGGGGGAACTCACCTTCCCCCGCCTGGTCGAGGCATTGGAACGGCGCGAGGAGCCGGCGGCGGTTGACGGCATCATCTTTCGTGACGGCAAAACCCTGGTGGAAACGACCAACGGCGCGGCGCCCGATGTTGAGCTGCTCCCGTTGCCCGCTCGCCACCTCTTGGACCTGAACCGTTACAGCGCTGTTATCGACGGTGTTTTTCTGACTCCGGTGGTGACGAGCCGCGGTTGTCCCGGTGGCTGCTCTTTCTGTTCCTCTTCCAACTTTTTCGGCCGTGGCTGGCGCAGCCGTAGTCCCGAGTCGGTGCTGGCCGAGCTGGACGAGGTTTACAACCGCTACGGCTTCCGTGCCGTCGCATTTGTCGACGACAACTTCAGCCTTTCGCCCGAACGGGTCATCGGCATTGCAGATGGTATCCGCGAACGTGGCTTTGACCTGAAGTGGTGGAATTTTTCCCGCGTCGATACCATAGTCAGAAACCCGCAGATGGTACGGGCCATGGCTGCCGCCGGGGCAAAGACCATTTTCCTCGGCATCGAGAGCGCCGGAGCCGAAGCGCTGCAAATGCTCGGCAAAAAAGGGCAGGGGGATGAGACCGTCGCAGCGGTAAAGCTATTGCAGGAAAACGGCATCGAGGTGTTCGGCAGCTACATACTCGGCCATCTTAACGAGAGCCGCAAAGACATTGAACGAACCATCGACCTGGCGGTCCAGCTCGACACCAACGTTGCCCAGTTCTCCATCCTGACCCCCTATCCCGGCACCGCACTTTACGAGGAGGTGAAGGAGCGGATATTCGTCAAGCGCTGGAAATTTTACGATGCGCTTCATCTCGTCTTCCGCCACCCGCGCATCAATCGCCATCTGCTCCAGTTTCTGCTCATCAAGGCATACATCAGGTTTTACCGGCGATCGACAAAAGCGGTGGACGATTTTAAGGATTACGGCAAAAAACAGGACTTCAGGCTGAAAAAAATGCTGGCCTGTGCCTTTGATCTTTTTTTCTGATATGGCAGCAGTTTAACGAGAAGGCAGTTCCTTGGCACTTTACAGCAGTTTAAATCTGTTTTTCATCAGACTCTTTACCATACTGGTTCCCCGGTTTCTTCATCCCCCCTTCGCCCTCTTCTGGGGTGGGCTCTTTTACCTGATGCTGCCGGAGAAGCGGCGCGGCATCAGGTCTAATCTCCGGGTCATTACCGGTATGCGGGATGTCGAACGACTGGTATTCGCAACCTATTACAAGTTCGCCCTCAACTGGTGCGACGTGATGCTGATGATGCGGTGGCGCGGCTCGAAACTGCAATCGCTGATCGGCAGGAGGTCAAGCGGCCGGGCCCTCGACGATGCCCTGGCAGCAGGGTGCGGCGCCATCCTCATCTCCCCGCACCTGGGAAACTGGGAATTGGGCGGCCTGGGACTGGCGGACATGGGGTATCCCCTCAACGTCCTCACCTTCCGGGAACCTGATGAGCGGGTCAACGAGCTGCGGGAGCAGGTCCGGCGGGAGCGTGGTATCCGCTTCATCTACGTGGACCGCGACGATACCTCGCCGCTGGCGGTGATCGAGGCGGTTAACGCCCTGCGGCGTAACGAGATCCTGGCGCTCCTCGGCGAGCGGGACGGCTCCTCCCACACCATGATCCTCGATTTTTTCGGCAGGCCGGCTCCCATCCCGCTGGGCGCCGCCTATCTGGCCCTCGCCAGCGGCGCACCGGTCATCCCGGTTTTTGTCCCCCTGGAGGGGAGCCGCTACGCCACGATCATGGAGGAGCCGATTTATTTCAGCGGGGGGCATACCGAGCATGCCCGGTCAATCAGGGAAGGAACAGAGCGGATTATAAGGGTTTTCGAACGCCATATCAGAACTTATCCCGACCAGTGGTACAACTTTTTCGATTACTGGGCGGATGAAAATACAGAGAAGGAAAAGGGTTTGTAGATGTCTGAAGAATTGATAAACCAGGTTAAGCAACTGATCATCGACAGTCTCCGCATCGAGGGGATGTCAATCGCTGATATCGACACCGACGCTCCACTCTTTGGTGAGGGGTTGGGGCTTGATTCCATCGACGCCCTGCAACTTGTGGTGGGGATGGAAAAGGCATTCGGCGTGGTGGTGGCCGATGCGGCGACCGGTACCAAGGTTTTCCAGTCGGTCAGGACCATGGCGGCTTATATTGCGGAACATCGTAAATGAAACTGCTCCTCGTCTCTCCCGGATGGCCGAAGGGGAGATTGTGGGGAGAGCTGGGATTCAAATTCCCTTCCCTCTCGCTCGCCGTCATTGCCGCGGCCACGCCGGCGCACTGGCATGTGGCGCTGTGTGACGAGAACGTGGAGCCGCTCGACCTTGCCGCCGATGTCAACCTGGTGGCGATTACCGCCATGACCCCTCAGGCGCCCCGTGCCTACGAGATTGCCGCGGCTTTTCGCGCCAGAGGCGTCAGCGTGGTCATGGGCGGCTTTCATGCCAGCAATCTTCCCGACGAGGCGCTGAACCATGTGCATGCGGTGGTGGTCGGCGAGGGGGACCTGGTCTGGCCCCGACTGCTTGCCGACTTCGAACGGGGGGCGCTGCAACCGGTTTATCGCCCGGACGCCATGCTCGACATGGCCGAGCTCCCTGTCGCCCGCCGCGAAATCTTCGACCGCAAGGGGTACCTCCTCACCAACACCATCCAGACGACCCGCGGTTGTCCCTTTGACTGCGAATTCTGTTCCGTCACCGCCTTTTACGGCAGAAAATACCGGGAACGGCCGGTTGAGCAGGTGCTTGCCGAGCTGCAAATCCTGCGCAAGAACAATTCCTTTGCCTTTTTCGTTGATGATAACCTGGTGGCCAACCGGCGTTACGCCTTATCACTCTTTTCCGCCATGCGCGGGATGGGGTTCAAGTGGCTCTCTCACGCTCCCATCGATTTCGCCAAGGACCACGAATTGATGCGGGCGGCCGGTGAGGCCGGCTGCGTCGGCATGTTCGTCGGCTTCGAGTCGCTCAACCAGGAGGCGCTCGTCGCCATGGGGAAGGTGACCAACCGGGCCGACGCATACCTGGAGCAAGCCAGGGCGTTCCGCGATAATGGTATCGGCATCCTCGGCTCGTTCGTGCTCGGCTGCGACGGCGACACGCCGGCGGTCTTCGAGCCGATCCTCCGTTTTTGCGAGGCGGCACGAATCGAGGCGGCGATCTTTCCGATCCTCACCCCCTATCCCGGCACGCAGGTCCGCAAGAGGCTGGAAGAGGAGGGGCGGATCACCTCCAACGACTGGCGGGATTACGACATGGGGCACGTGAACTTCATCCCCCGCGGGATGACCGCCGCGGAGCTGCAGGCGGGCCATGACTGGCTTAACAGCTCATTTTACTCGTTCTCCTCCATGTATCGGCGGATTTTCAAACTGCACCGCTCCGTGCAGGTCTTTGCGCCGATGAATTTCGGTTTCCGGAGCGCCATCCGCCGCACGGCGAAATTCAAGGGGTAGGCAAGAGCACAAAACGAAATCTGAAACCATTGAACCGCAAAGGACGCCAAGGGTCTAAAACGCAAAGGACGCCAAGGGTCTAAAACGCAAAGGACGCCAAGAAAATCTTAGAACCTGAGAACTTTTTGAGCTTGATACTAGTGCACTGTAACATCTAAACCCCCTCCCCAGCCCTCCCCCTCCTGGGGAGGGAGACTAGCGCTCCTCCCCCAAGCGGGGGGAGGTTGGGAGGAGGGCAGGTTGCGAAATATCAAGTGTTACATGGTACTAGGGTCGGTTTGCAATTTGTTGCTGAATGTTACGGAGTTTATTATTGATGAACTGTTTCATGTTTCCCGGTCAACCTTTGTCGAGCGTTGCCACGTTGCCTGCGGATGACGACTTTGTTGCGATTTCCGAAATGGTGAGACGCGTGGCCTCTTTCGACCTGGAAAGCTTCAGTTGGCTGGGGGAGGGGAGCACCGACAACGTCAAGCTCCAGCTCTTCGGCGTGGCAATGAGCATTTACCAGGCGCGGAAGATGCGCCGTCAAGGGGTAACGCCGGATCTGGTCGCCGAGCACAGCATGGGGATCTATCCGGCTCTGGCCGCCTGCGGCTGCCTTCCCGAGGCGGAAGTCATAGAACTGACCTGTCGCGTCGGCACATGCCTGGCGCAGATGGGAAAGAACCGCCGATACGCCCTCGGCTGCGTGATCGGCCTCACCCTGGAGCCGCTTCTGGCCGTTGCCGAAAATAACGGTGTCCATCTGGCCAACCACAACACCTCCCGTCACTTTCTCCTGGCCGGTACGCGGCCGGATATGGAAACGGCCATGGCGGAAGCGTTGGCGCAGGGGGCCTTTTCGGCAAAGACCTTCGACTGTGACGCCCCGCTCCACACCCCGCTGATGGCGGAAGCGGAGCGGGAATTGCGGGATATCTTTGCCGATTACCGCTACTTAGAGCCGTTCTGCCCGTTAATGGATCATCTTGACCAGGAGTACCTCACAGCTGCGGACCTGGCCGATTTCATGCTGCGGCAGCTCTTCCAGCCGGTATTCTGGGAAAAGACCTATCACGCCCTGCGTGCGTCCGGGGTCAGGACCTTCTTCGAGGTGGGGGTGGGGGATTCACTGAAGAAATACAACCGCTGGATCGAGAGCGAACAGCGGTGACGAACGAGGATAAAGGAACGAGTCTTTCCTCGCTCCTCGGACCTCGTGCTTCGTGCCTCGTGCCTCGATCCTTGTTAAAGAGGAACTGTGTACTTTCATGAAACCTTGATAAAAGTCCGCTTCAACGAGGTTGATGCCTATAATATCGCCTGGCACGGCCATTATGTGGCCTGGATGGAAGCCGGGCGCAACGACCTGGCCGGCCGCTTCGGCCTGGATGCGGCACAGATCGCTGATTCGGGCTACCTGGCGCCGGTGGTGGCGCTGGAGCTGAAATTCATAAGGCCGGCCCGCTTCGGCGAGGAACTGCGGGTGCGGACGACGCTGCGGCGCACGGAAACCGCCACCCTGGAGTTTGCCTGCGACATGTTCGGCGAGGACGGCAAGCTGTCCGCTTCCGGCCGGACGGTGCATGCCCTGACCGACAAGGACGGGGTGTTGCAATATGCACTGCCGCAAGTGATCGCCGAGAGGCTTCAGGGGCTGATGACCTTTCTGGGGGTGTGATGGATATCCTGCTCATTTCCGCCAACAGGGAGAAAAGCCCGTACCCGGTCTTCCCCCTGGGGCTTTCCTATCTTGCCGGGCCGCTGGCTGCACGGGGGCATCGCCTGCGGGTGCTCGACCTCTGCTTTGCCGATGACCCGGACGCGGCCGTGAGCGAGGCGCTACTCGACTTCAAGCCCGCGGCGGTGGTGATTTCCATCAGGAACATCGACAACGTCACTTTCCCCGGGAGCCGTTCCTATCTGCCCGGGGTCAGGAAGGTCGTGGACATCTGCCGGGGAAAAGCGCCGGTCATTCTTGGCGGTTCCGGTTTCTCTCTCATGCCGGTGGAACTGCTCGCCTACCTGGATGGCGACTACGGCGTGGTCGGCGAGGGTGAGGAAGTCCTGCCGGAGTTGGTTGCATCCCTGGCAGACGGCGCTTCACCTCGCTCTTTGCCGGGAGTGCTCGTCAAGGGGGAGGCGGGCTGCCTCCCTGCCCGGCTCGTACAAAATATCGGCCCGGCTGAACGAAGTCTTTTCACGGTTGACCGCTACCACTGCGAAGGGGGGATGGCCAATCTTCAGACCAAGCGCGGCTGCCCTTTTACCTGTATTTACTGCACCTATCCGATCCTGGAGGGGAACAGCATCAGGCTTCGCCCCATCGGCGAGATCGTCGCCGAGATCAGGTCGCTTGTCGACGGATTCGGCGTCAGTTACATCTATTTTGTCGATGATATCTTCAACTATCCGCCGGAATTTGCCGAAGAGCTCTGCCGCGCCATCATTGCCGAGCAGCTGCCGGTCAATTGGACGGCGTTCATCAATCCCGCCTTTGTAACCCCGTCCCTGCTGAACGCTATGATTGCAGCCGGCTGCGATGCCGTGGAATTCGGCAGCGAATCCGGTTCGGCGCAGATGCTGCGTAACCTCGGCAAGTCGTTCGGCGTGGAAGATGTACGGAGCGCCTCACGCCTCTGCCGGGAGCAGGGTGCGGATTTCGCCCACTACATCCTCTTCGGCGGCCCGGGCGAGAGCGAGGCGACCATAGACGAGAGCTTTGCCCTGATGGACGAGCTGGAGCCGACCGCGGTCATCGCCATGACCGGCATCAGGATCTTTCCCGGCACCCCCCTCCATGCTTCGGCGCTGGCAGATGGCGTTATCACCAGCGAGACATCGCTTCTCGAGCCGGTTTTCTACATCTCGCCCCCCATCCGGGAGATGCTTTGCCGGATGGTGACCGAACGGGCGCTGGCCCGGAAAAACTGGGTGGCGCCGGGGCTGGAGATCAACATGAGCGACGCCATGCTCGAAGCGCTGCGCCACTTTCCGGTGCGCGGCCCGTTGTGGAAGCTGATGAAGCGGCTGGGGCGGAGCCGGGTAAAGCCGATGTAACTAAGGAGCTTAATCATGGAGTTCAAGGACAAGATCGTCGTCGTCACCGGCGGCACCAGGGGGATCGGCCGGGCCATCTCGCTGCATTTCGCCCGGCACGGTGCGCAGGTCACCGCTGCTTATCTGACTAACGATGCTGCGGCCGCGGCCTTGATGGAAGAGGCTTTCGGCCTGGCAGGCACGATCAGCGCGGTGAAGGCAGACGTTGCCACTGCCGAGGGGGCTATGGCCCTTATGGAGGCAGCGGCGGGAGACGGCGGCGCCATCGATATCCTCGTCAACAACGCCGGCATAATCCGCGACGGCTACCTCCCCATGATGTCCGACGAGGACTGGGATGCGGTGCTAAGGGGGAACCTCTACCCGCTGTTCCACTGCTGCAAGTGGGGGGTGCGGAAGATGATCGGCAACCGGCGCGGGATTATCGTCAACCTCTCCTCCATCTCCGCCCTGACCGGCACTGCCGGACAGACCAACTACGCAGCAAGCAAGGGGGCGGCGATAAGTTTCACCCGTTCGCTGGCCAGGGAAGTCGGGTCGATGGGGATCAGGGTCAATGCCGTGGCGCCGGGACTGATCGAGACGGAGATGACCGCTGCCATGAAGCCCGAAATGGTGGAGAAAATCGTCAAGAGCGCGTCGCTGGGGCGGATCGGCAGGGTCGAGGAGGTTGCCGAGGCGGTGGCGTTCCTTGCCTCGGAGCGGGCGTCGTATATCACCGGCCAGTGCCTGGTAGTGGACGGCGGCGTAGTATGACGGCATACTTCCAATAGCGATGACCGGGACACCGCCCCTTTTCCTGAAGAAATGCTTTGTCTCCTGGTGTCTTTGCGGTTAAAATGCCGGATAAATGTCAGTAATGTCTGGTTAGTTTTTGCATCCGCACTTCTGCCCTCACCATAGCCCTCTCCTTTAGGTCCGCTGTTTGGGTCCACAAGGGGCGAGGGGACCTAAAAGCTCCCCTCCCTTGATGGGAGGGGTTAGGGGAGGATGCAATGTGCTGATTTTTATGGCTTGGAGAGTGCAATCTTCTAATCGGACACTAATGGATAAATGTTGCATGTGAGGAAAACGGCGGCGATTGCCGCGAAGAGTATGATGGTACGTAAAAGAATAGCAATAACCGGTCTTGGCATCTTCTCCGCTGCCGGAAAAGATGTCCCTTCCTTCAGCGGGTCGCTGCTGGCCGGCCGCTGCGCCATCGGGCCGATCGACCTGTTCGATGTCAGCCCTTTTGCCGCCGGGATCGGCGCCCAGGTCCATGGCTTCGATCCGCTCGATCATTTCACGGCAAAGCAGGCAAAAAAGCTCTCCCGCGCCGACCAGTTCGGCGTCATTGCCGCCGGCGAGGCCTTGGGCAATAGCGGCGTCTGCGGCTGTTATTCCCCTTACGACATCGGCGTTTCCATGGGGGCCGGCGCCGCCGGCATGCTTCAGGCCGAAGAGTGGCTGAAAGAAACCCTGGCCGGCAAGAAGGGAAACCCTTCCCTCCTGCGCGGGCTTTTGCCTGACCGGACTTCGATGGCTATTGCCGCCGCCTACAACCTTGGCGGCTACCTGGGGAGCATCACCACCGCCTGTTCCTCGTCGGCCACCGCCATTGGTTGGGGGGCAGACCTGATCGCCACCGGCAGGTTGAAGGCGGCTGTCTGCGGCGGTTCGGACTGTCTCTCCATTCTCACCTTTGCCGGTTTCAACTCCCTGCGGGTGGTCGATACCGAACCTTGTGCCCCCTTCAGCCTGGGGCGGCAGGGGATATCGCTGGGGGAAGGGGCGGCATTCCTGGTGCTGGAAGACGAAGAGAGTGCCATATGCCGCGGTGCGTGCGTCTATGGCCATGTTCTCGGCTATGCGGTCGCCGGCGAGGCCTATCACATGACCGCCCCGGAACCGAGCGGCGCCGATGCGGCCCGGGTTATGACCGCGGCTATGAACCAGGCGGGGGTCTCCGCCGACGAGGTCGGCTGGGTCAATGCCCATGGCACGGGGACTCCGCTCAACGATGTGGTGGAGACAAAGGCGATGAAGCTGGTATTCGGCAATCGGGCGATGGGGGTGCCGCTGGTTTCGACCAAGGCCCTCACCGGCCACTGCCTTGGCGCGGCTGGGGCCATCGAGGCTCTGGCCACGGTCATTGCCCTGAACGAGGGCGTCATCCCGCAGACCCTCAATTTCAGGGGGGCTGACCCCGACTGCGACCTGGATTACTGCCATCCGGGTGCGAAGCAGAGCGCCGCGAAGGTGGCGCTTTCCAACTCCTTTGCTTTCGGGGGGAACATAACCAGTCTGGTGTTGGGAATATGAGCGATATTGGCAACGACATAGTCATCAGCGGCATGGCTGCCATCTCGGCGGCCGGCGTCGGGCTCGACAGCTTACGCGAAGCCTTGTGCCGCGGCGAAAGCCTGCTTAAACCGGTCCCGGCGGATATCCTCGGCGAATCGGGTCACCTGTGGGGGAAGGCGGATGGTTTCAGGGCGGTCGACTTCATACCGCCGCTCAAGGCCCGCAAATTCGACCGTTGCAGCCAGTTTGCGGTTGTCGCCACGGGCATGGCCCTCAAGGACGCCGGCATTGAACCGGCCGCCCTCGATGCCGACCGGATCGGCATTGTCCTCGGTTGCGGTTTCGGCGGCATCGCCAACTCGGAAGAGTTCCTCCGCGGTTACTTTACCGCCGGCGCCGAAGGGCTGACGCCGATGCTCTTTCCCAACACGGTTCCCAATGCATCGGCCAGCAACGCCTCCATCGAGCACGGCCTGAAGGGGCCCAACGTCACATTTGTCCAGCGTTTCTGCTCTGCCGAGTCGGCTTTCATGATGGCCTGCCGCTTCCTGCAGGAGGATCGGGCGGACATCATCCTGACCGGAGGCGTGGATGAACTCACCCCTGCCATGCTGAGAGGATTCGCGGCCACAGGCCAGCTAAGGCGCCATGGGGCTGGTTTCGGCGAAGGGGCGGGTATTCTGGTGCTGGAAAAAGGGTCGCATGCCCGACGGCGCAATGCCCCGGCCAGGGGCAGTGTGGGGTGTGTGCGGACCATCGGCAGGCTCATCCCCGGCCAGGAAGGGGAAGGGGCCGATCGGCTCCTTGCCGGGGTGACGGACGCAAGCCTCGTTGGTCTGTCCGGCACCGCGGCTGGCGAAAAGCAGCTTCTGGACCGCCTGCCGGCCGTTACCCGGCTGGAGACCGCCCCGCTCATCGGCCGCTCGATTGCCATGGGGGGGCTTGCCATGACAGCCCTCGTTCTCGCGCTTCGGCCCGGCTGCAACGGCCTGCACCTGGCTGCCTCACCTGAAGGACCGTATTATGCAATCGATTTCAGGGGAGGCAACCCTGTTCAACCCTGACCCCTCCCACTATCTTCCCCATCGCTTCCCGTTTCTCTTTGTCGACAGGATCATCACCCTTGAACTGGGGGTGTGCGCCACCGGCGAGGTCGTGGTCACTGCCGGTTGCGGCTGTTTTCCGCCGGTGCTCCTTCTGGAAACCATGGCCCAGCTGGGCGGCATCGCCGCAGGCCAACAGGAAGGGGCAGGGGGGGTCCTTGCCGCCATCGAGCGGGGGGAACTGCCTCCCGCAGTGGCGGCCGGTGCAAGACTCTTGGTCGCGACCCGCATCGTCAAATCATTCGGCACGCTCCACCTGGTAGAGGGGGAGGTGCGGTCGGAAGGAAAGGTAATTGCTTCTGCCACGCTCACCCTGGCGGTGGGGAAGATGTGAAAAAAAGGCTCGGTTAAAAACCGGTGTTGTTTTTTATGCTGGTTGCTTTAATTGAAATCCGTATTTCGTGATTCTATATGTAACCGAATTTTTCGGCGTATTTCAGCTAGTTAGTGTCTAGTAATTTGCAATGAAGTTATCTGGAAATTCCGGATAGCTACAAATCAGTATGTGCAAAAAATGCACTTTGCAAATTTTTACAGATGTATGAGGCACGTGTATGACCACTTCTGATGACGTAATTATCTACCAAAGCCCCGATGGTGCAGCCTCCCTTGAGGTTCGTCTTGACCATGAAACAGTCTGGCTTACCCAGAAGCAGATGGCAGATCTTTTTGGCAAGAATTCTGACACTATCGGTCTGCACATTCGTAACGCATATAAAGAGGGAGAGCTGGCAGAGGAAGGAACTACCGAGGAATCCTCGGTAGTTCAAAATGAAGGTTTGCGGCAGATTCATCGGAAAATTCGTTTCTATAACCTCGACGTCATCATCTCCGTCGGCTACCGGGTCAAGTCGCAGCAGGGCACACGGTTCCGTCAATGGGCCAGCAAGATCCTTAAAGACCACATCGTCAAAGGGTACACGGTCAACGAACAGCGCTTCCGCGAGCAGGCCGAGAAACTGACCGATATGCGCCGGACCGTGGAGCTGCTGGCCCGCACCCTGGCCAACCAGGAACTGGTCAGCGAAACCGGCAAGGACGTGCTGCGGGTCATCACCGATTACGCCTATGCCCTGACGCTTCTGGACCGTTACGACACAGGGAGAACGTAGATAGGATCGCGTCTCCAAATATCAAGAAGCCCAAATGTTTTTTATCTGAATTTTACGGGAAGCCCATGAAAAAAGTGTTGCTGGTAGTACTGATATTTTTTACCTTTCTGGTCCCTTCAGCCTTTGCCGCGCAGGATAAAGCGCTGGAGGCGCTGGAAACGCTGCGGCACGGGTTTGCCGGCACGGCCGACTTTACTGCGGAAATTGTCCAGGAAAAGCAGTTGGCCCTGATGAAACGGAAGATGGTCTCCAAGGGGGTGGTCCGCTTCAAAAAGCCGGGTGTGTTCTTTATGGAGCTCTTCTCTCCCTATGCGAGCCGCCTGCTCCTGCGGGACAATGTACTGACGATCCGGCTGTCGGAGCAGGGGGTGACCGACCGGATCGTGCTGCCGCCGGAGGAGAGCCTGGAAAAATGGTTCTCTTACCTGGCCAAGCCGCTTACCGCCCTGCCCGAGGGGGCTGAGGTGCGGGCGGAACGTCAGGGCGGCAACTGGACCATGCAGGTCTTTCCCAAGAGCAAGGGGGGGATAAAGGAGCTGCAGATCAGCTTTGACGGCGAAGGAAAGATCAAGCGGCTCGTCATCGAGGAGCGCAACCGTGACCGTACCGTCATCAGGTTTGCCAACATGCGCCGCAATGCTGGGCTGAAGGATAAGGATTTCCTGCTGGAGTAGGCCCGGCGAACACTATCATGTCACATGCCATCTTCCATAACATAACACGCGCCTTCCAGCTGCTCGTCAGCCGCCATCTCCAGTGGATTTACCGCATCACCTCCGCTTACCCACGGCGGGTGGTCGGCGTCGCGCTCTTTCTGCTCATCCCGGCCATCGCCGTTATCGCCACCACCCGTTTCGAAGCGGACATCTTCAAGCTGTTTCCGGCGCAGCAGGGGCCGCTCAGGCTGTTCCTCGATTCGCTGGAATGGACCGGCAGCGCCAAAGAGGTCTATTTCCTGCTGGAGGGGGAGCCGGCGCTTTTGCCCGGCGAGGCGGAAACCCTGGCGACCGGGCTCAGGGCGCTGCAGGTGGATGGCGGAAACGCATTCCGCAAGGTGAATTACCGGGTCTACGACACGTCCGAGGCCGCCTCCTTCGCCGAATTCATCGGCTATGCGGTAGACAACCCGCAGCTCTTCCTCGATCCGGCCGCTGCCGGCGACTATGCGGCGCGCTTTGAGAGGCCGGCTCTCGACCGGGCGCTGGCACGGGCCAGGACCGAGCTGGCCAGCCAGGCGGGGATGGGCATGCGCGACATAATTGCCGCCGATCCGCTCTACCTGCGGGAGTTCATCCTGCCGCGCCTGAAAAAGGGGAGCCAGGCCCTGGCCCTTGACCCTTCTTCACCCTACTTCCTCTCCCGCGACGGCCGGGTGCTGATCATGATCGCCGAACCGGCCCAGCCGGTGCAGAACATGGCCTTCGCCAGAAAGCTCGTCGCCGGCATCAATGACATCCGCCGCGGGGCGCGGGTGAAGGTTTCCTGCGCCGGCGCCCATCTGAGCGCGGTGATCGACGAACAGGTGATGAAGCAGAACATCGTCGCCTGCGTGGTCTCTTCCCTGTTCGTGGTGCTGGGGTTGTTCTACCTCACCTATCGCCGGGTCCTCCCCACTCTCCTGATCCCGCTGATCCTCTTTTACGGAGTCGTGCTGGCCCTCGGCAGCGCCGGGCTGTTTCTCTCCTCCATCAGCATCATTTCCTTCGCCTTTACCGCTTTGATCATCGGCCTGGGCACCGATTACTCCATCCATCTCTATGACCGTTTTTATACGGAGCGCAGCGCCGGCAGGGAAACCGGCGAGGCCCTGCGGCTGGCGATGGTAGAGACCGGACATGGCGTCTTTACCGCCGCGACCACCACCGCCCTGCCGTTCCTGGCGCTCACGGTTTCGGATGTGCGCGCCCTGTTCGAACTGGGGTTGCTGGTAGGTCTCGGGGTGATCTTTTCCCTCTATGCCACCTTCTTTTTCCTGCCGCCGCTCCTGCTGTTCGCAGAAAAGCGTTTTCCCGCCGCATCCTATCGCCCGCTGCCGCGATTCGGCCTCGGCTGGGTCTGGGAAACCTGCGTGCAGCGCTCGCGCAGACTGGTGTCGGCATCGGTGCTGCTGATCTGCCTGCTCTTGATCGCGGCATGCTTCATCGGTTTTGAAGGGGAGTTGAAAAATCTCCAGCCGCGCCATTCAGAGGCGTTCCTGACCCAGGAGAAGATCGAGAAGCACCTGAGCTTGAGCCCGAAACAGATGCTGGTGGCGCTGACAGGGCGTTCGCCGGCAGAGGTGATGGAACAGGGCGGGCGGGTGGAAAAACTGCTGGCTGGTTACCAGCGGCGCGGGGAGATCGTCTCCTGGTCGTCGCTCGGCCAGGTGCTCAATGACCGGACAACGCAGGGGGAGGTCTTGACCTCCCTGAACCGGGCCATGGCTGGGCAGCATCCAGCCCGGGCAGTGCAGGGCGCCCTACAGGAAAACGGCTTTGCCCCGGAGGCCTTTGAGCCTTTCCTTGCCGGCCTTGCCGGTCTGCAGCTGGCCCAACCGGTGGACATGGCGGCAGGAATCGAGCGCCTTGGCCGTTCGCCGTTACGCGGGGTGTCGGATCGGCACCTGGTCAGGGACAGCGGCGGCTACCACCTGCTCGTCTTCATCAATTACCGCGGCGCGGAATTCCCCCAGCAATCCTTTCTCCGGGAACTGGCGGCCGTTGACCCGGCTGCGCGGGCGACCAGCGCAGATCTGGTCAGCGGCCAGCTGAGCAGTGCTGTAAAGAAGAGTTTCTTCTGGGGGTTCGTGCTGGGTGGGGCGATGGTGCTCTTTCTGCTTCTCTCCCATTTCTCAACCTTGCGGGACATCTGGTATGCACTCTTTCCCGTGGTGGGAGGGGTAATCGCCATGCTCGGGCTGATGGTTCTGACCGGCATGCGGCTCAATTTCATGAACGCCATGGTGCTGGTCACCATCCTCGGCATGGGGAGCGATTATGGCATGCATATCGTTCACCGGGTGACCGCGGCCGGTGCTGACGAGCGCCGGGACCAGTTCGTCCAGTCGGGACGGGCCGTACTCCTGTCGGCATTGACGACCATTGCCGGTTTCGGCTCGCTGGCGTTCACCGACTACGGCGCCATGTCCTCCATCGGCTGGGCGACCAATTACGGCGTTGCCGCCACCGCCTTATTCGCCCTGGTCACGCTACCGGCGGTGATCTGTCTTAAGCGACGCGCTTGATATGTCGTTAACGGAAGATGGTGATGCCCAGCAGGATCTTGCTGGAGTTGAGCGGCTCATTGGGTGAGGCGGTGCCGGCGTTGGAGATATGGTGGTAGCGATATTCAAGGCCGAGCGCCGTGTCTTTGGCGATGAAATACTGGACGCCGGTTCCCCCCTGGTAGGAGAAGTCGAGGCGGCTCCCCATGGTAGGGAGGCCGAGATCCACGAAGAGAACGCCGCCGCCTGCCAGTACATACGGCACAAACTCCTCTAGTGACGTGAACTTCCAACTCCCCAGCAGGTATCCCCCCGTCATGGTCCGCACCTTCGGATCGACCGTCAGATGTAACGGCAATTCCATGAGCAGTTCATGTCTCCCCCGATACCATCCGCTGCCGGCCTCATCCGAGAGGAACCAGCCGAATCTGGCGATGTTGTCGAAGGTCTGCACTTGGGTGCGGGTCGCGCCGAAGCCGCGATGGGTGATTCCGTAGCCGGAGAGGAAGGTGTATTCGGCTGTGGCGGTCTTAAAGGCGGCCGCATCCGCGCAAAAGCCGACACGGCTGCCGAGCAGGATTACCAACCCGGCAATCACAATGAGCAGATATTTTCGTCCTGGCCCGTGCATATGCGCTCCCTTGTGAGTCCAGTCGACTATTAACCCAAAACGGCAGTTAGCCACGAATGACACGAATAAACACGAATGTTTTAACCCCTTGTTAAGTCTTTAGTCGTCACGGATATGGTGAGTGTCTTCCGCATCACAAGAGCTTGTATATTCGTGCGAATTCGTGAAAATTCGTGGCTAAAATGCTTTTTATAGGATTACCATTTCTGCTGCATCTCGAACCGGAGGATTTCCGGCAGGTTGCGCAGGAACATGGCTATGCTGTGGGGCGATTGCCAGAGCATCCTGGTGTAGCCCCAGTGAATCCGGCTGCGGCGGTAGAAGCGGCGGATGAATTCGTTGTAGAGGTCCTCCAGCTGCGCCTTCGTCATACCATGGGGAATGAAGACGAAGTTCATGCAGTTCATTGCCGGCCACTCTTCGTTGAATTCCCCCTGCTCACGGATGTTCCGGTAGATGGGCGCTCCGGGGAACGGGGTGAACTTGGTCACGTTGATTTCGTCCAGCGGCAGTGTCAGGGCATAGTCGATGGTGCGCCGGATCGCTGTTTCATCCTCTCCCGGCAGTCCGACCATGAACAGCCCCTTGACCCTCATCCCGGCATCCCCGACCATCCGGAGCTTTTGCTGCACCGCGTCCAGCGCCATGAACTTGCGGTGTTTTTTCAGGATCTCCGGGTCGCCGGATTCGATGCCGAAGTTTACCTGCCAGCAGCCGGACTTCTTGAGCAGACCCACCAGTTCGCGATCCACATGCTCAAGCCGGGCGATGCAGTTGTAGGTCACCGGCAGCCGGCTGTCCATCATAAGGCGGCACAGTTCTTCGACGCGGTTGCGGTCAAAGGTGAACAGGTCGTCGTAGAAAAAGACATGGCGGATGCCGAAATCCCGGTGCAGATACTTCAGGTGCTCGAAGATGTAAGCTGGTGAGTTGAAGCGGAAGCCTCGGCTGAACACGGATCTGTCGCAGTAGCTGCAGTTGTAGGGGCAGCCACGGCTGGAAATGATGCTGGTGTTGGGGGCGTGGGGGTAGCTGAACAGCGGAAGGTTGTAGCGGCCGGGGAAATCGGCCAGCCTGTGATAGGCGGGGAAGGGGAGAGTGTCGAGGTCGGCGATATGTTCGCGGTTGCCGCTGAACGCCCCTTTGCCGTCCAGGCGGAAACCGATGCCGGGGATCGCCTCCACCCCGCTGAAGCCGCTGGCCAGCAGTTCAAAGAAGGTTACCTCTCCCTCACCGATAACCAGGTAATCGATGGCCGGAAAATCGTCCAGGAGCGATACCCCGACCGAGCAGGCGTGGGCACCGCCGAACACCACCCTGATCTGCGGCGCCAGCTCCTTGATGCGGAGCGCTATCTGGTATCCTTCCAGGAATGACGAGGTGGTGCAGGAAAAGCCGACCACGTCGGGTGCTTTTGCGATGATCCCGGCAACCAGCTCTGCCGTGGAGACAGGATGGGCGTAACAGTCGATCAGCTCCACCTCCATCCCCCTTGCCTCCAGGTAGGCGGCAATGCTCATCATGCCCAGCGGCGGCATCAGGTTGAAGATGGAACTGATATCCTTCATGGTCCCCAGCCAGTTCTTGCCGTGGGGATGGACAAACAGGGCTTTCAATGGTGCTCCTTCGGGGTGAGTATTGTGGCAGGGACGTGATGGCGCCTATGCTAAATTGTTTGCTGGAATAAAGCAAACACAAACGGCGCGGTTGTCTGGTCGCTGAAAAAGAGTGGCAACCCTGCACTGATACGGTATAATGCTCCGGTGGCTAAACATGTAAAACATTAAGGCAGGGCTGGCCTGCGCGGGAGACGTTATGATTAAAAAACTAGCCATTACTGCAATCTGTCTGCTAATGTTCATTACTGCGGTTAATGCCGAAGAAGGATTCAAAGAGGGTGGGAAGAACGTCGGCAAAGGCTTCAAGCAGATGGGGAAGGCCACCGGCAAGGTCGCGAAAAAATCCGGCAAAGCGGTGGGGAAGGCGTTCAAGGATTCGGGCAAGGCAACCGGCAAGGCCTTCAAGCGTATGGGGAAGGATGTCGGCAAGGCCTTCAAGGGTGAATAACCGGAGCAGGGCTGATGTTTTCCTGAGCCGCTGTTTCTGACTGAGGTGTAAATGAGAGTGCGAAAAGACAGGGCGGAATATTTTCCCTTCGGTATCCAGATACGGAAAAAAATGTGGAAGACGCTGGAGATGGCGCCTGTGTCCAGAGAGGTTAGGGCGCGGCGGCTGCCGGAAATCATGTTCTTTCGCGGCCTGGGAGACAGGCTGACCAGATCCGGAGATCGGCCGGTGCAGGCCGGGCAATTGAAGCTGTATGCCCTGCTCACCACTGTCTTTCGCCATGTCATAGACCTTTACACCGAGGAACAGCACCCCGGTGTTCTCGATCAGGCGTTGGCTTCCGCCGGATTTGCCTGTGATTCCGAAAGGCTTTATACTGTGCTGGAAAACTTTGTAGCGCTTTTTCCCGGTACTGCCCAATTGTTCGGTGATGCAGCCGAACCGACGATCTGGCTGGCAGACGACGATCCGCAGCATGGCAGAAAGAAGCTGGGGGCCAAAGAGCTGCTGCTGCTTGCCCTGGCAGGAGAAAATCGGGCGGTGGAAGATTTCCGCAGATTGTTGGACGATAGCGAGCTTGCTGCCAGAAGCGATTACCGTCTCGCAGTGGAAGGGATGGAACGGGAACTGGCCCGAGCTTTGCCGGTTAAGCCCTTTGGCCTGTCCCTGCCGGACCTTTTACGTGCACCGCTTAAGTCATCGCCCGCCTCGCTTTACGATCAACTGGAATACATCAGGCAAAACTGGCATGCAATTCTGCCTCCGGAACTGCTCCTTGAGATTTCCTCTGCATTCACCGTCGTCCATGAAGAGTCGCGAATTTTTGCCCCGCGTGGGGAGCCGGGGGGGATTGCGGTGCCGAAGTTCGGCCGGGGTCCGGGTGACCATTATCCCGAGTACGAGCGCTTCTCTCCTGACGCCGACTGGATGGCCAACGTGGTGATGCTGGCCAAAATGGTCTACGTCTGGCTCGACCAGTTGTCCCGGAAGTACCGGCGTGCCATCCACCGTCTCGACCAGGTGCCGGACGAGGAGCTCGATACCCTCTCCCGCTGGGGATTTACCGGCCTCTGGCTGATCGGCCTTTGGGAGCGGTCGCCGGCTTCGCAGCGGATCAAACAGATTGCCGGCAACCCGGATGCCATCTCCTCCGCCTACTCGCTCTACGACTATGTCATCGCCCATGACCTGGGAGGGGCGGAGGCACTCGCAAGCCTCAAGGAGCGGTGCCGTCAGCGGGGAATCCGCCTGGCGAGCGATATGGTGCCGAACCACACCGGCATCTACTCCAAATGGACCATCGAGCATCCCGACTGGTTCGTCCAACTGGATTATCCGCCGTACCCTTCTTATTCCTTCAACGGCCCGGACCTTTCCTTTTCCCCCGAAGTCAGCCTCCACATCGAGGACGGTTACTGGGACAAGCGGGACGCAGCAGTGGTGTTCAAGCACTACGACCACCGCGACGGCCGGACCCGTTACATCTACCACGGCAACGACGGCACCTCCACCCCCTGGAACGATACCGCCCAGCTCAACTACCTTATTCCACAGGTGCGGGAGACGGTAATCCAGACCATTCTTCACGTTGCCCGGCAGTTTCCGATCATCCGTTTCGATGCTGCCATGACCCTGGCCAAGAAGCATTACCAGCGCCTCTGGTACCCCCAGCCCGGGCTCGGCAGCGGAGTTCCGTCGCGCGCCGAGCACTGCATGAGCCGGGAGGAGTTCGACGCCGCCTTCCCTGAAGAGTTCTGGCGCGAGGTGGTCGACCGGGTGGCTGCCGAAGCCCCGGATACGCTCCTTCTCGCCGAGGCGTTCTGGCTCATGGAGGGGTATTTCGTCCGCACCCTCGGCATGCACCGGGTCTACAACAGCGCCTTCATGAACATGCTCAAGATGGAGGAGAATGCCAAGTATCGCCAGACGCTGAAGAACGTCCTCGAATACGACCACCGCATCCTGCCGCGCTTCGTCAACTTCATGAGCAATCCGGACGAAAAGACCGCTGTGGAGCAGTTCGGCAAGGAGGGGAAGTACTTCGGCGCCTGCGTGCTGCTCGTCACCATGCCGGGACTCCCCATGATCGGCCACGGCCAGATCGAGGGGTTCCACGAGAAATACGGCATGGAGTACCGGCGCTCATACTGGGACGAACCGGTGGACGAGCACATGGTGCGGATGCATGAAGAGAAGATATTCCCGCTGATGCGCAAGCGCTGGCTGTTCAGCGGTTCTGAGAACTTCGTTTTCTACGATTTCTTCGCCGGCGGCCACGTGAACGAGGATGTCTTTGCCTACTCCAACCGGAAAGATTCCGAACGGGGGATCATCCTCTACCACAACAAGTTCGCAGAAACAGCCGGCTGGATACGCACCTCCACGTCCATTGCCGTAAAAGACGGGACGGGGGAAACTGCACTGGTGCAGAAGACCTTGGGCTCCGCGCTGGACTTTAATCCCGACGGCCGCTATTACTACGGTTTCCGCGATTATGCGACCGGCCTGGAGTATGTCCGCTCAGGACGCGAACTTTATGAAAAAGGGCTCTTCGTCGAGCTTGAGGCCTTCGAATACCACGCTTTCCTCGATTTCCGCGAGATTATCGATGACGACTACGGTACCTGGGGACGGCTCTGCCATGATCTAAACGGCAGGCCGGTCGCGAGCATCGACGAGGAGGTCAAGCAGGTCAGGTTCAAGGGGGTGATCGACCTTGCGCGTCAGCTTCTCGCCGATCGACCGATTTTGCTTTCCGGGGAATTTGCCGTCACGGGAAAAGCGGAAAGTCCGGCATGGGAGCCGCATGCAGTGCGGTTTACGGCATTTCTTGAGGCACTGGCCGTTCACGTGGAAGGATGGGAGCAGGTTCGGGCGATCGTCTCTGCCATTGCCCGGGAGCTTGCTTTTCTTGACGGCCTGGCAAAGGAAGAAGGCGACGGAGAGGTTGCTGCCGCCAGGAGACTGGCATTGCAAGCCATGTCCGGCGCCGGCGCGACGCAAATCGTTGCCGTTGCCTGGCTTTTCTTTCACCGGCTTGGAATGCTGAATGGGAAGACCGGCTGGGAGGTTCGGTCGGCCGAAATATTGCATGAGTTCGGTCTTGAACGTGCTGTGGAAGAAGTTCTTTGTGCCGCGGCCGGCCGGGCGGATGCCGAACCTGCGTCCCTGGCGCCGGCCGATTCCGTTATCCTTTTGCGGCTTATGGTCCGCTGGCAGGGGTTCCTTGATCTCCCGGAAACGGGGCGGCTGCAAATGCTGTTCGACGATCCGCTTGTGCAGCAGTTCTGTCTGGTCCATGTAAGCGACGGCCGCCGGTGGTTCAACAAGGAGCGTTTGGAACTCCTGCTTCGCGGCCTCTTTCTTGCATCGGTGCTCAGAGCTTACGGGGAGGTTGCTGAAAGCCGGGAGTCATCGGTTTTCTTGCCCGGTTTCTACCGGCAGACCACTCTGCTTCTGGAACAGGCTGCCGAGGCCGGCTATCGGCTGGACGTGTATCTAGGAGCCTGTCGGACTTAGGAATGAATCTACTGCGAGAACGGAAAATCGGTCCATATTTCCGGAAATTTTCGACAAATAGGTCCACTATTCGCTCTCAAATTTCCGAAAATCTGTCCTCGATTTGCCATTCTCTCGCTACGATTCCCTAAGTCCGACAGACTCCTAGACTTGGCAGCGGGTGTTCATCAACTGCCGCCCAGGTAAGAGGTTGCGAGTGATTGTGTATTGTTATGGAGTGGTCGAGCTTTCACTATAAGGAGGTCCCAGGCATATGGGCGATGTTGATCAAGACAAAGAGCTGACGGATGTGATACTCTGCTATAAGGCAATGGGGATCTCGATCGATGATTCTCCCGAGCAGATTGAGCGGGCGTATAAGTTATTGACGGAGGAATACAGAAAAAACCTGGCGTCACTGGATCCGGCGGTGCGTGAGCACGCCAGAAACAGCATGGTGCTTGTCAAAGAGATGTACGACAAAATCAAGGGGTCGATTACTTATAATGCCAAGGCTAAAGAATGCCTGAAGGCAGGCATGAGAGAAGCAGATGGGACGAAAACCAGCAGAGCCGCCACTGCTGTAAAGGTGGAAAAAAGCCGCCTCATGAATTGCCCGTCGTGCAGGAATGCGATCAGCATAGGATCAAAGACCTGCCCCATCTGTAAAGCTCGGATTTATACCAAAACGGAAAAGATCCTTAACCAGTATTTTACGAAAACAACGATCATTATTCTTTGTCTTTTCCTGTTGATAGGCATTCTGGCAGGATTAGGCATCATGTACCCGGCGCAGGTCAGGGCGTTGGCAGTCAATATCGCGGACAGCATCGGTATCGGTGAGGTGAAGTGAGAAGGAGAACCTTTCGTGTCCAGTAGCATTTCCCGCTTTTTCATTTCGGTCACCATTTTCTTCTTTGCCGGTTGCGCCACCATACAGAAGCCGCTCAGCGGCGTAGTGTCCGGCAGGGAGGCGGAAACCCTCCAGTCCTCCATTTCCATCTCCGTCAAGACCGCAGACCGGAGCACCGGCGGCCGTGGTTACCTGATCTTCAAACAACCGGACCGGTTTCATCTGGCCGTCCTCTCGCCGTTCGGCCTTACCCTGCTCGAAGTATTCAGCGACAGCGAGCGGTTTACGTGCCTCATCCCTTCGAAACAGACCGCCTACAGCGGCCTTTTGTCCGAATTGCCCGACCGTGGCGGTTTGAAAAGCCTGGCGATGATGAAATGGGTGGTGGAGCGTCCGCCGCAGACCGGTCCGTCGTCGGATTCAATGGACATACCCATGGCCGACGGTCGCAGGGAGCGGATCTATTTTGACCACAACGGACTTATGGAGCGGAAGGTGACCGAGGATGGCGACGAGGTTGTCTACAAAGATTACCAGAACGTAAACGGAGTGGCATTTCCTGCTTCGATCGAGCTGGGCAACCGTCGCGGCGATACGGTGCGGATAGTTTTTGACGAACCGGAAATCAACCAGACTGTGGAGGATGTTGCCCTGACGCCCAACCTTCAGGGGGTCACGGTCCTTCCCCTTACCGACTTCAAAGGGTTTTAGCCTGTCGTATCACTGGAGACACTGAAAGATTCCCATGCACCAGAGGCAGGCGCCACAGGGGATATCCCTGATGTGGCAGTCCTGCTCGAATCGTTCGGTCTGGACGTAGTCGCAGGGGGCGAGGGTGCAACTGGAGCAATCGGGGTAATCGTACTCGACCACCTGTTCCCGGAATGAGCGGAAGGCCGGATCGTTCCAAATTTCCAGCATGCCCTGCTCAGCCAGGTTGCCGAACACTTTGGGCTGCACCTGCTGGTGCCAGCCGCTGGCAAAGCAGCGGTAGCGGTGCCAAAGAAAGTAGCAGGGGGAAACATTCCCTTCCCAGGAAATGAAGGCGCCTCCCTCTTCAACGAAGCTGCAATGGCGCTTTTCCCGCAGGGTGACCTCCGGCAGTCTGAGATCGAGGCCATACTCCAGGGCGACTGCCCGGGCCTGGGCAAATACCGCGACAACATCCTCAATCCGGCGAGTGTCCAGCTGGAGAAGCTTTTTCATGTCAACAAAGATGCCGCGCGCATCAGCTTCAGCCTTCATGGCCTCGACAACGGCCACCAGCCTCTGTTCATCGGCATTTCTCCGGTACTTCCAGCGTGCTTCGAAATAGCGGTAGATATCCAGCCCCTGTTGCGCGGCAATCGCCCTGTAGCTGCCGAACAGGGCGATTGCCGCGGTTGAGCATGAGCCATAGGCGGCCTCGTCCGCGTGCTGGTCGTCGTAGGGAAGAACATGGGTCACGACGGCAAAGGTGGCGCCATGCTCAGCGGCCCAGCGGAGCGCGGCTGGGAGTTCCCCGAGATTGCTCCGCATGAGTACGAATTCGATTCCTACCCGGACTTCCGGCCTGTTGCAGCGCTCCTTGGCTGCGTTGAGTGCTGCCATTGCGTGTTCGATGTCGGGAATGTCGCCCCCCTCCCGGACCTTACGGAACGTTTCGGGTGATGCCGCGTCCATGGAGAGGCAGATACGGTCCAGGCCCGCTTCAACCAGGGAAATGGCCCGGAGGTTGGTGAGCAGCAGACCGTTGGATTGGAAGCCGATCCAGCCCGTTGCGGGCATGAGCCTTTTGGCCTTGCGGATGAATTCCGCCAGATGCGGATTGAGCAGCGGTTCCCCGATGCCGTTGAGTATCAGCGCTTCGAGGTGGGGAAGTGCGGGCTCCACTGCGGCGAAGACGCCGGGTGCCAGGTCCCCCTCGGTCATCCCGCAGCCATCGGTCTGTTTGACGCACATGAAACAGCCGAGGTTGCAGCGCGTGGTGGCTTCGACAAAGAGCTTGCTCGGATAGGCCCTTCGATGAGGAGGCAGGGCAGGGGGGGACAATGGTGACTGCATTCCTTGATTGCTGTTCATGGAAGCTCCCATTGTTGAGACGTGCAATAGTGAGGCATCGGCTCAGGCAGCCGGCATTATAATGCTTTTAACAGCCTCTCGCAACACGGAAGAAGCGTTCTTCTTGGTAACCTTCATGAGTTCCCGAATACATTCCATTTCGTTGTCGCTCACCCGGACACAGACAACATTGCTCACGATTTTCTTTTTCTGTTTTCCCATCGGTCACTCCCTTGTCATCCTGATGGAAACTATAAAGAACGACACATGCTTCATCACTTAGAACTCCTGCGGCATAGCCTTCACCTGCTTGGCAGTGAAGACCGGGCCGTCCTTGCAGACATAGGTATTCCCCACGTTGCAGCGGCCGCATTTGCCCAAGCCGCATTTCATCCGGTTCTCCAGGGTGGTGTAGATGGCGTCATCGGTAAAGCCGAGCCGCTCCAGCACCGGCAGGGTGAACTTGATCATCACCGGCGGTCCGCAGACAAGGGCGATGGTGTTTTTCGCGCTTGGCGCCGCCTCTTCCAGGATGGTGGGGACAAAGCCGACCTTGCCGTCCCAGTCGGGACCGTTTCCCCCCGGATCGACCGTCTTCACCAGGTTCACGTCCCCCCGCTCCTGCCATTCTTTCAGCTCGTGCTTATAGACGAGGTCCGCCTCCGTCCTGGCGCCGTAGACGATGGTGATATCCTTGAACCTGTCCCTCAGATCGAGGCAGCTCCAGATCACCGTTCGCAGCGGGGGAAGGGCGATGCCGCCGGCGACGAAGACGAGGCTTTTCCCCTCGAACTCCTCGATGGGGAACGAGTTGCCGTAAGGGCCGCGCACCCCCATCGTGTCTCCCACCTCCAGTTGCCGCAGCGACTCCGTGACCCGTCCCGTGGCACGGAAGCAGCACTCGATGTAACCCTTGCGGGTCGGCGAGGAAGCGATGCAGAAGGTGGATTCGCCGGCGCCGAAGGCTGAGTACTCGGCGAACTGGCCGGCGCGGAAGGAGAAGTTCTCCCGCACCTGCTCATCCTGGAAGACCAGGCGCAGCGTGCGCACGTCCGGGGTTTCGTCGACGATGGCTTCGATGGTGGCAAGGTGGGGGAGGTAGATGTTTTTGCTGTGATCGCACATTTGGGAACCCGTTCGATGTTCGATGTTCGATGTTCAAGGTTTTCTTACGTCGAACCTCGAACGTCGAACGTCGAACCGCTTTATTTGCTGTTGATTTCGTCCAATACCGCCTTGATATCGATCCCGACCGGACAGACACGAATGCACCTGCCGCAGCCGGTGCAGAGCGTCTGGCCGAACTTGTCGCCGTAATACTTGAACTTGTGCATGATCCTGTTTCTGTAACGCTTGTTCTGCATATCCCGCGGGTTGTGCCCCGAGGCGTGGTTGGTGAACTTGGCAAAGCCGCAGGCGTCCCAGCTCTTCCGCCTGGCCCCCTTGGCTTCGGTCCCCTCGTCCACTATGTCGAAGCAGTGGCAGGCGGGGCAGAGGAAGGCGCAGGCGCCGCAACCGGCGCACCGATCCGCGATCTCCGTCCAGAGCGGGTTCTCGAAGTTGTTGTCGAGCCAGCTCTTTATCTTTTCCAGGTCGAGCGGTTCTCCCGCCGGTTCGGCCGGCGGCAGCGGCTTTGCCGAACCGGCGTCGCTGAAGAACTGCGCCCGTTTCTCCAGAAGCTCCTTCCCCTTGTCGGTGACGGCTTGGGCTGCGTAACCGCCACCCTCAAGCGGGGTGAGGAACAGGTCCGAGCCCCTGGTATCCGCCGGGGAAAGACCGACAGCGGTGCAGAAACAGGCGTCATCGGCAGTCGTGCAGGCAAGGCCGATGATGATTGTTTGCCTGCGCCTCTCCAGGTAAAACTCGTCGTTGTAATCCCAGGAGAAGACCGCATCGAGGATCGACGGGGCTGCCGCATCGCACGGCCGGGCGCAGAGCAGCACGGTTTCCGGGAAGGAGGCCGGGTCCACGTCGTTTACCCTCACGCCGCCCTTGTCCTTTTCAAAGGTGAGGATGGTCTCGCAGAGGGGGAAGAACGTTTCCTTGGCAGACCTGCGCGGAAGTTTCGTCAGCTCCAGCTCCTCTCCCTTTTGTAACGGCTCATAGAGGGTCATGGTGCCCGCCTGCTTCGGGGCGACTACTCTTGCCCCTTCTTTCAGCAGGGTATCGACGAGGAGGCGGAGGTTCTGTTCGGTTATTGTTTTCGACATATGATCTCGCTTAGATTTTTGCCACAGAGACACGGAGACTCAGAGAAAAATCAAAAACATGTTTTCGATTTTGTTTGATCCGACTTGATCCGATTTTTCCGCGTACCATTGTTTTCCAGCTTTTCTCTGTGAATCTCTGTGTCTCCGTGCCTCTGTGGCAGAATTGCTGTTATTTTATGAACGACTGATCGTCGTCTTCCTTGTACTCCGCCAAAGGCCCTTTCTCCTTCGGCTCAAGCCCCGCCTCATGACCGTAGAGCTCTTTCAGCTCCTTTGCCATCTTCCGGTTGAGGAGGTTCAGCGGAATGTCCATCGGGCAGGCCCGCTCGCATTCGGCGCAGGATGCGCAGCGTCCGGAGAGGTGCATGGCCCGGACGATGTGCCACGCCATGTTTCCCGCCGGACGCGGGGTGGTCTCAATTGCCTGGGGGCGGTTACGGTCGCACATGCACTGTTCGCAGTAGCAGAAGGGACAGATGCTCCGGCAGGCCAGACAGCGCACGCAGCGGGAGAAATGCTCCTTCCAGAACGACCAGCGCTCTTGGGGTGTCATCGCTTCAAGCCGTTCCAGCTCCTCAGCTTCCACCGGGGACAATTCCGGCAGGGAGGGGAGACTGCCGGCGACGAGGTCGGCTCCTTCCGGCTCGCGTACCGTGCACTCCCGGCATTTCTTCGCGATGTTGGCGGTGGTCAGCGGCTCGCCGGTTGCGGCGCCGCTCCCCTTCACCCCGGCGCAGGCAACGGCGATGATGTGGACGTCCTCCCGCTTCAGCTGGGATTCACCCATCAGTCCCGCCAGGGCACGCATATCGCACCCCTTGGCGACGATCGCCACCTTTCCCGTCTTCCGGATATCCTTCTTCGCCTTGGTCAGGTAGAGGGCCAGGTTGTTGACGCAGGCCGGGGAGAAGATCAGGTCATTCGCCCGGGCAGGGTCGGTGATGATGGCCGGCATGGCCGTGCCTTTCCTCTTGCCCGCCTGGTAGCCGATCACCAGCGTGACGCTGCCGTCGGCCAGGAGTCGCGTTGCCTCGGTCCGGATCGCTTCGGTCACGGCAGCGTAGTAGCTGGTGTCGAAGAGAGGGATTAAATTTTCTTTCTCTGCTGTATCGTTCATGGGATCTGTGCCTTATGTAGGGGCGAACGGCGTTCGCCCTGTTTATGATTAAAGGCGGGCGCATGCCATGCGCCCCTACGAATCATGGTATTGCTTCGTACGCTTCCTGCAACTCCGGGGTGTCAATCTTCCCCGACCAGCACTCCTCAATCTCCAGCTCCTTGAATTCAAGCATCGGCCCCATGGCCCGGACACGCTCGGTGAGCTCTGTCACCACTTCGACCCACTTCCCCCCTTCGGCTGCGGAGACCCAGGAGAACTGGAGGCGCGAGAGATCTACGCCGACGAATTCCAGGAGCTTCCTGAAGGCGGCGAAGCGCCGTCGGGCGTGGAAGTTGCCGGCCATGTAGTGGCAGTCCCCCGGATGGCAACCGGAAACGAGCACCCCGTCGGCCCCTTTCTGGAAGGCCTTGAGGATGAAGACCGGGTCGATGCGGCCGGTGCAGGGGAACTTGACGACCCGGACATTGCTCGGGTACTGCATCCGGGAGGTCCCCGCCAGGTCCGCCCCGGCGTAGGTGCACCAGGTGCAGACGAAGGCGACTATCTTCGGTTCGAAGTTGTGTTTTTTCATGTATAAAACCTTTAATGGGACGCTGAAGAATCGGAAACTGAGGATAACGGCGGATTAAACCTTTTTGTTCCTTAATCCGGTTTTTCCTCTTTTTCCGCCTTTTCTGCGTTCCATTGCCTTTGATCTTGTTGTTATAACGCCTCGATCTGCGCCACGATCTGTTCATCCGTATAGCCGTCCAGCTCCACCGACTTTGACGGGCAGGTGGCCTGGCAGGTGCCGCAGCCGCCGCAGACGCCGGGGTTGACGTATGCCACGACTCTTATCAGGTTGCCGTTTCTGTCCCTGATCTCCTTCTCCTCCACAGCGCCGTAGGGGCAGACCTTCTTGCAGTAGAAGCAGGCGACGCAGTTTTTCTCATTCACCTTGGCGACGATCGGTTCCCTTTCCAGTTCGTCCCTGGAGAAGAGGGTCATCACCTTGGCTGCGGCGGCAGAGGCCTGACTGACGGTGTCGGGGATATCTTTCGGCCCCTGGCAGGCGCCGGCGAGATAGATGCCGGCTGTGGCGCATTCAACGGGCCTGAGTTTGGCGTGGGCCTCGGAGTAGAAGTTGTACTTGTCGTAGGAGATCCCCAGCTTCTGGGCGAGGGTGTCGGCGCCTTGCCTTGGCTGGACCGCGGTGGCCAGGACCACGAGATCCGCCTCGATCTCCACCTGGACCCCGACGGAGATGTCGCTCCCCATGACCACGACCTTGTCCCCCTTCTGGTAGAGGCGGGAGACCATGCCGCGGATGTAACCCGCTTCTTCTTCCTCCACGGCCCGCCGCCAGAATTCGTCGTATCCCTTGCCCGGCGTTCTCGCGTCCATGAAGAAGACATAGGCCTGGCCGTCGTGCACCTTGTGCTTGTAGAGCATGGTGTGCTTGGCGGTGTACATGCAGCAGATCTTGGAGCAGTAGGAGATCCCCTTTTCCCTGGCGCGGGAGCCGACGCACTGGATGAAGACCACCTGTTTCGGTTCCTTGCCGTCTGAGGGGCGGAGGATCTTGCCGCCGGTGGGGCCGGATGCCGAGGCGAGCCGCTCGAAGGTCATGCCGTCGATGACGTCGGGGATCTTGCCGTGGCCGAATTCGCCATACCCCTTGATCGGGGAGCCCTTGGGCTTTTCGGTGATGTCGTAGAGCTCGAAGCCGGTGGCGACGACGATGGCCCCGACCTTTTCCACGATGAGTTCATCTTCCTGGGTGTAGTCAACGGCTCCGGGGCCGCAGACCTTCTGGCAGACCCCGCACTTGCCGGTCTTGAACCAGGTGCAGTTCTCCCGGTCGATGACCGGGGTGTTGGGGACGGCCTGGGGGAAGGGGACGTAGATGGCGGGGCGCATTCCCATATTCCGGTCGAAGGCGTTGGGGATCTTCTTCTGCGGGCACTTGGCCATGCAGACTCCGCAGCCGGTGCACTTGGCCATGTCGACCGACCGGGCCTTCTTTTTGATGGTGATCTGGAAGTTGCCGATGTAGCCGTCGACGTTCTCGATCTCGCTATAGGTGTGAAGGGTGATGTTCGGGTGGTTGGCCACGTCGACCATCTTCGGGGTCATGATGCACTGGGAGCAGTCCAGGGTCGGGAAGGTTTCGGAGAGCTGGGCCATGTGGCCGCCGATGGAGGGCTCCCGTTCGACCAGCACCACCTGGTGGCCGGCGTCGGCGATGTCCAGGGCTGCCTGGATGCCGGCGATGCCGCCGCCGATGACGAGCGACCTTTTGGTGATGGGGACGGTGATGGGTGCAAGTTTCTTGTCCTTCTTCACCCGCTCGACCAGCATGGCGACGATCTCGCTCGCCTTGGCCGTGGCTTCTTCCCGGTCCTCGTGGACCCAGGAGCAGTGCTCGCGGATGTTGGCCATTTCCACCAGGAAGGGGTTCAGACCTGCGCTCTGGGCTGCTTTCCTGAAGGTCTTCTCGTGCATCCTTGGACTGCAGGCGGCAACGACGATGCCGTCGAGATTGTGCTCGGCAACGGCCTTTTTGAGCAGGTTTTGCCCCGGGTCGGAGCACATGTACTTGTAGTCGGTGGCAAAAGCGACGCCGGAGAGCGCTCCCGCTTCCCGGGCTACCCGTTCCACGTCAACGGTTCTGGATATGTTTTCACCACAGTGGCAGACAAAGACGCCGATTCTGGACATGCATCAATTCCTTGTAGGGCGGGGTCTTCCCGCCCTTATTTATCGTTGTTCCGGCAGGGCGGGGGTCCGTCCTTTTTTCACATTGTTCCAACAGGGCGGGGGAACCCAGGGCGGGGGAACCCCGCCTCTACAGTAGATTCTTCTCTTTCAAAAGCGGCAAGGGACTGACCATCATGCTCTCCAGGCCGAGCCGGCCGGCTGATACACCCATAGCCAGGGCCAGGAGCTGGGTCATGTAGAAGACCGGCATGTTGTAACGGGTGCCGGTGGCCTCTTCGATCTCCTGCTGGCGGATGTCCAGGTTGCCGTGGCAAAGGGGACAGGCGACCATGAGGCAGTCGGCGCCGGCTGCCTTGGCCGAGGCGAGGATGTCGCCGGAGAGCTTCAGGACCACGCCGGGGCGCGACAGGGTGAAGTTGGCGCCGCAGCACTCCAGCCGGTGGCTCCAGGCGACGGTCTCGGCGCCGGTGGCGCCGATGACCCGCTCCATGATGGTGGGGGCTTCGGTGCAGTCCAGTTCAGGCACTTCGGGGGGCCGGGTGAGGAGGCAGCCGTAGTAGCAGGCGACCTTGAGGCCGGAGAGGGGCTTGGTGACCGCTTCCCGGAGTTGCTCCAGGCCGTAGTCTTTGGCCAGGATCTCCAGCAGGTGCTTGACCTTCTTCTCCGGCACGCTGCCGGCGATGGCGTGCTCTACCTGCTTGCGCTTCTCCGGGTTGTCGGCCAGTCTGTGCTGGGTGGTCTTGAGTCTGGAGAAGCAGGCGGCGCAGGCGACTGCCAGGTCCCCCTTGACCTCGGCGGCCAGCTCCAGGTTCTTGGCGCACAGGGACAGGGACAATAGCTCGTCCACGTTGTGGGCCGGGGTGGCGCCGCAGCAGAACCAGTCCGGCACTTCCTTGAGACCGATCTTCAGCGCCTTGAACAGACCGCGGGTGGATATGTCGTACTCCTTGCCCGAGGCGTGCA
>Ga0074193_1000401_pt1 | contig 75271 bp, 70 predicted proteins | sample EPASupsiteHSE605_FD_64523 | JGI IMG/M metagenome (GOLD analysis project Ga0074193, IMG submission 64523) | Bioremediated contaminated groundwater from EPA Superfund site, New Mexico - Sample HSE6-05 | ecosystem: Environmental > Aquatic > Deep subsurface > Groundwater > Contaminated ... | reverse complement strand
CCGCAAGGCCCGCCCGACCCGGACGAACCGGCCCGGGTGGCGACGGCGGTCCGCACCCTGGGCCTTGCCTACTGCGTCCTCACCTCGGTCACCCGCGACGACCTGGCCGATGGCGGCGCGGCCCATTTCGCCGCCACCATCGGGGCGATCCGGGGGCAGAATCCGCAGCCCCTGGTCGAGGTGCTGATTCCCGATTTCCAGGGCGATTCCCAGGCCCTGGCCACCGTCCTCGCCGCCCGGCCGGAGGTGCTCAACCACAACCTCGAAACCGTGGCCCGGCTCTACCCCACGGTCCGCCCCGAGGCCGGCTACCACCGCAGCCTGGACCTCCTGCGACGGAGCAAGGTGATCGCCCCCGAGGTGGTGACCAAATGCGGGATCATGGTGGGGTTGGGGGAAACCACGGAGGAACTGACCCGGCTTTTTCTCGACCTGCGCCGGACCGGCTGCGACATCCTCACCATCGGCCAGTACCTCCAGCCTTCGCGCTCCCATCTCCCGGTGGCCCGGTTTCTGCATCCGGAGGAGTTCACCGCCCTGGAACACCAGGCCCTGGCCCTCGGCTTCGGGGCCGTGGCCGCCGCCCCCTTTGTCCGCAGTTCCTACCAGGCCGAAGCCCTGTACCGGCAGGCCCTGGCCGCCGCACCTGCCCGGGACGGACGAACGGCGTCCCCCTCTCCGCATGAGGAGAGTTGACACAAACGGGAGAATGGTTCATTATAGGTGTTCCTCTTTTCGCAGCCACGACCTGCAAAAAACACGCTCCGATGCCGTCCTTGGTGGCGGCCAACCTCCGATAACTCATGCTGAACCGAAAGAATAAAGCGCTCCAACTGGCCCAGTTCCTGGCCCTGGTCGCCAGTTTGCTGATCGCGGGTCAGATCGGCTATACCCTCTATCAGGGGACGCCCTTCTGCCTGAACGGTGGCTGCAAGGTTGTGGAAAAGCTGACCAAAGTTTCGCCCTTGGTCTTCAACGTGGCGGGATTGTTCTTTTTTCAGGTGGTCTATTGGGGCCTGCGCTCAGCGCGGGGTGAAATGCGCCGTCTGCCGCCGTTTGTACCCACGGTCCTGCTGGCGGCCCTTGCGGTCGAGGCAGTGCTGATCGGCTTTCAGTATCTGGTGGCCCAGGCCTTTTGCGCCTACTGCCTCACCATTCTCGCCTTCATCGTTCTGCTCAATTGTCTGCTCGGTTTCAAGCAGATCCTGCCCGGGGTGCTGGTGTTCGCAACCGCGGCCCTGGCCTTTGCCAGCCTCGATCTCCACCAGCCCGCTGCCGGCCAGCAGGCCTTCACCGCCGGCGTCTTCGCCAGCCGGCCGGGATTGCTGCGCTCCCCGGAAAACTACCTGTTCTACGCCTCAACCTGCGCCCATTGCGAAAAGGTGATCGCCGCCCTGAAAAACAATAGCCGGGCAACCATCCATTTCAACCCCATCGACCAGGTCTCGTCCATTGATCTCCCCAAAACCACCCTCAATGCCACCTACACTCCGACCCTGAACAAGGCCTTGCTGACCGCCTTGGGCATCGACGAGATTCCGGTGCTCATGACCAAAACTCCAGACGGCTGGGCCATTCGCCGGGGGGAAACCGCCATCCTGGCCTATCTCAACCAGCCACCCCGGACCGAACCCACCGGTCAGTCCGGCTATTCCACCACGCCCGGCTCCCCGTCCCTCATTCCCGGCCTCGACAACAGCGACGGCTGCCGGGTCTCTTCCGATTGCACCAGCACCGCCCCGGGACAAGCAATCGTCCGCTAACCCCTTCCGCCCCTCTTTTTGCGTCAACCCGCGGCCAGGGCCTGATCCAGATCCCAGAAGAGATCAGCGACATCCTCCAAGCCCACGCTCAAGCGAACCATATCCGGCGTCACCCCGGATTGGTGCATGGCCTCGTCGCTCAACTGACTGTGGGTGGTGCTGGCCGGATGGATGGCCAGACTCTTGGCGTCGCCGACATTGGCCACATGGCTGAACAGCTTGAGCTGGTCGATGAACCGCTGCCCCGCCGCCCGGCCCCCTTCGATGCCGAAGGTGAGGATCGCGCCGGCGCCCTCGGGCAGGTAGCGCTGCGCCCGCTGGTGGCTGGGATGATCGGCCAGGCCGGGATAGGACACCCAGGCCACCCGCCGGTGTTCCGTGAGAAATGCGGCCACGGCCAGGGCATTGGCCACATGGCGCTGCATGCGCAGGCTCAGGGTCTCGACCCCCTGCACGGTCAGCCAACTGTTGAAGGGCGAGGCAGAGACGCCCAGATCCCGCAGCATCTGCACCCGGGCCTTGAGGATGAAGGCCGGCGGTCCGAGACTGCTGTAGACCAGGCCGTGATAGGAGGGGTCCGGGTCGGTGAAGTTGGCGAACCGGCCGGAACTCCAGTCGAAATTGCCGCCGTCCACCAAAAGGCCGCCCAGGCAGGTTCCGTGGCCGTTCAAGAATTTGGTGCTGCTGTGGCTGACGATGTTGGCCCCCCATTCGAGTGGCCGGCAGAGGTAGGGGGTGGCCAGGGTGTTGTCGATCACCAGGGGGAGGTTATGGGCCCGGGCGATGGCGCCGACCTCGTCAAAGGGAAAGACGGTCAGGCCGGGGTTGCCCAGGGTTTCGCCGTAGATCAGCTTGGTATTGGGCCGGAGGGCGCGGAGAAAGGAATCGGGCTGGGCGGGATCGGCGAAACTGACCTCGATCCCCAGCCGCGGCAGGGTGTAGCGCAACTGGTTGTAGGTGCCGCCGTAGAGGCTGCTGCTGGAGACGATATGGTCACCGGCCCCGCAGAGGGTGAAAAAGGCCAGGGTCTGGGCACCATGGCCGCTGCTGGCGGCCAGGCCACCGATCCCTCCCTCCAGATCGGCCACCCGCTGCTCCAACACATCGGTGGTCGGATTCATGATCCGGGTATAGATGTTGCCGAATTCCTTCAGGGCAAAGAGGTTGGCCGCGTGCTCGGCATTTTTGAAAAGGTAGGAGGTGGTCTGGTAGAGGGGCACGGCCCTGCTGCCCGTGCTCGGATCAACGGTTTGCCCGGCGTGGAGCTGGCGGGTGGTAAAGCCCAATCGGCGTGGTTGCATCGTACACCTCCGCAGAAAAAAAGGAAAAAAACCGGCGAGTCTTCCGCCGCGCCTCTGTTGCCTATCCCGGGCCGCCCACCGGGGATCTCGTCACGGCTTCTGCCAATCTACCATGATTCCATCACGCTGCAACGATGACCTGCCGATACTGCGCAGACGGGGTGAGTATCCCCGGGGTACGGGCGCCAGTATCGGCGGTGCGGGCGGGGAATGGTCCGGTTATGCTGGCCAAAAAACAACCCGGTTGCGGCCGGAGCCCTTGGCGAGATAGAGCGCCTGGTCGGCCAGGTCCAGCAATGCCGTCGCTGTCGCCGGCTGGTGACTGTGCAGAGAGGCGACGCCCATGCTCACCGTGACCGCCCGCTGGCACCCCTGGGCGCTGAACGGATGGCCTTCGACCAGGGTGCGGATCTTCTCGGCAACATACATGGCGTGGTCCAGGCCGGTATTGGGCAGGGCAATGACAAATTCCTCCCCGCCGAAGCGGGCGGCCAGATCGCCGTGACGGACGTTTTTTTTCACCAACGTGCCAAGGGTTTTCAACACATAGTCACCAAAACCGTGGCCACAGGTATCGTTGACCTTCTTGAAATGATCGAGATCGAAAAAAAGGCAGCTTATATCGCCCCTGAACCGCTGCGCCCGGGCGAACATCTCCTCAAAGGCCTCCTCGAAATAGCGTTTATTCCGTAAACCGGTCAAGGCGTCGTTGACCGCCTTGTCATACAGGTTCCTGTTCATTTCCTCCAGATGGCGCAGGTGGCGGCGCAGGTGGAGATGCACCTGCACCCGAGCCAGCAGTTCCTCGGCGATGAACGGCTTGGTCAGATAATCGCTGGCCCCGGCCCGGAACATCCGCAGGATGGCATGGGTATCGCCGGTGGCGCTGAGGGAGAGCATGGGCAGGTGCTCGGCCTCGGGGAACTGGCGGGCCAGGTGGATGAATTCGTCGCCGCGCATGACCGGCATGTCGCAGTCGACGATGACCAAGTCGACGGCAACGAGATTTTCCTTAATGAGTTCGAATGCCTGGCGGCCATTCTCCGCCTCGATGATGCCGAGGCCGATCCGTTTCAGACAGGAACCGACCATCCGGCGGAGGCCGTGGTTGTCGTCGACCACGAGCGCGGTCATGCCGGCAAAGGTGGATTGCGGCCGCAGCACCTTGCTGACCGCGGTGGCGATGTCGCCGCGGGCAAAGGGTTTGGAGATGAATTCCAGGCTGCCGAGATGAAAACCGCGACTGCGATTGTCAAAGGTATCGTTGGCGGAGACGAAGAGCACGGGAATCCGGGCTTCCTCGTCGCCGAACAAGCCCTGCGCCTCCATCTCCCGCAGTTGCTGGCAGCAGGTAAAGCCGTCCATCCTCGGCATATCGATGTCCAAGGTGAGCAAATCCGGCGGCGTCTGCATCCAGTGGAGCGAAGACAGGGCTTCCAGCCCGTCACTGAAGGTAATGACGGTAAAACCGGCTGCCTCCAGTTCCTTTTGGATAACGGCCCGCATGGTGGCGCTGTCGTCCACCACCACCACCGTCTGTTGCCCCGATGGCTCCTTGTTCTGTTGTATCAGCGTGTTCAATGGGGTTCCCTTTACAGTCATGGCAATGCCGTTTCCCGCCGATTCGGCATCGGTCCGGAAGCAGCTTTATTGGGAGTATTGTATAAAAAAAGCCTGACTCCTCAAAAGTAAAAATTCGCCCCGCCTTTCTCCCAGGGCCTGTTCCCCTTCCCGGCAGAGATCCCGGCAGACGTCGCCGTTATTTGTTTGACGGATAACCGGCTGCTTTTTAGAGTACAGGGCTGGAGCCATCCACTTTGCCGAGAACGGCGTTGTCAATCCGGCGGACGAAATCGCCCCCTGCCGCCGCCGCAGCGGTCCGCGCAGGGCACACAAGGAGAGCAGCATGGTCACCTTTTCCCTCACCGGCGGGGACCGCCTTCCCGCCCTCGGCCTCGGGACATGGAAATCATCCCCCGGCGCGGTCTATGCAGCGGTCAAGGAGGCCTTGGCCAGCGGCTATCGCCATATCGATTGCGCCCCCATCTATCAGAACGAACCCGAGGTGGGCGAGGCGATCGCCGAGGCCATCGACTCGGGAACAGTGGCCCGCACCGACCTCTGGTTGACCTCCAAACTGTGGAACAATGCCCACGCCCCGGAACAGGTTCGGCCGGCCCTGGAGCAAACGCTGGCCGACCTGCGGGTCGACTGTCTCGACCTCTATCTCATGCACTGGCCGGTGGCGTTCGCGCCCGGCGTGCTGTTCGCCCGCCGCAGCGAGGAGTATATCGCCCTTGCCGATCTCCCGGTCATCGCAACCTGGAGGGCGATGGAAGACTGTGTGGCCCGGGGACTGACGCGCCATATCGGCGTCTGCAATTTCAGCATCGCCAAACTGGACGCCCTCTGCCGTCAGGCTACCATCCGCCCGGCGATGAACCAGATCGAACTCCACCCCTACCTGCAACAGGAACCGATGCTCGCCTTCTGTCGGGAAAAGGGCATCCTGGTCACCGCCTACTCGCCGCTCGGCTCGGGCGACCGCCCGGTGGGCATGAAGAAGAGCGATGAGCCGACCCTGCTCGCCGACCCGGTGATCCAGCGGGTGGCAGACAAACACAAGGCCACGCCAGCCCAGGTGCTGCTCGCCTGGGGCTTGGGCCGCAAGACCGTGGTGATCCCCAAATCGATCCATCCGGAGCGGCAGCGGCAGAACCTCGCCGCCGCCCATCTGGTGCTCGATGCCCGGGACAGGGCGGAAATCGCCGCCCTCGACCGGCACTACCGCTTTGTCGACGGCTCCTTTTTCACCGGCCCGGGCTCGCCCTACACCCTCAAAAACCTGTGGGACGAATAAGCCCTGACCGCGAGCCCGCCCTGCTGGTCATCGAGCAGCTTGTGGCCGAGGGGCTGCGGATCGAGCGGTTTGCCGTCGGACCCGGTGAGGCCTGGTGCCTGGTCGGCGGCAACGGTTCCGGGATCGAACCGTTCGGCGATGTGATCGCCGGGGAACAGATCCGCTACCACGCCGGCCTCCTGCGGCTACCCTCTGATCTCGGCGTGCTCTCGTTCAAGCGGCAACAGTCGATCTTCGAGGCCGAGCTGCGCAAGGACGACACCGATTTTCTGGACCGGATCGATCCCGGCACCCCGGCCCGTGCCTTCCTCTCCGATATCGAGCGCCACCGCCACCTGATCGAGCTCTTTGCCCTCACCGGCCTGCTCGACCGGGGGTACCGCCAGTTGAGTTCCGGCCAGGCACGCAAGCTCTGCCTCTTGCAGCAGATCACCCGGGGAGTCGGTTTCCTGGTCCTGGAAAACCCCTATGAGGGGCTCGATCAGGCCAGTTGCCGAGAACTGGACCGGGTGCTGGCCGGGCTGCAGGATCACGGCCCGGGCCTCCTCCTCCTGGTCAACAACACCAGCGATATCCCCTCCTGGTGCACCCACCTCGCCGCCTTCCAGGACGGCGCCATCGTGGTCCAGGGGCCACGGGCCGAGGTCTTGGCCCCGGTCACCGCCCTGCTCGCCCACCAGCCGCCGCTGTTTCGGGTTGCGGTCGAGGAGTTGCAGCAGGAACGACAGCCGGGCAACGCCGATGCCCCCGGTGCCAATCTCGTCACCCTGCGCCGGGGGTTCGCCCGCTACGGCGAGGTCGAGGTCTTCAGCGGCCTGGACCTGACCGTCAACCGGGGCGATCACACCCTGATCACCGGTCCCAATGGTTGCGGCAAGTCGACCCTGCTCCAGCTCATCACCGGCGACCACCCCCTCTGCTACGTCAACGATCTCTCCCTCTTCGGCCGGCGGCGCGGCAGCGGTGAGTCAATCTGGGAGCTGAAACGGCGGATGGGCATCCTCAGCCCGGACCTGCACCGCAACCACCGGGTGGCCGGCAGCGCCCTGGCCATCGTCATCTCCGGACTCTTTGATTCGATCGGGCTCTACTCCCGGCCCAGCACGGCGCAACAGCAACTCGGCCGTCGCTGGCTGCACCGGCTCGGGTTGGAACACAAGGCGCAGCACTCCTTTCGCCAACTGAGTTACGGCGAACAGCGGCTGATCCTGCTGGCCCGGGCCCTGATCAAGGCGCCACCCCTGCTGATCCTCGACGAGCCCACCCAAGGATTGGACGAGGGCAACCGCACCGCCCTGCTCGATGTTCTCGCCCGGATTGCCGGCGAGCAACTGGCCACCATCCTCTATGTCAGCCACCGCCCGGACGAGTACCGCGATTTCTTCCGACAGCAGGTCCGATTTGCCTGAACCGGCACCCCGAGAGGCGCCGGACAGCGGCGCCCGCTTTTCCGAAAGTCACCTTGTCCTCGACGGCAGCACCCCTGCTGGGTTTCGAACCCTAAACTTTTCCGCGATGAACGAATTGCTCACATTTTTTCCATGCTTCGCGGAAAATGTTGTTTTCTGGCGACAACAAGTCCATAATCGTTGGTATGAAACTCCAGTCGGCTGGTCCCGAACGGGCAATCCTTCCCCCCTGCCGGCAAGGGCGCCCTTCGCCCGCCCCCGAGAAATCACCACCCGCACCTGTCACTCTCTGCAGCCATGAGGAGGCGCATGTCTTTTTCAATCCGGTTCAAACTCATCGTCGGCGGCATCTTGACCGTGCTCATTCCCATGGCGTTGTGCGGGTATGTCGCCATCACCGATTCCGCCACCGCGGTTACCCAACTCAGTAAGACCAATGAACAATTCATCGCCGAAGGCACAGCGATGCAGGTGGCGGCCACCCTTGAGGGCGAAATCAAATTCACCGCCGCCTTTGCCGGCCGCACCCAGGTGAAGCTCGCCGCGGAGGCCGTGAACGCCAAGGGCCTGACCGCCGCGGTCGAGGCGGTGCGGACCATCCGTCAGGACATCAAAAAACGATTCGACCTGCTCAACACCAATTATGCCGGCATCTTCATCACCGATGCCGCCGGTGTCCCCTATGCCGAGGCCATGGAATCGGGCGAAAACCTGAAAAACTGGGATATCCCCAACCACCCCAGCTTTGTGGAGGCCAAGATCACCAGGAGGACGGTAGCCGGCGACATCGTCCGCTCCAAGGCGACCAATGAGCCGGTCATGGTGCTCTGCGGCCCCATCTTTTCGGACAATGGCGCCTTTCTGGGGGTGGTCGGCACCCTGTTGCGGGCCTCGGTGATCACCAACATGGTCACCACCAGGAAGATCGGGGAAACGGGATACTGTTTCATGATCAACCAGGAGGGCCTCATCGTTGCCCATCCGGATGAGAAAAACATCCTCCAGCTTGATCTGACCAAGGTCCCGGGTATGGAAAAGATCTCGGCGGCCATGCTCGATGGCCGGGCCGGGGCCGAGTCCTACGTGTTCAAGGGCGTCAACAAGGTGGCCGGATTTGTTCCGGTCCGGCAAAAGGGCTGGAGCGTCGCCGCCACTCAGAACGCCGATGAGTTCCTCGCCAGCGTCATCTCCCTGCGCAACAGCATCGCCCTGATCATCCTTATCTCGGTCATGGTCACCTGTGCAGTGATCTTCACCGCGGCAACCTCGCTGACCCGTCCCCTCATGACGGTGATCACCGGCCTGGACGACATTGCCAGCGGCAAGGGCCAGGCAGCCTTGACCAAACGGATCGCCATCACCTCCAACGATGAAATCGGCGTCCTCTCGGCGAAATTCAACAGCCTGATGGAGTCGATCAACAGTATCGCGGTGTTCAAGAAGGTGATCGAAGAGGAAGAAAGCCTGGAGGAGGTGTATCAGCGGATGGGCGAGATCTTCACCCAGAAGCTGGGGATCAGCCACTGTTTCATTTACCAGGTGATTGCCGCCAGAGACGAAATGGTCATGATCTACCCGCGGAAGGCCAATTGCAGCGCGATGCCGTGCCGGCAGGAAATCCTCGACAATTGCAGCCTGTGTAAGGCCAAGCGCATCGGCCATATCGTTACCTCCGCCCACTTCCCTGAAATCTGCCGGCAATTCGTCGGCCAAAAGGGCTGCCATCACTATTGCCTCCCCATCATGGCCGGCGGCACCACCGCGGCCGTGGTCATCTTCGTCTTTGACACCGCGGATACCACGGATACCACCACCGATCTGATGACCAAGGATGCCAAGGTCTTCAAGGCGGAAGAATATATCCACGAATCCCTGGCCGTGATCGAAACCAAACGGCTGATGAGTTCCCTGCGCGACTCGTCCCTGACCGATGACCTGACCGGGATGCATAACCGGCGCTACCTCCAGGAATATGCCGAAAAGATGGTGGCTGGCGTCCTCCGCCGGGGCAGGTCGATCGGGCTGATCATGTGCGATTTGGACTATTTCAAGCAGGTCAACGACACCTACGGCCATCAGGCCGGGGATACGGTGCTCAAGGAGACTGCCCGGGTGATCCAGCAGTGCGTGCGTGAAGCGGACATCGTCATCCGGTTCGGCGGCGAGGAATTCTTGATCGTGCTGCTGGATGTCAGCGACGGCGAGAGCCTGCAGATCGCCGAAAAAATCCGTCTGCAGATCGAGCAGTTGACGGTCAAACTCCCCGAGGCGGTCATCCAAAAAACCATCAGCCTGGGAATCAGCGAATTCCCGCTTGACACTGACACCCTCTGGAGTTGTATTAAATATGCTGATGTCGCCCTCTACCGGGCGAAAGAAGAGGGGCGCAACCGGTGCGTCCGCTTCACCGGGGATATGTGGAAGGAACAGCAGGTGTAACGGGACAAGCTGACCGGACGAAACGTCCGGACCCCAATACGTTGCAAGGCAACAGGAGGAACAATGATACTGCCATACCGTGATTATCAGCCGCAGGTCGGCAAGGGTGGGTGGGTGGCGCCCAACGCCACCCTGATCGGCGATGCGATTCTGGGCCCGGATGTCTCCCTCTGGTTCGGCGTCATTGTGCGGGGGGATGTCCACCGCATCCGCATCGGGGCGCGCACCAACATCCAGGATCTCTCCCTGCTCCACATCACCCAGCACGAAGGGACGGAGCGGGATGACCGGGACGGCCACCCCACCATCATCGGCTGCGACGTCACCGTCGGCCATCGGGCCATTCTCCACGGCTGCACGGTGGGCGACCTCTGCCTGATCGGCATGGGGGCGATCCTTCTCGACGGCGCGGTCATCGGCCGGGAATCAATCGTCGGCGCCGGTTCGGTGGTCACCCCGGGCAAACAGTTCCCGCCCCGCTCCCTGATCATGGGCACCCCGGCCAAGGTGGTCAAGGAAGTCAGCGATGCCCAGCTCCAGGAGATGCAGGCCTCCTGGCGACGCTATGTGGCCCTGAAAAACGAATACCACCAGGCCCGGGTGGGCGACTGTTTTTAGCCCCCTGGCGGCGTCGTGTCCAGCGACTGGCCGGTCAGACGGTCAGGACCGAATTGGCCTCGCCATATTCGTTAGGGGCATAGCCGTCGGCCTCGGTATCGTTGACCCAGACGCAACCGTCGAGTACATAGCGAAAGCAGTAGGACTGACCGGCGGGCAGGGAGAGGGTGGCGGAAAAGCTGCCATCCTTGAGTTTTTTCATCGGCGTCTCGCGCAGGGACCAGCCGTTGAATTCGCCCGCCAAAACAGCGGATTCGGCTTTCTCCTCGTTCTCGTATTTGAAGGTGACGCGGCAGGCCGTTCCGGTTTTGGAATAGCTTTTTTTCAGCATAAGGGTCTCCTTGCCCGTATCAGGGGCGGCTATGCTCGAATCGAGGGGTAACGCGGCAACATTTTTAAAATTGTAAAACAGCCGTTCAGGGGGAGCAAGCACTATCTTGCGGCATAACCATCCCCGAACAACGACATACGAGAGCACGGCCAAGAGAAGAACGAACACCCGCACCCCGCCAGAGCGCTCTGTCGGGTCATCGGGCTCCCCCTCACCCCCTCCTGCGACCGGACCACTCCTGGCGATCCTCCTGCATTGTCCTTACTGTTTTTCCTGAATCTTTTTCCTCAAACCATTCTTCACCCAGACGACCATGACCCTTGTTCCCAAGGCCGCACCTTCCGGTCTCCGCATGCCTGAGTTGCTGGCCCCGGCCGGCAGCTTCGAGAAGTTGATCACCGCCATCCATTACGGCGCCGACGCGGTCTACCTCGGCGGCAAGACCTTCAGCCTCCGTGCCCGCTCCGCCAATTTTGACGAGGAGGAGCTGCGGCGGGCAGTGCAGTATGCCCACGACCACGGGGTCAAGGTCTACGTCACGGTCAATATCTTTGCCCACAACCGCGACCTTGACTACCTGGAGCCCTATCTGCTCCTGCTGCGGGATGCCGGGGCCGACGGCTGCATCGTCAGCGACCCCGGCATCCTCGCCATGGCCCAGCGCCTTGTCCCCGACCTGCCGCTGCATCTCTCCACCCAGGCCAACGTGACCAACACGGCCAGCGCCCGTTTCTGGGCCGCACAGGGGGGGGTCCGCCGCCTCAATCTCGCCCGTGAACTGGGACTTGCGGAGATCCGGGCCATGCGGGCCGCCACCGGTATCGAATTGGAGGTCTTCGTCCACGGGGCGCTGTGCATCTCCTATTCCGGACGGTGCATGTTGAGCAACTATTTCACCGGCCGCAATGCCAATCAGGGCGACTGCGCCCATCCCTGCCGCTACGCCTACGCCCTGGTCGAGGAAAAACGACCCGGCCAATATTTTCCGGTGGAAGAGGACGAACGCGGCACCTACATCTTCAACTCCCGCGATCTCTGCCTGCTGGGCCGGTTGCCGGCCCTGATCGATGCCGGTGTCGACTCGATCAAGATCGAAGGGCGGATGAAGTCCGTGGGCTATGTAGGAGCGGTGGTGCGGCTCTATCGCCTGGCCCTGGATTGGATCCGGGAACAACTTTTTTCCGGCCAATCCGCAGTTAGCCTCGTGCTCCCTGAACCTTTTCACAAGGAATTGAGCAAGATCGGCACCCGTGGCCAGACAGAAAACTTTTTCACCGCCACCCCTTCATCCGCTGACATGTTGTATGATAGAATGAGACTCGAACAAAGGTATGTGCCAGTCGGTATCATCCGCGCCGTTACCCCGCTCTTGATCGAGACGCGGCATGTCCTCGCCCTGGGCGATCGGGTGGAATACCTGGGCCGCGCCATTGAACCGGACACGGTGACGGTCAGGGCCCTGTACCTGGAGGACGGCACCCCGGTGAGTCGGGCCAATCCCGGCAACCGGGTGATCGTGCAAACCGATCCGCCCCTGGAATCCATTGAAACGCACTCCCTGCTGCGCAAACACATAGAGTCCGCATGAAACCTTTTCTCAATGTCCCCTTTCTTCCGGAGGACAGGTATGTCAATTTTCTCCTGGAGTGTATCGCTGACCTGGACAGTGTCCACTTCAGTCTGCTGCACAGCCGGACCCTCGACAGCCGGATCCGGATTGAACCGGCTATCGCCCAGGAAACCATCATTGCCGGTCTCGAACGCTTGCAGGGGCCGAAAAAGTACGCCCTGCTCAACAGCCGGTTCTATACCCCGGAACTGCTGACCGACCATAGCACCATCGAACCGGTCATCCGCAATCTCGAACATTGTCTGGACCGGGGGGTGCTGGACGGCATTGTCTACTGCGATCATTACCTCCTGCAGGCCTTGGCCGACGAGGCCCCGGAGATCGCCGCCCAACTGGAAGCGGTGCCCAGCGTCAACACCATGCTGGACTCCTGCCACAAGATCGAGGCCCAACTGGCCTACATCGGCGAAACCGGGTTCAAGCTGCCGGGCAAGATCATCCTTGACCGTTCCCTCAACCGCAACCTGGATGCGTTGGCCAGCATCAGCCTGACCATGCATCATCATTATCCCAGCCTGAAGATGGAAGTGCTGGCCAACGAGGGCTGCCTGCCCTACTGCCCCTTCAAACTCTCCCATGACTCCTACATCGCCCTGGCCAACATCGGCGGCCAGGACCAGACCCACATCATCAACTGCGACATCGGCTGCATACGGCTGTTGGACGATCAGCCGCACCGGCTGCTGCAATCGCCCTTCATCCGGCCCGAGGACATCGATCTCTACCTCTACCATGTCGATACGATCAAACTCTGCGGCCGCACCCTGGGCCCCGACTTTCTGATCAACGCCATCACCGCCTACCGCGCCAGGCGCTACGACGGCAACCTACTCGACCTGATGGACGCCATGTCCTGGCTGGCCGACCGCCTCTACGTCGAGAACAGCCTGCTGTCCTTCGACTTCGCCAACATGCTCTCCCAATGCGACAACCGCTGCGACCGCTGCGGTTTCTGCAAGGAACTGTTCGAATCCATCGCCCATTCGCTGCCCATACTGATCAAGGACCTGCGCGCGACTGCCGATTGACAGGCGAGACCGCCGCGGGTAAGGTGGCGATGTCCTCCTCCCCGAATCCGCGAATTGCCCTCGGGTTGGACGGACCAGACCCCTTCACCGGCTACCTTCGACCTTTGCGGCAAAGAGATGGAATCATTTGAACAGTTGCTGGCGGAATCAACCCGCATCCATGGCCACATCTGCGCCGGCCAGGTGATCGGCGTGCGCATGGCCATGGCCGCGCTGGAACGGATCGGCATCGCCGATCCCAAGGGCGCGGACCGGAAGAAACTCTACGTGCTGGTCGAGATCGATCGTTGCGCCACCGATGCCATCCAGTCGGTCACCGGGTGCAGCCTCGGCAAACGTTCGCTGCGCTGGCTCGATTTCGGCGTCATGGCGGCCACCTTCGTCAACCTGGAGACCGGTCGCGCGGTCCGGGTCACCGCCCGCGAGGAGGCCAGGGAGCTGTCCGAGGGCTACTGCCCTGAGGTCATGGACAAATACCGGCGCCAACTGGAGGCCTACACGATCATGCCCTTGGACGAGCTGTTCGCCTTCCAGGAGGTCAGGGTCCGGATCCCGGAGCACGACCTGCCCGGCCGCCCGCTCCGCCGGGTCCGGTGCGGTCGATGCGGCGACTGGGTCCAGGACTGCCGCGAACGGGAGCGGGACGGCGAAATCCTCTGCCGGGCCTGCGATGGCGAGCGCTACTATGAGGTGGTGGCCGCTCCCAACCGGATTCCGGCCGCTCCTTCTTCCTAAAGCAGCCCCCCTCGCTGCGGACGCCGGTGCCGTTTCCCTTTCCCTGCGCATGACCCGGCCGCGCCTTCGCACCTTCAGCCGCCACTGCCGCGAGCGCTACGGTCAGGCGGTCGGCAAGATCCCGCTTGATCTCGGTCTCCCCTGCCCCAACCGGGTCCGAGGCGGCTGCCTCTTCTGCCGGCCGGCCAGCTTTACCCCCTTTTCCCTGCGCACCACCGACCCTCTGACCGAACAGATCCACCGCGGCAAGGCCCATCTGCTCAAGGGCCGATTCCGCCTGTATCTCGGTTACTTGCAACAGGAAACCCCCACCGTCCTGGCCACTGCCCGGCTCCTTCCCCTGCTGGCTCAGGTTCTGGCCGATCCGGACTGCCGGGGCCTGATCCTCTCCACCCGTCCCGACGCCATTGCCGAGGACCTGCCCGAAGCCCTCGGCCGCCTGATGCTTTCCTGCGGCAAGACCTGCCTGATCGAGCTGGGGCTGCAATCGATCCATGAACCCAGCCTGCGTCTGCTCAACCGCAATCACAGTTTTGCCGATTTCCTCGGTGCCGTGGCCAAGTTGCGCGCCGTGGACGGCCTGGAGATCGGCGTCCACCTCATCCTCGGCATTCCGGGGGAATCGGAGGCGGACATGCTGGCCACCATCCAGACCGTCTGCGCCCTCCCCATCCAGGCCCTGAAACTGCACCACCTCCAGGTAATCGCGGCCACCCCGCTGCACCGCCTCTACCAGGAGGGCCGGGTCCCGGTGTTTTCCCGGGAGGACTATCTCGAACTGCTGCTCCGTCTTCTCCCCCATATTCCTGGCCACGTCACCCTGCACCGGCTCTGGTCCACGGCCCATCCCCACCTGCTGGTGGCCCCGCATTGGGGTTGCCTGACCGGTGAGCTGAGCAGGCAACTCCATTGGATGATGGCGGAACGGGGAATCTGGCAGGGACAGGAGGGGGACAGGGAAAACGGATCAGCCGAAGAGGACGTCGAGCAGCGATGAACGGTTGGTGCGGCGTAACCGTTTGAGGAAGGGAGTAAAATCGATCCCGTAGCGCTGCTGGTACTCCTCGCTGCGTTTGTGTGCCTTCTTGATCGTTTGGTGCGGAATCTCGCCGGCAAAGCCCAGGAGGATGACGTTGCTCCGCTTCTTGACCTGCATCCGCAGCAGCCGGCCGCCGCACCCCTCCCCCGCCGCCCGCAGGGCCTGCTCATACAGCGATTGGTCGCCGCTCCACAAATTGACCGCGAGTACCCCCCCGGGTCTCAGCCGCTCAAGGAGCAGGCGGTAGAGCTCGGGCTCGAACAGGGCCGGGGCCATGCTGCCGGGCCCGAAGATATCGAGAAAGGCGATATGATAGCCGGTAGCGGGATCGGTGCGGAGAAAGGAAAGCGCGTCCCGGTGGACGACGCGCAGGCCGTCCCGGCGCGGCAGCCGGAAAGAGCTGTGGGCCAGATCGATCACCAGACGTTCCTTCTCCACCACATCGATCCGGGCCTCGGGGTGATGGTGGAGCAAAAAGTGCGGCAGAGCCCCGCCGCCCAGGCCGATGAGAAGAAAGTTCTCCGGCCGGGGATACAGCAGCAGCGCGGTGACCATCCACTGGGTATAGGCGAGCTGCAACTCCCAGGGCCTTTCGAGATCGATGCAGGTCTGGCGCTCCTCGGTGCCGAAGCGCAAGGTCCGCAGACCGTCCTCATCGGTAACCAAAACCGGATGGTCGCCGCTCCGGCTGCTGTACACCAGGGGCAGCATTACTCACCCCTCAATAAAAAAGGCCGCATAGCCGAGGATCGGCTATGCGGCCACAAGATAGCCCGATGGGCACCGCCTTGACGGACAAGGGGGTGAGAGCGCCGAGCCGGTGCAACCCGATGTTTCGGGGTCACGAACCGCTGGCGGCGCAAGGGGGTTCTACTCCTTTTTCATACACGATGAAAATCAGTTGCAGCCTTTGAGGCCTCAGCTGCCGCTCTTGGTCGGGGCCTGCTGCTTCTCGGCATCGGCGGCGGAACCGGCGATGGCACTGCGGCTGACCTTGATCCGCACATTCTCGGCAATTTCCAGGGTGACCACTGTGTCGGTGATCCCGGTGATCTGGCCGTGGATACCGCCCCCGGTGATGACCCGGTCACCCTTTTTCAGGTTGGCCAGGTAGTTCTGATGCTCCTTGGCCTTTTTCTGCTGCGGCCGGATCAGCAGAAAATAAAAAACGATAAAGATCAAAACCAGCGGCACAAATTGGGCAATATTGGCCATACCCGCGGGTGCGGCGGCGTCAGCGGCCCAGGCAACTCCTGTCATGGAACAATCCTCCAGTTTAAACGTTAGGGTTCGGCAAACGGTTCAAGTCCGTTGTTGATAAAAAGTGCGGCGGAAGGCGAGAAACCGGTCCTCCCGGATCGCCTGCCGCATCTCGGCCATCAACGTGCAGTAGTAGTGCAGGTTGTGGATGCTGTTCAGTTGGTAGGCCAGGATCTCGCGGCTCTGGAACAGGTGCCGGAGATAGGCGCGCGAATAGTGGCGGCAGGTATAACAGCCGCAGGTTGGGTCCAGCGGCCTCTGGTCCTGCTGAAAACAGGCGTTTTTTATAACAAGTCTGCCCTGTGAAGTAAAGAGCATTCCATTGCGGGCGTTGCGGGTGGGCATGACGCAGTCGAACATGTCGATGCCGTGATAGACCCCTTCGACCAGGTCCTCGGGGGTGCCGACCCCCATGAGGTAGCGGGCGTGATCGGCCGGCAGATGGTCGGCGGTAGCCGCCAGCAACTCGTGCATCAGCTCCTTGGGCTCGCCCACCGACAGCCCGCCCAGGGCATAGCCGTCGAAACCGATGTCGACCAGTTGCTCGATTGCTTCCAGACGCAGGTCCGGGTACATGCCGCCCTGGACGATGCCGAAGAGGAGCTGGCCGGTCCCGCTTTGGGCCGCCCGGCAGCGTTGGGCCCAGCGCCCGGTCAACGCTGTCCCCTTGATGGCCTGGTCACGGTCCGCCGGATAGGGGATGCAGGTGTCCAGGGCCATCATGACGTCCGAACCCAGGGCCTCCTGGACATGGACCGCGTCCTCGGGGCTGAGAAAGAGGCGGGAACCGTCGAGATGGGAGCGGAAGGCTGCCCCCTCCTCGGTGATCTTGGCCAACTCCTGCAGGCTGAAGATCTGGAACCCCCCGGAATCGGTGAGGATCGGCCGATCCCAGTGCATGAACCGGTGCAGGCCGCCGAAGGTGCGGATCAGTTCATGGCCGGGCCGGATGTAGAGGTGGTAGGTGTTGCCGAGGATGATCTGGGCTCCGATCTCGACCAGGTTCTCCGGGGTCATCGCCTTGACCGTGGCCTGGGTGCCCACCGGCATGAAGACCGGTGTCCGGATGGTGCCGTGGAGGGTGGCCAGCTCGCCCTGCCGGGCCTTGCACTCGGTGGAGCGGCCCCGCAGGGTAAAGGGGGAGACGGTGGTCATGGGAGCGGCGGGGATCAGGCCTTATTTAACGCTTAAAATGGTGACGTCGAAATGGAGCACCTCGCCGGCCAGGGGGTGGTTGAAGTCCAGGGTGGCGGTCGTCTCCCCGATCCCGGTGACCACACCCTGCAATTCCTGGCCCTCGGGCCCGACAGCGGTGAGCACCGCGCCCGCTTCCCGTGCCTCCTCAGGGAGATGGTCCAGGGGCACCTCCAGCAGGGCGTCATCGGACACGGCCCCGTATCCGTCCTCGGGCGGAACGCTGACCTTGAGGGTGTCGCCGGCCTGCTTGCCTTCCAGGGCCTGTTCCAGGCCGAAAATGAGCTCTTCCTCGCCGTGGGTGTAGGTGAGCGGCTCTGTCTCCACGTTGCTGTCGACGGTTTCGCCGCTGTCCAGGGTCAGGGTGTAGGTGATGGCCACGGTTTTGCCTGGGCTGATGATCATGGGGTCCTCGTTCTGGGAAAAGGTGGGCCGGCCGGGGAGTTCCGCGCCGGCGGCCGTGGTCTGCCCGAAGGCGGCGACAGCGTGCGCACAGCTATAAACCGCCCGGCAGACAATTGCAAGATCGGTCTGCACCGCCTATCCGGTTGGATCGGGCTGGCTTTCGACGCTGTTCAGAACAGGAGAGACAGCCGCCGCCAAAGCTCGTCCTGCTGGGCGCGGATCGATTGGTTGAGGTGGAACTGGACTAGGGCCCGGTGGAGGTTCTGCCCCGGCCGGTTGACCTTGAAATAGCGGTCGCCGGCCAGGTGATCGGTGAAAAACCGGAGCCCCAGCTCAAAGCTGATCAGGGCGACCGAAGCCACCAGCAGTTCCCGATCCATCGGGGTGAGCAGGTGGCCGGCCTGGCGCAGGTAGCCGGCCATCAGGGCCTGAAAAAAATCGGCGGCAAAGACCGTGGCCGCCGGGTCGGCCGGCTGCTCGCCCGTAGGATTGCAGCAGGAACGGAGGCAGTCACCCAGGTCATGGAGCACCAGCCCCGGCTTGACCGTGTCGAAATCGATCAGGCTGACTGCCCGGTCCTCTCCGACGGCGAAGAGAAAGTTGGCCGCCTTGGGATCGCCGTGGATCACCCGCCGACAGAGCCGGTCCCTGGCGTCTTCGAGGAGGAAGGCGGTCGGCCGCAGCTCTTCGATCAGGTCGCGGCAGAAGCGTTCCTGTTCGTCTGCCCGTCGCGCCGGGCAGCGGACGGCATCGTAGTGTTCGAGATACCGGGGGGTGATGTGGAAATCGGGCAGCGGGTCAGTGAGGGTGCCAGGATCGAGGTCTGCGGTCAGGAGATGAAAGCGGCCGAGCAGGTCGCCGATCGCTGCGGCCTGGGTCGGGCTGGCCAGACAGGCCAGGGTGCGGCTGTTGTCGATATGGGTCAGGAGCCGCCAGCAGCATCCGGTCGCATCGAGGCAATGATCCTGGCCCTCCCGGTTGGTCACCAGACGAAAAAACGTCATTCCCGGATCGCCGTGGTGGCCGAGATGATTGGTGACGACCCGGAGATTGGCCATCACCGCCGCGGGATCGGGGAACACCCGGGGATGGAGCCGCTGCAGGACCAGCCGGGTCCCGTCGGCAAGGTCAACCCGCCAGGTGTCGTTGATGTTGCCGTGGCCCAGCGGCGCAAGCCCCTGCACAGATGCTTTTGGCAGAAAAAAGGCGAGGGCGGCGGTGGGATTCACGGCTGGAAATTGGAAGTCAGCGTGCTGGTTGCGCCGGGTATTTGCGCGCATTGAGCGCCATCTTTTCCGAGGCCGCGGCCAGCATGTCGATGCCCAGTTGGTCGGCCAGGCGGGTGAGATAGATGAGGACGTCGGCGATCTCGTGGGCAACCTCGGCCCTGGTTGCGGGGGCGAGGGCGCGGCTCTGCTCCTGGCTGAGCCATTGGAAGTGTTCGAGCAGTTCGGCCGCCTCGACGATCAGGGCCGAGGCCAGATTTTTCGGGGTGTGAAAGGGCTCCCAGTCGCGCTCGCCGGCAAAGCGGCGCAGCTCCAAGGCCAGTTGGTCGAGACTGGTAATAGAATAGGGCGGATGTTTGCGGGCCATGGCGGTTCCTCCTGTGCTGAAACGATCCGCCAGAATACCGCAACCGCAGCCGGTTGTCACCCCCTAGGCGCTTGCCTCAGGCCGTGGCCGCAACCAGTCCCCTGATCCGCTCCACCACTTCGGTCACTGCCCGCTCGACCTCGGGCGACATCTGCTGGGTGAATTCCTTGATCTCCTTGACCTCGATCAGGAGGATACGGATATCGGCGGGCATCTCCTCGGGAAAGCAGACATAGCCCGTCTTCAGGGTGGTGCCCAGGGTAATGGCGTGCGAGTTGACCAGGGCATGGGTGGTGAAGATGTCGTCCACCGTCACTTCGAGGATCGAACCCGGCGCGTTGCCCAGCTTGCAGGCATCGACGATGATCGCCCGGTCAAAGCCCCGCACCTTGTCCATCACCTCGAAACCCACCGTATAGACCACCTCGGTCTGGCAGTCCAGATTGTCCTGTTCCAGTTGCTCAATCACCACCACCCCGGCCCGGTCGTCCTGGAGATAGGGGTTGCCGATGCCGATCACCACGCATTTTGTCTTCATGTCAGCCCTGTGGGTGAAGGAAAAGGCCGGAAAAGGCAGGTGCCTTTTCCGGCCCAGGAAGTGAAGCAGAGGGGGATGAGGTTGGACGACCGTTTGTCTGTCAGGAACAACTGACAGACGAACGGTCGCCGAACGCTCCGTTCACTACCTTAAAAATTTTTCAAGGTCTTGTACAGCTTGCCGTTGCGGTCGAAGATCTCGACCTCCAGCGGCGACTGGCCACCGGTCACCGTGTGGGTGGCGCAGGCCAGGCAGAGATCGTACGGCCGGAAGGCCATCTCGACATAGTTGAGCATGCCCTGGGAGACATTGCCATTCTTGATGAAATGCTTGGCCGCCTTTTTCACCGCCAGATTGATCGGGGCGTTGTTGTGGGTGGTGGCCACGATCAGGTTGGCGTCGGTGACGATGCCCTTGCCGTCGGTGAGGTAATGATGGATCAGGGTGCCGCGCGGGGCCTCGATAATGCCCACGCCCTCGCCCGGACAGGAGGTCGGCTTGTTCCAGGTCTCCTTGCTGGTGATCTCGGGATCGCGGGAGAGCTCCAGACATTTCTCGGCGGCGTTGAGCAGCTCGATGGCCCGGGCCCAGTGGTAAGCCAGGATGTGGTGCACCGGCCGGGCGCCGAAGGTGGCGTGGAATTTCTCGAAATGCTGCTGGGCCTTGGGCGTGTCCATGCCCTTGACCACGTTCATCCGGGCGAGCGGTCCAACCGCATAAATGTTGGTGCCCGGTCCCTCGACGATCCCCTTCCAGGCACCGAGCTTCTTCTGATAGGGGAATTTGAGGTAGGTCCAGGGCTGGACCCGCTCGGAGATGAAATCGAGATATTCCTTGCCTTTGAAGGTGCCGACCACTGTCCCGGCACTGTCGATCACCTTCTGGGTGCCGTCGTAGTAGGTGATCCGGTCCTGATCGTCCACCGAGCCCATGTAACCGACCTCGACCCGGTACATGTCGCCGGTGACCAGTTGCATATATTTATCGTTTTTCAGCACCACGTCGTCGAAGACCTGGAGGGTCAGTTCCCCCAGCCCGACCAGTTCCAGGGACCACTCCTCGATCTGCTTGCGCTCTTCCTCGGTCAACTGTTTGGACCAGCCGCCGGGGATGGCGGCCACCGGGTGGTTGGGCTTGCCGCCCAGGAGTTCGAAGATCTTGACCGCCAGGCTGCGCTTGCGCAACACCTCGCGGCCGACATCGGCGCCGACCGCGTTGATCAGGCCGACCACGTTGCGCTCGGCCGGGTTGGCCTCCGGACCGACCACGAAATCGGGAAAACCGAGGGCATAGAGGATGACCGAATGGTCCTCGACATAGTGGGCGTTGAAAAAGAGCTCGCGGAGCTTGCGCCCGGCCGGCGGCGGAGTGACGCCGAAGACCCCGTCCGAGGCCTTCATCGAGGCGGTGAAATGGACGCCGCGGCAGACGCCGCAGACCGTGGACACGGTCCGGGGCACCTCCTCCATGGGCATACCCTGGAGGAATTTCTCAAACCCCCGGAATTCGACGGTCTGGAAAAAGGCGTCGTCGACATTGCCATGGTCGTCGAGAAAGATGGCGATCTTGCCATGCCCCTCAAGACGGGTGATCGGATTGATTTCAATTTTTTTCATAGAGCTGCTCCTTGCAGTCGATACCGGCACGCTTGGCGCGGGGCCAAAGCCGAATTTGTTCTTCAGCGCTTCAAAGATACCCATGAACAGACCTCCCCGGTTGTTCGTTCTGACATCCTGGCGTGCTACTGTTCCTTGTGCTCGGCAAGGCGGTGGTTGAGCTTCGAGGCCGTATGGCTGTACCGGTAGACCAGTTTGGCCATGTTATTGTATTTCTCGATGAACTGGGCGGCCACTTCTTCCCCCGCCATGCTGGCGGCGAGCGTCGAGACGCAGCGGGCGCCGAAATCCTTGATCCCGGGGATCGGGCCGCCGCAGCCCCGGCAGGGGATGTTGACATTGAGGCAGGAGCCGCCGCAGTCGCCCTGGGTCACCGGGCCAAAGCACATATAGCCCTGCTGGAGCAGGCATTTCTCCATATCGGGCGTACCATCGATGGTCCGTTTGATCTCGCCCACCGGCAGCCGCTCCTGGCCGGTGATGGCCGGATTGCGCTTGCAGATGTCGCAGACCGCCTTGCCGCCGGTCAACCAGGAGCCCGCCGGCGGCAGGTTGCCGCTGAGGATGGCGCCGACCAGTTTACCGACAAAGGCGGGATGGGGCGGACAGCCGCCGACATAGTACTCGACGTCCACCACCTGGTCGATGGTCGAGCAGTTGTCGAGGAAGGTGGGGATGGTCAGGTTGTACTTGCCGTCGAGCATGTACTCGGGCGTGGGATAGACCCCGTCGGGGTTGTCGGTGGAGAAGGAGGTCTTGTACGCCTGGCGGAATAACTCCTCCTTGGTGTGGAGGTCGCCCATGGCGGCGATGCCGCCCAGGGTGGCGCAGGCGCCGAAGGCCACCAGGACCTTCGATTTCTGGCGCAGTACCTTGACGGTGTGCAGGTTTTCGCTGTTGCGGATCATGCCGTCGACAAAGGCCAGGTCAATGAATTTGTCCGGCATGTCCTCCAGATCCTTGTACTTGACGTCGGCCACGGTCGGGGCCCAGAAGACGATTTCCAACGAATCCAGGGCATCAACCAGGGCCTCGGAAAGGTCGACGACGCTCATCTCGCAGCCGGCGCAGCCGCCGGCGAGCAGAAAGGCGGTTTTCACTTTATCTGCCATGACCATTTCCTCCTTTGAGCGGGTTGGGACCCATCTCCTGCAACTCTTTGGTGAATGCCTCGACCACCTCGGCAAAGCGGTAGCCCTCGGCGCCGGAGATCCATTCCAGCCGGAACCGGTTGCGATCGAAGCCGCTGTCTTCCAGCAGTTGCGACAGGATCTTCATCCGGTTGGCGGTCTTGTGGTTGCCGGTCTTGTAGTGGCAGTCGCCGAAATGGCAGCCGCCGACCAGGACGCCGTCCGCGCCTTGGGCAAAGGCCTCCATGACATATTCCGGTTCCACCCGGCCGGAACAGGGCACCTTGATCAGCTTGATCGAGGGCGGGTATTTGGCGCGCAGGTTACCGGCGAGATCGGCACCGGCATAGGTGCACCATTGGCAGGCAAAGCCGACGATATTGGGCGTAAAGGACATCAGGCCACCTCCTTGATCAGACGTTTTTCGCTTTGGATCTCGCCGATGATCGCGCTGCGGTCGATCTGCGAAATGGCGGCCACCTGGCTGGGATCGAAGCCCATGGCCAGGGCCAGCAACTGGGTATAGTAGAAGGTCGGGATCGGATCGAAATCGATCAGGCCCCGCTCCTTGAGGATCGGCTGGGACATGTCGAACTGGAGAAAACAGGAGGAACAAGTGGTGACGATCAGATCGGCATCGGTTTCCTCCTTGATCGACATCAGCTTCTCCCGAAAGAGTTTCAGCGATTTCTCCGCGTCGGTGGAGCGCATGCCGCCCATGCCGCAACAACTCCCCAGGCGGGAGTAATGGGGCACCGTGGCCCCGGTCGCCTCGCACAGCTCCCGTAGCATGGTGGGGTGATAGGGATTGTCCTCCTTGACCTTGTAGACATCGGAGGGCCAGAGGGCATGACAGCCGGTCTGGACCGCGATCTTGAGGCCGTCGAGGGAGTATTTCAGGCTCTCTTTAATTTTCTCGACCCCCACCTTGCGATGGAGGACATGGGCGACATGATAGATGTCCGAGGTGCCCTTGAATTCGCGGTTGATCGTCGCCAGGCTGGCGTTGACCACCTTGCGCTGCTCGCTGTTCTCCAGGAAATGCTTGGCCTCCGACAGCACGCCGAAGCAGGAGTTGCAGCCGGTCATGATGTCGACGCCCTTCGCCTCGGCGATGGTGATGTTGCGGCTGGAGATGGCGCACCAGGTGTTGAGGTCGAACGACGGCGCCGTGCCCCAGGCCGGGCAGCAGGAGGCGCCCTGCAGATCCACCGGCTCGATCCCCAGGGGGGGGAAAACCTTGCGAAACGACTGCTCGACGTCCGGGGCCTTGAGCGGGATGTTGCATCCGAGATACATGCCGATTTTTTCCATGGCTCTCTCCTCCCCTAAAAAAGTCCCAACTCGCCCATGGGGCTGTTGGAAATCAGTGTCTGGATCTCGATCTTGGCCAGGTCGTCAAAGGCCGAGGTCGGTGTCACCTCCGGCAGGCCGACCATCTTCCTCACCTCCCGAGGATCGGTATACACAGCGTGACCGGTCTCAAAGAGGTTCATTTGGCTGGTGACTGAGCTGGTGGAAAAAGCCAGTTGATTGGCCTGATAGCGGCGGAAGGCGAACACCACTTCCTGGGGCCGGACGTCGCGCGGGCAGTTCTCGGTACAGCGGTTGCACGCCTGGCAGCCCCAGCTCGAGGCATCTTCAATAATTTCCTCCAACTGGCCGTTGAGCAGATGGCGGATCAGGTTGCGGCAGAGGAGCGGGAAGCCCGCCCGGACACCGGGACAGACCGCCGAGCAGGCACCGCACTGGACACACCGGCGGATACCGTGGCCGCCGTAGTCGATGATGGTGGCGACGGCTTCGTCGATTTTCTTCTGGTCGATAATCATGGTGGCGTTCTCCTTAGGCCGTCAAGGCCTCGATCTGGGCGAAAATCTGCGCTTCTTCATAGCCATGCAGGACAATGGCCCCCGACGGGCAGGCCGAGGTGCAGACGCCGCAACCCTTGCAGGCCGACATCTCGATCTGGGCCCGAGGCCGTTCGGCAAAGGTGATCATGTTGATGGCGTGATACGGACAGAGCGGGATACAGATACCGCAACCGCTGCACACCTCGCTATGCACCTCGGAGATGGTCGGCTCGATCTTGACCTTGCCCTGAGCCAGCGGCACGGCGGCGGCAGCAGCAGCGCCCTTGGCTTGGGCCACGGTGTCCGGGATGTCCTTGGGTCCCTGGCAGCAACCGGCGAGAAAGAGCCCCTCCACAGCCGTTTCGACCGGGCCGAGTTTGGGGTGCAGTTCGCGGAAGAAATGGTTGCCGCAGAACTGGAGGCCCAGCTTCTGCGCCAGCGCGGTGGCGTCCGGCGGCAGTTCGACTGCGGTCGCGAGGACCACCAGGTCCGACTCGTACTCGATGCCGGTGGCCGCTTCCATGTCGTAGGCCAGCACCCGCAGTTTGTCGCCGGCCAGCATCTCCAGGCCGCCGACCTTGCCCTTGAAGAAATTGATCCCCATCTTGCGGGCGCCGGTGTAGTACTCGTCGTAGCCCTTGCCGGCGGTGCGGACATCGATGAAGTGCATGTTGATCACCATGTCCGGGTATTTCTCCTTGATCAGCCGGGCCTGTTTGATCATGTACATGCAGCAGAAGCGCGAACAGTAGGTGTGGAAATTTTCGTCGCGCGACCCCATGCAGGAGACGAAGGTGATGGTGTGCGGCTTTTCCTTGTCGGACGGTCGCAGCAGCTTGCCCTCGGTGGGGCCTGTGGCGGAGATGATCCGCTCCAGTTGCAGGGCGGTGATCACATTGGGCGAAGCCGGCGCCATCTCCTTGAACCAACCCTTGTCCATCACCTGATAGCCGGTGGCGACGACGATGGAGCCGACCTCCACCTCCTTGATCGTGCCGGCGGGGTTATAGGCGACGGAGCGGTTGATGGCCTCGGCCGGACAGGCCCGCTCGCAGGGGGCGAGGATGGGACGGCCCGTTTTTTCGTTGATCTTGGGCAGGGTGCCGATCTCCCGGCCGGCGCAGTTGAGGCAGTGCTCGATGTCGACCACCGCTTTTTTGGGCACGGCCTGGGGGAACATGATGAAGGCCGCCCGCCGGTCCGACAGGCCGGCGTTGAACTCGTCCGGGGTCTTGGCGGGGCATTTGGTGGCGCAATCGCCGCAACCGGTGCACTTGCTCCAATCGACATAGGTCTGTTTTTGTCTGATTTTGACCGCGAAATTGCCGATGTAGCCGCTGACGTCGTCCACCTCGGCATAGGTCAGGGTCTCGATGTTGGGATGGTTGTAGGCCTCGACCATCATCGGGGTGAGGATGCAGGCCGAGCAGTCGTTGGTGGGGAAGGTCTTGTCCAGTTGGGCCATGACACCGCCAATGGAGGGGCGTTTTTCCACCAGATAGGTCTTGTGGCCCATGTTGGCCAGCTCCAGGGCGGCGCTGATGCCACCGATGCCGCCGCCGATCACCAGGGCCGCGTCGGTCACCGGCACGAACTTGTCTTCCAGGGGTTCGAGGTTGCGGGCCTTGCCCACTGCCGAGGCCACCACCTTCTTCGCCTTTTCGGTGGCTCCTTCATGATCATGGCCATGGACCCAGCTCCCCTGGTCGCGGATGTTGGCCATTTCGAACAGGTACTTGTTCAGCCCCGCCTTCTCGATGGCGGCGCGGAAGATGGGCTCGTGGGTGCGGGGCGTACAGGCGGCCACCACCACCCGGTCGACCAGGCCGTCACGGACATCCTTTTTGACCATCTCCTGGCCCGAATCCGAGCACATGAACAGATCCTTGCGGGCAACAACGACATCGGGAAGCGTTGCCGCAAAGTCGCGGACCGCTGCCACGTCGATGACGCCGGCAATGTTTGAACCGCAATGACAGACGTAGACACCGACTTTTGCCATACAGGCCTCCTTCTTTAGAGTGATGGATCTCTCAAAGGTTGCACAATCGGCCAGATGTTGTCCTCCTGCGTTCACCCCGCGCAGGAATCATTTTTTTTGATGCTATCTATCTATTTTCCTGACCGATACCTGTGCACCAGAATCGCTTGCCTTTCTGTAGAGGAGAAAAGAACCCTGCGCAACTTTTTTCTTATTTTGCACAAATCGCACAAATTGCCACCCCGCAGCCAACCCTTAACATTTATTTAGCGAAAACAGGAAATTACAATTTACCAATCCTTGTTATCACCGCTTTAATGTTCAAAAATCGCCTTTATTCCCGCCCTGATTTGGCGGGAATTTTGCCTGCTTGTTTGTCCTTGCCCTTTGAATCACCGCTTTGCGTTGAACAATTTGCACAATGCGCGCCGGAATCGCTTCCGTCGCCGGCGCAATCCCCCGAACGAGGCCCGCTCGTGCGGACAGGATTGCCAGCTCCCCGCACCACCACCGTGCGGACTGGCTTGACCGACACCTGGGGACACAACTGAAGGGGCGAGGGTTGCGCGGTCTTCTCCACACCTGCACCGGTTGACTCCGGGGCGGCACAAAGCTACACCAACATCAGAGGGAAAGGGAAAAGGCAGGAATGCCGGGTGGCATCAGGTGAACAGAGGGGGAATACGGGAAGATCGAAACACCCGCTCGCGGGGACGGCGTTGCCAACGCCCGCCACCCCCACAGATTCCCGAGCGAGACAAGGAGAAAAAAACCGGGATTAGGCGCAGCGCTGCTCCACCGCCGCCACCAAAGGCTTCCAAGCGGCAGAGGTGCTTTCCTTGATATCGGAGACCAGGACGATCGTCTCGGCAAAGCCGTAGTCGGCCAGGGCCCGGCGGCATTCGTGGAGCGTATCCTGGACGATCTCCCGAGGATGATCGCCGAAGAGGTTGTAGACCAGGCCGATCAGGGGGATGTGGCGGGCCTTGATCGCCTCCAGACTGAGGCGGGTGTGGTTGATCGATCCCAGGCGGGGCGAGGTGACCAGGATCAGGGGCAGATGGTGGACGGCAAAGTAATCGAGCAGCAGCAGGTCCGCATTGAGCGGTACCAGCAACCCGCCGGCCCCTTCCACCAGCAGCCAATCGTAGTGGGCTTGCAGGGTGGCCATGGCCCGATCAAGGACCGTGGTCTCGATCGTGGTGCCGGCCATGCGCGCCGCCAGCCGGGGCGAGGCCGGAACGGGAAAGACATAGGGGCAGGTGGTGGCGTCGCGGTCGAAATCAGTGAGCGGCTGGCCCATCAGTTGACGGTGGAGCCGGATATCGTCCGAGGTCGCGCGGCAGCCGGTCTGGACCAGCTTGAGCGTGGTCACCTTCCGGCCCTGCTGGAGGAGATAGCGGGCCAAGAGCCCGGTGACATAGGATTTGCCGACATCGGTGTCGATGCCGCCCACGGCGATGGTGCGGTGCGGTGTGGTCATGGCGTGCCCTTGCAACGGGTTGAGGCGGCGAGGCGGCCCGGCAGATTATCGGGGCCGGGCGACAATGAACATGGGGTGATAGGTGAGCCGGACTCCCTGGTCGGCGGAAAACCGTTCCTGGTAGTCGGCGATGAAGGCGCTGACCTGACGCCGGCTCCAGGCCTGCTGCCCGATCGAGTTGACGCCGGTGGCCCGCAGGTGCTGGAGCACTGCGATTGGCGACGGGTACCACAGGGTCTCCTGCGCCTCCAGGGCGGCCAAGATATGGAACCGGTCCGCCACCACGGTCTGCAACTGGTCGAGATTCCGGTAGACCAGACCCATGCCGGTGATTTCCCGGATCTCCCGCAGGTTGTCCTTGCCGTAGAGAGAAAAGGCGAGAATCCCTTCGGGGTAGAGATGACGATGGAACTTGGCGCACAGGGCGGGCAGGTCGTGCACCCAATGCAGGGTCGAGGAGGAGATAACCAGGTCGTAGCGATCGGGCAGCGGCAGGGTTTCGATGTCGCCGGCCAGGAAGGTGAGCTTGTCGGCATGGATGCCGATCCGGCGGCAGACCCGCTGCTCAAAGGAGGCGACCAGGTCGCAGATGGTGAAATGATCGATCCCCGGAAAACGGGTCAGCGTCTTCTCGGTCAACAGGCCGGTGCAGCAGCCGATCTCCAGCACATCGGCCGGGTGCAGACCGGGGGCGGCCTCGTTCAGCAGGTGCAGCAACCGGACAGCCACCCGGTGCTGGACCGTGGCCTGCTGCTCGTAGGTGGCGGCGGCCTGCTCGAAGCGGAGCTTGATGAGCTGTTTATCGGGAATCATGGGCAGTGATCGGGTTACGTCGTACATATGTCCAAAGCCTCGCAACCCAACGGAGCGGAACGGCGCAGAGCAAAGAATGGGAACAACGAACGGCCGGGCGCTTTTCAGTTGTGCACGGAAAAACGATCCTGTGGTATCTGTTTATGTTACAACCCCCAGAGCAGGCGGCCATCCACCCACCCGGTCACTCCTTGGCCGTGCTCGACCTTGACCCAGCCATCCTTCTTCTCCAGGACCCTGAAGGCCACGCCGTAGCCGGCCTTGGCCACCACGGCGGCCTTGGCATCCGGCTCCTTGCGGACATTGATCTGCTGGTCGGTCCCCCTGTTGGCCTTGACGATCACGGCGGGCGTTTTCTGGGTGGTCTTTTTATGCACCCAGCCGATGCTGCCCTCAAAATCCTTGACTTGCAGCCACTCCCCCTTGGTGCCAACAATCTCGACCGGGAAGCCGGCGTCGAGCTTCCACAGGATCTCGTGCTCGGTGCCGGGGCCGGACCGCATATTGATGTCGTCGCCGACAATGGCTGCCATCTCCGCCCCGTTTGACGTCCGGGCGAGCAACAGGAGCAAAAAGGCGAGGGTGTAAAAAATTCGTCGCATGTTCATGACCGGCCCGTTTGCCGTACGGATTCATCGGCCGGGGCAGGCGTGGTTCGCAGGGCATGCCCCGCTATCTCCAGGGACAGCGCATCAAACTGGCAGGCCTCGGTGCAGCAGCGCAGGCAGCGGATACACTCCCCGCTGTTCGGCGACTGGTCAACGCGGATGCCCACCGGGCAGACCCGGTGGCAGGCCCCACACTTTGTACAGTTATCCGCATTAAATTTCAACTGAATCAGGCTGATCCGGTTGAAGAGGCCGTAAAAAGCGCCCAGCGGGCACAGGGCGCGGCAAAAAGGCCGGAAGGCGGCAATGGACCACAGCAGCACCAGGGCCAGCAGGCCCAGTTTGTACAGATAGAGCAGACCGGCCGCCGGCCGCAGGTCCGGCATCAAGAGCAGCATGGGAATCCCGGCCTCCAGGGTGCCGGCCGGACAGAGAAATTTGCAGAACCAGGGCAGACCCAGGCCAAAATCGTCGAGCACGGTCAGCGGCAGGACCACCACCAGAAGCAGGAGGACCAGGTATTTGCCCCAGGAAAGCGGTCGGGGAACAGCGACTTTCGGCGAGGGGACGCGGTGGAACAACTCCTGCACCAGACCAAAGGGACAGGCCCAACCGCAGATCAGGCGGCCGAAGGTCGCGCCGAGCAACCCCATGCACCCGAGGACATAAGTGCCCACATAGACCTGCCCCGCCTGGAGCGAGAGCCGCACCCCCAGGAGCAGTTGTTGCAGACTGCCGACCGGACAGAAGGTGGTGGCGGCCGGACAGGAGTAGCAGTTAAGGCCGGGCGAGCAGAGGACCTTCAACGGCCCCTGGTAGAGGGTTCCACTCACCGGAAAGGCCCAGTAGCCGTTGCTGAGAAAAAACCAGAGGACCTGGATCCAGCGGCGCAACCGTTCCATGCTCAGCCGATACCGATGCAGGAGAGGCAGATGGAACGGGCCTGCTCGAGGACGCGCGCGGGTTCGTCGAGCCCGATCCCGGCCAGGAACAGGAGGAGAAAGAGGAGCAACAGTACCAACGGCGTCTTACGGAGCCTCCCGGCTGACCTCCGGATCGCATGCACACCGTTCTTTCTGTCCACCGCGCCCCCTACCGGGAGAGCAGACTAACCAGCCGGTCGAGGTCGTCGCTGGAATAGTATTCGATCTCGAGCCGACCTCGCTTACCCTGCTGGACAATCCGGACCTTGGTGTGCAACTGGTTGGTCAGTTGATTGACCAGGGCGGCGCAATAGGATTTGGGCAGATCCTCCACCGTCGGCGCCACGACCTCCCTCGCCTTCGCCGGCGGCGGCGGTGTTTTGGCACACAGCCGTTCCGCGGCCCGCACCGACAAGCCCTGGTTGACGATCCGGTCGCGCACCTCCCGCAACTGCTCCGGTTGATCCTTGATCCGCAGCAACACCCGGGCATGCCCCTCGCTGACCGCTCCCTGGACGACATCCTGGCGCACAAATTCCGGCAACTGCAAGAGCCGCAGCACATTGGTGATGGTCGAGCGCTGCCGCCCCACCTTTTTCGCCACTTCCTCCTGGGTGAGATGGAACTCCTCCATCAGGCGGCTATAGGCCATGGCCTCCTCGATGGGGTTGAGATCGTGGCGCTGGATGTTTTCGATCAGGGCCAGTTCCAGACTCTCCTGGTCACTGCCTCGGTCCATCACCACCACCGGCACCTCGTCGCGGCCAGCCAGCTTGGCGGCTCGCAGCCGCCGTTCGCCGGCGATGAGGACATAGCGATTGTCGTTGCTCCGGCTGACCAAGAGCGGCTGGATCACCCCTTTCTCGCGGATGGAATCGGCCAGTTGCTGCAGTTTGTCGGCATCGAAATGGCTGCGCGGCTGATGGGGATTTGCAGATATCTTATCGATATCACACATAAAAAATCGATCGGCCTCGTCCAGCTCCTCCGGCAGCAGGGCACCCACGCCCCGGCCCAGTACGTTCTTCACCATACTCACGCCCTCGCCTTGGTTCGCTTGAGAAATTCGGTGCCCAGTTGCTGGTAGGCCTTGGCGCCGCTGCAGCCGGCATCGTACTCGATGATGGTCTGGCCATGGCTGGGACTTTCACTGAGCCGGACATTGCGCGGGATCACCGTGCGATAGACCTGGTCGCCGAAATGTTTCTGGATCTCGCTGGCCACCGAATGGGTCAGCCGGTTGCGCCGGTCGTACATGGTCAACAGCAGTCCTTCGATGAACAGCTCCCGGTTCAGGTTTTTTTTCACCTTGCGGATGGTCTGCACCAGTTGCGCCAGCCCTTCCAGGGCAAAGTATTCGCACTGGAGGGGAATGAGGACCGAATCGGCGGCGGTCAGGCTGTTGATGGTGAGCAGCCCCAGGGAGGGGGGACAGTCGATCAGGATGTGGTGAAACTGCTCTTTGACCGACCGCAGGATGGCCTTTAGCCGCTTTTCCCGGTTTTCCTGGCTGATCAGCTCGACCTCAACCCCGACCAGGTCGATGGAGGCCGGCAGAATGGAGAGGTTTTTCTGCTTGGCCGGCAGAATGCAGTCGGCCGCCTCTTTGGCGCCGATGTAGCAGTTGTAGATATTCTTGTCCTCGCTGGTCTTAAACACCCCCACCCCGCTGGAGGCGTTCCCCTGGGGATCGGAATCGACCAGCAGCACCTTCTTGCCCTTGGCGGCCAGGACGGCGGCGAGGTTCAGGGCGGTGGTGGTCTTGCCCACTCCGCCCTTCTGGTTGGCCAGGGCGACAATTCGTGTATCCACTATAAATGCTCTCCGGTGTTGCTTTGTTAATGAAACATTCGGGGAGTATACTATACTCTCGCTTCCCAGAGAACTGTTCTCTTCTTGTGCAACCAATTTTTGCCCATGTTTCACGTGAAACATTGCGGCTCAGGATACGGGTATGGCGGAATACAGTGATGTCTTGATTGTCGGCAGCGGGGTGTCGGGCCTCTCCTTTGCGCTCAAGGTGGCGCAATTCTCCAAGGTCACCCTGATCACCAAAAAGAACAAGGCCGATACAGCGACCAACCTGGCTCAGGGTGGGGTGGCGGCGGTCCTGTCGATGGAGGATTCGATCGCGGCCCATGTCGACGACACCCTGGTCTCGGGGGACGGCCTGTGCAACGAGGCCATCGTCCGCATTGTCACCACCGAGGGCCCGGACCGGGTCCGCGAGCTGATGGACTTGGGGGTCCGCTTCCAGAAGGGCAAGGACGGCAAGGGCTTCGACCTGGGCATGGAAGGCGGCCATTCGGCGCGACGGGTGGCCCACGCCTCCGACCTCACCGGCAAGGAGATCGAGCGGGCCCTGCTGGAGCAGATCGCGGCCAATCCCAATATCGAGGTCCTGGAAAACCACCTCGCCATTGACCTCCTGATCGAGTCCAAGGCCCGTGGCCGGGAACGGAGCAACGGCGACCGTTGTCTCGGGGCCTATGTGCTCAACCGATTGACCGGCGAAGTCGAGACCCGCCGCGCCGGGGTGACCGTGCTCTGCACCGGCGGCTGCGGCAAGGTCTACCTCTACACCACCAATCCGGACATCGCCACCGGCGACGGCGTGGCCATGGCCTACCGGGCCGGGGCTCAGGTGGCCAACATGGAGTTCATCCAGTTCCACCCCACCTGCTTTTTCAACCGGGAGGCGAAGAACTTCCTCATCTCCGAGGCGGTGCGCGGCGAGGGCGGCATCCTGATCAACCGGCAGGGCCAGGCCTTCATGAAAAAATACGACGAGCGCGGCGACCTGGCCACCCGCGATGCCGTCGCCCGCGGCATCGATGCCGAGATGAAGGCCACCGGCGCCGATTGCGTCTTTCTCGACATCACCCACAAGCCGGCCGCCTTCCTCAAGGAGCGGTTTCCCAACATCTACAAGATCTGCAAGCAGTACGGGGTCGACCTGACCAAGAAACCGATCCCGGTGGTACCGGCGGCCCACTACATGTGCGGCGGGGTGCTGGTGGACGAGTGGGGCCGCAGCTCGATCACCAATCTGCTCGCCCTGGGCGAAACCGCCTGCACCGGGCTGCATGGGGCCAACCGGCTGGCCTCCAATTCCCTGCTCGAAGCGGTGGTCTTTGCCCACCGGGCGGCGCAGTGGCTGGCGGGGCAGATCGACACCATCCGCACCTTGGAGCGGATCGAGGTCGATCCCTGGCGGACCGGCGGCGCAGCGGTGCTCGACGAGTCGATCCTGATCAAGCACAACTGGGACCAGGTGCGGCAGTTGATGTGGGACTATGTGGGGATCGTGCGGCGGAAGAAACGGTTGGACCTGATCCAGACGCGCTTGAGTTTCATGCTGGCAGAGATCAAGGAGCATTTCTACGATTACCTGCTCACCCCCGACCTGGTGGAGCTGCGCAACCTGGCGGTGATCGCCGACCTGATCGTCCAGAGCGCCAGTCGGCGCCAGGAGTCGCGCGGCCTCCATTACATCCTCGATTACCCGGAGAAGAACGATCGCGAGTTCCTCCGGGATACCATCCTGCAAAAATAGCACAAAAAAAATCCCCCGGAAATTTTCATTTCCGGGGGATTGAACCGCGCTTACTTCTTCGGCTGCTGCATCTTTTGCATCTGCTGCATGGCCTCGTTCATCTGCCGCATCATCTCCTGCTGCTCCTGCGGACTCATGCCCTCGGCCTGCATCTCCTGCTGCATCTGTTGCTGCATGCCCGCCCCTCCCATCATGCCCATGGGCCCGGCCTGCTGCATCTGCTTGGCGCCGTCGGGCTTCTTGAGGGTATCCACCGTATCCTTGATCATGCTGGCCATCATTGCCTCCATATCTTGGTCAAGGACAGCATTGATGCCGGCAGGGGGGACAAAGGCGCTGTCCGGACCGCCGGCGCCGGTGTCGATCTTGGTGGCAGCGGTGACATTGTTCATCCCCATGACCGAGGCCTCCGCACGCAGGGGAATACCGGTGTCATGGAGGAGATGCACGGTGGAAATGCCGCCCACGGTAACGATATCGCAGTCGTAGCCCAGGATCTTGCCGCCCTTCTGTTTGACCGAGCTGCCGAACTGTCCCATCATGCTGGTCCCCAATTCCTTGGCGTTTTTCTCGAAATTCTTTTTCTCCTCGCCGGTCAGTTTGTTATACTCAGCCAGGTACAACTTGTTGGGATTGGTGGTTTTCCCGCCTTTCTTCTCGCTCAGGTCATAGGTGAAGACCCAATCCGGATCGGTGATCTGAATGGTTTCCGTTTTTTTGGTCGTGCCCATGATCGTGGACGTGCCCTGGTGGTGCTTGGCTTGCCGACGGCCATGATCCCGGATATACAACGTTTCTTTCCCCTGCTCCATTCCGGTGAGTTCGTAATGGATGGTGGCCTCTTTAAAAGGGAGCTTTTTTTCCCAGGGCAACTCCTCACTCCCGGCACGACAGGCGAACAACAGCAGGATCATCGACACCAGCAACAACCATTTTTTGTTCATACGCATCTCCTTGGTTCATGTTGAAGAGCGGCTCGACCGCATTTTGATAGACACCATTCCCCTATTGTAACGACTCCCCTCCGGGGCACAAGCAAAAGAACGACCGCCATGCTTTCGATCATCCAGACCATCGCCGAACGGAAAATTCAACAGGCCATGGCCGAGGGCACCCTCCCCGACCTCAGCCACTGGAAGGACAAACCCCTGCCCCCCGACGACATGGCCCATGTCCCCGAAGACCTGCGCATGGCGTACCGGTTGCTGAAGAATGCGGGCTATGTGCCCGAGGAGGTGGCGATGCAGCAGGAGATCACCCGGCTGGAACAGTTGCTCGCAACCTGTACGGACGAGAAGGAAAGGATCAGGCAGTTGCAGAAGATCGGCTGCCTCAAGACCAAGCTGGAATGCCGCCTCGGCCGGCCCATGGAACTGGGCGAGGACACCCCCTACTACAACCGGGTGGTCGACCGGCTGTCAACCCCCAAGAAGGGCTGACAGCCGGCAACCGTTCACAGCTCGGTGGTCTCGCTGAACAGTCCCTTATCCTGCTCGATCTTGTCCCGACTGCCGATGGTGGTCCGATAGCGGCTGGCTTGCAGTTGTTGAAACAGCGGGGCAAAGGTGCGCAGATCCTTGGCCGTGGTGCGGACGATCTCCGCAAGCCGCTGCTGGCGGAAGGCGGGGGTGATGCCCGCCAGATAATCGTTGCGGGCCGAGGCGCCCCTGGTCGCCGGTCCCTGGTGGGGGTTGGCGGAGCCGTAAGCGCCGATCACCAGTTGTTGCAACGATTCCGGGCCGAGATCATCCAGACCGTTGATCGCCGCCGGCAGGGCCTCGTAGGCCTCGAAGGTCTTTCTCACCTGGGGATCGCGATAGCTCACCATGCCGAAGTTGCCGGTGAGATGGTTGAACTGGATGAAACAACCGTAGGCCCCGCCCATCTGCCGCACCGTGTTCCAGAGATAATCCCGCGACAACCAGGTCCTGAGCACCTCGAAAGAGCCGTTGTACTGGCTGGGGTCGGAAAACAGGGTGCAGGCTTGGACGTTGTAAACCACCTCGGCCGAGGTGGTGAAGGCCTGGGTGGCGGGCATACGGGCGAACTGCGGTTGGAGCGGTTGCAGGGGGCGATCCGGCAGCCCCTCGACCACCGCCTGGCCCAGGTCCTGGAAGCGGCGGACATCCCGGTCCTCGGCGGTGACCGCCACGATCAGCCCCTGACGGCGGAACAGCAGGTCGCGGATCTGGCGCAGGGCCTCATGCAGCTTAGCCTCGTTCTCCAGATAATTGCCGGCCAGGTGCTTGAGATGGAGGTAGGCGTGAATGCCGTGGACATATTCGTTGTACTGGCCGGCGCGGCTGAGGTGGGAAAAGGCCCTGGTCGAGGCCAGGGTGTACCCCTCGCTCTGCACCGAGTGTTCGGCCCAGGCGAATTCCCGGTGGACGATCTCCTCGATGTGGTGCTCGTCGGAGAAATCGACTGAGGTCAGGACCTCGGTCAACAGGTCGAGGGCCGGTTCCAGATAGGAGGACAGGGCCTTGATGTGCAGCCAGAGGATCGGCCGGACCGTGGCGCGGTCGTCGGCGCGCACATAGACCTGGAAGGAGTGGGAGAAGTCGCCGGTGCAGAGGTTGATCGCCTTGGCGAACTGCATGTAGTCCTTCTTGGTCGTGCCGATCTCGGTGAGGATGGTGGCGAACAGATCGAGATAGGGCAGCAGGTGCGCCGGCAGGGAGGAGCAGTCGAGGCCGAAATCGAGATAGCAGATGCCGTTGGTGGCGAGATCGCTGATCAGCAGTTCCGTTCCGGCCAGCCGGGCGGGCTGCACCGCATGCAGCGGCGGCCGGGGGTCGAGATCGTCCAGGGCCAGGCGGGGCAGGCGGCGCAGCTCTTCGGCCGAATTGGGCGTTGCCTGCAGGGCCATCAGTTCCTGGGTCCGCTCCACCAGCCGGATCCGGCCGTCCTCGTCGAGGGACCGGGAAAAGGCCTCCAGCCGCTCGTGCTCCTCGCGCAGATTCTGCGCCATCTTATCCGGATCGGGGGCCAGGGTGACGGTGACCGTGGCCGGATTGTCGAGCAGATAGGTGCGGATCAGGTGCTCGAAATAGCCGTTCTCGGTGGCGTCTTTTCTGATCTCGGCCAGGAGGGCGTCGATCCGCAGGGCGTCGAAGGGGGCCATACCGCCGTGCTTGAGCGCCGGCAGGGCCTTGTTGATCAGATCCAGGCCGCGCTGGGCCTTGTTCATCTCCTCCCGCACCGCAAACTCGTACTTGTTCAGCTCCGAGAGCATCAGGTCCCGGTCCAGCCCCTGCTCGACCATCCGGGTCAGGGTGGCCTGGTAGAGGGCGAGGAAATGGTCCCGCTTTTCCGGATCGGTGCCGATCAGGTAGGTGATCATCAGGGTCTTGAAGCTCGAATCGGCCAGGAACAAGCCACCGAAATCCTTACATAAAGAGGCGTTGAAGATCGCCTTTTTCAGCGGCGAGCCGTCGGAATTGAACAGGATGTTGGCGATGATGCGAAAGGCGGCGTTCAGCTTGCGGTCGCGGACCGTGCCCACGGCCGAACTGATGGCGAGGAAGGTCTTCTGGCCGGTGGGGCTGCCCGGCTGCACCGGGTAGGTGTCTTTGATGCACAGCGGCGCGTCGATGTCCAGCCCCTCCTTGATCCGGGCCTTGGCCACCGGCTGCGGGAACCGGGCGAGAAACCGCTCCTGGACAAAGGCCAGTTCCTCTTCGAGCGGGGCGTCGCCGTAAAAGAACAGGGTACAGTTCGAGGGATGGTAGTGGGAGCGGTGAAAGGCGACGAACTGCTCGAAGCTGAGGTCGGGGATGCGGCGGGGGTCGCCGCCCGATTCGTGGGCATAGGTCGATGCCGGCATCAGGCCGCTGTAGGTGTGGTGGAACAGGGCCCGGATGGGATCGGAGAAGGCGCCCTTCATCTCGTTGAGCACCACCCCCATGAACTGCACCTGGTCGTCGCTGTTTTCGAGGTGGTAGTGCCAGCCCTCCTGCTCGAAGGTCGAGCGGAGCAGGAGCGGGTTGAAGACCACGTCGCAGTAGACGTCCATGATGTTGAAGTATTCCTTGAGATTACGGGTGGCAAAGGGATACCAGGTGGTGTCCGCGCCGGTCATGGCGTTGAGGAAGGTCATCAGCCCGCCCTTGTGGATCTCGCCGAAGACATCCTTGACCGGATATTTCTGCGAGCCCATCAGCACCGAGTGTTCGAGGATGTGGGCCACGCCGGTGGAATCCTCGGGCACGGTCATGAAGGAAACACAAAAGGTCTTGTTGGCGTCCTGGTTCTTGATCGCCAGGGCTTGGCAGCCGAGCACCGTGTGGGTGAAGAGCAAGGCGGTGGAATGGATTTCAGGGATCTCTTCCTTCTGTTCCAGCACAAAACCGTGGTAGGTCGAGCCGACGGCAAACGAGGTGGTCATAGGGTTTCGTCTCAAAAAATTTTATGGGAGTCTAAAAGAATGGTGACCGGGCCTGAATTTGTCAAGGAGAGCTGCATTTCGGCCTGGAACACCCCGGCCTGGAGCGGGATGGCCCGCTGCCGGCAGCACTCGAGGAAGCGGTCATAGAGGGCCTTGGCCTGCTCGGGCGGAGCGGCCTCGTTCCAGGAGGGGCGGCGGCCCTTGCGACAGTCGCCGTGCAGGGTGAACTGGGAGACCACCAGCAGGGCGCCGCCGATGTCGACGAGCGAGCGGTTCATCACTCCCTGCTCGTCGTCGAAGATGCGCAGGTGATGGATTTTTTCCACCATCCAGACGAGATCCTGGTCGGTATCGCTGCGGTGGATGCCCAGCAACACCACCAGCCCTTGGTTGATGGCGCCGGTGACCTGCCCTTCGACCTCGACCTGCGCCCGGCTAACCCGTTGCACCACCGCCCTCATGCCGCCACCGCCGCAGCAGGTGGTTGCAGGCCGCCGGTGAGATACCGGACAATCGCCGTCGCGGCCAAGGCCGCGGTCTCGCCGCGCAGGATCCGCGGCCCCAGGGAAAAGGTGGTGAATTGCCACTGGCGCAGCACCTGAAGGTCGTCGGCATGGAGGCCACCCTCCGGCCCCAGGAGCAGGCAGATGGGCCCGGGCCGGTCGACAAAGCCGGTCGGCAGGGCGGCCTGGCGCTCCTCCTCCCAGGCGGCGAGGCGGTGGGGATAGGGGGTAAAATCGATCCGGTCGAGGGGGGCCGCCGCCAGGAGGGTCATGGGGATGGCGCGATGGCTCTGCTTGCAGGCCTCGACCATGATCCGCTGCCAGCGCTCCGCCTGATGGCCGCGGTCACCGTGGTTTTCGCAATAGCGGGAGATCACCGGCAGGAAGGTGTCGACGCCCAGCTCGGTGGCCTTCTGCACCAGGAGGTCCATTTTCTTGCCCTTGAGCAGGCACTGGGCCAGGGTCAAGGACGCGGCGGCGGCCGCTGCTTCCCGGCGAGTTGCGGTGATGACCGCGGTTACCCGGTCCTTGGTCACGGTCTGGAGGATGGCGGTGGACACCACCCCCTGGCCGTCGAACAACTCGACGGTCTGACCGGGTTTGAGCCGGAGCACCGCGGCAATATGGCGGGCCTCAGGTCCGGTGAGGGTCATCCGGTCGCCGGCCGGGGCGTGATCGGGCAGAAAAAAGCGTCGCATGGCTTCTCTGTAGCACAAAACCAGGGCAAATGCATGCCATTCCCCTGGAACGAAAGGGAAAAAAGATCAGGGCAACCGGTGGGCGCCGATCACGGACCGACCTCGTGCCGGTGGTAGGTTTCGACGGTCAGGGGCACAGAGGCCGGCAAGGGGCGCCGATCGATGAGGACCAAGGGGTAAGCGGAAAAATCGGGGAAAAAGGCGTCACCCGCATAGTCCCGGCCGATCACGGTGAGGATCAGGGTGTCGGCCAGGGGCAGGGCCAGCCGGTAGATCTGCTCGCCACCGATGACAAACACCTTGGCCGCACCGGCGCAAGCGGCGATCGCCGCGGTGAGCGATGGCGCCACCGTGCAGTCGGGATGGGGGCGAAAGGCGGGGTCGCGACTAACCACGATGGTGCGGCGGCCGGGCAGGGGGCCGCCGATCGACTGATAGGTCTTCCGGCCCATGATCACGGGATGGCCCATGGTGGTCGCTTTAAAATGGGCCATCTCTTCCGGTATCCGCCAGGGGATGGTATTATGGCAACCGATGACCCGGTTGGCGGCCATGGCGGCGATGACGATCAGTTCCATGCGCGTTGGGTGCGGGTGGCGGAAACGACCTGGTGAAGGTTCCGGGACGCAATCTGGAAAAAGGTACGATTTTTCGACTGATCCGGCAAGAGGGATCAGGTCCGAAGGGAGGAGGCGATGCATATTCTGATCTATGGGGCAGGGGCCTTGGGCCAGGCGATCGGCTGCCTGCTGGCCGCGGACGGCCACCGGGTGGATCTGGTCCTCCGGCCGCGTTTTGTTGAGACCTTGCAGACAGCCGGGCTCACGGTGACCGGTATTTTCGGCGACCATCGGGTTACCCCGGACCGGATCGGCCTGCTCGCCAGCATCAGGGGACGCGACGGCAGCATGTACGACGCTATCCTCCTCACCACCAAGACCTACGACACCGATGCCGCCATCACCGACATCGCCTCCCTGTCCCGCTGTTACTGCCCGGTGGTGTCGATGCAGAACGGCTGCGGCAACCTGGAAAAGCTGGAGGAACGGTTGGGCCGTGAACGCAGCCTGGCGGCTCGGGTGATCACCGGTTTCGAGATCGAGCGCCCTGGTTTGGTGCGGATCACGGTGTCGGCGGACGCCGTCCATGTGGGCGGCTGCGTGCGCGGGGTCATTCCGGCGGCGGCCAAGCGGCTGGCCGAGGCCCTGGCCCATGCCGGCCTGCCCAGCATCGCGGTCCCGGACGTCTACCAATCGCTCTTTGCCAAGCTCCTCTACAACTGTGCCCTCAATCCCTTGGGCGCGGTCCTCGGGGTACCTTACGGGGCCCTGGCCGAGAGCGGCGAGACCCGGATGCTCATGGACCGGGTGATCGACGAGACCTTCGCGGTTATCAGTACCATGGGCGGGACCACGCCCTGGCCCGACGCGGCGGCCTACCGCAAGGTCTTCTACGGCCAGCTGGTGCCCGCGACCGCTGACCACCGGCCCTCCATGCTCCAGGACCTGGAACACCACAAACCGACCGAGGTCGAGGCCATGGTCGGCTATGTGGCCACCCAGGGCCGCAAATACGGGGTTGCCACCCCTTGCTGCGACATCCTGGCCGCCCTGGTCCGGTTCAAGGAGCAGCAGACGCTACCGAAAACCAGAGGTCCTCTCCCCGCCTAGCCCAGCCGGTCGAGCAGGGTTTCCAGCAGCCGGTTGATCGCCGCGAAATGGACCGGGCCGCCTGCGCGGATCTGGGCCTCGGTCTGGATGTAGCGGCCGGCAACCAGCTCGTCGCCGCAGTGGGCGACGATGGCCGCCACCGTCTCCGGGGTCGATTCGAGATGGAACTGGAGGCCGAGGATGCGGTGGTCGTAGAGAAAGGCCTGGCTCGGGCAGCCCTCGCTCTCGGCCAGGTGGATCGCGCCTTCGGGAAGAGCGAAGGTGTCGCCGTGCCAGTGGAAAACCGTGGCCGACTCCGGCAGGTCGGCCAGAAAACCGCTCCGTTCCCCCGCCTCGGTCAGCCGGATCGGCCACCAGCCGATTTCCTTGTTCTTTCCGGCAACAACCTTTGAGCCCAGGGCGTCGGCCAGCAGTTGCGCCCCCAGGCAGATGCCGACCGCCGACTTGCCCGCCGCGATGGCCGCGCCGATCAGGGCCCGTTCCGCCGCCAGCCAGGGATATTTGTCGTCCTCGTAGATATTCATCGGCCCGCCCATGATCACCAGCCGGTCGAACTCCGCAAGCCGAGGCAGGGGATCGCCGGCGTACAACCGGGTCAGGGCCAGGACATGGCCCCGGCTGGCGATCCAGTGGCCAATATGGCCCAATCCCTCAAAGTCCACATGCTGCAAGGCATGAATGCGCATGGCTGTCGCCTCCCTCAACCCACACCGGGCAACGGGTGCGGGGCAGTCTCACTATCTCGAATAATCAGCCGGCCGCGGGCGCTTCGGCATCCACCGGCATGCCGAAGGCCAGCCGCAGCTTGCGCTCGATGGCGGCCATGGTCTCCGGGTGCTCCTTGAGAAACTTCTTGGCATTCTCCCGCCCCTGGCCGATGCGCTCGTCCTGGTAGCTGTACCAGGCGCCGGACTTGTCGACGATCCCCTGGGCCACGCCGAGATCGAGCACGTCGCCGGTCCGGGAGACCCCTTCGCCATAGATGATGTCCACATCGGCCTGCTTGAAGGGCGGGGCCACCTTGTTCTTGACGATCTTGATCTTGGTCTGGTTGCCGATGGCGTCCTGGCCTTCCTTGATCTGGGTGGTCTTGCGGATGTCGATCCGGATCGAGCTGTAGAACTTGAGGGCGTTGCCGCCGGTGGTGGTCTCGGGGTTGCCGAACATCACCCCGATCTTCATCCGGATCTGGTTGATGAAGATGAGCACGGTGTTGGTGCGGGACAGGACGCCGGTGAACTTACGCATGGCATGGCTCATCAGCCGGGCCTGGAGGCCGACGTGCTGGTCGCCGACATTGCCGTCGATCTCGGCCCGGGGCACCAGGGCGGCCACCGAGTCGATCACCACCACGTCGATGCCGCCGCTGCGGATCAGGATCTCGGCGATCTCCAGGGCCTGTTCGCCGAAATCGGGCTGGGAGATGAGGAGATTATCGGTATCGACGCCCAAGCGCTGGGCATAGTTGGTATCCAGGGCGTGCTCGGCGTCGATAAAGGCGGCGTTGCCGCCCCGGCGCTGGGCCTCGGCAATCACGTGCAGGGCCAAAGTGGTCTTGCCCGAGGCCTCGGGACCGTAGATCTCGGTGACCCGGCCGCGGGGCAGGCCGCCGACTCCCAAGGCCAGATCGACCGAGAGGATGCCGGTGGGGATGACCGGGATGTTCTCCCGCTCGGTCGATCCCAGGCGCATGATCGAACCCTTGCCGAACTGGCGATGGATCTGGGTGATGGCGTTGTCGACGCTTTTGAGGCGGTTTTCGCTGGTCTCGGTGTTGGACACTGTCATGGAATTCTCCTTGTCTGACCATCGTCAGGGGTTGAGGGCCAAACGACTTCATCGTTTGGCCCTCGGAAATCGGGGCAATCAATCTGGCTTCTCGGGGTCAGTGTGTTTTATACAGAACCTGTTCCTGCAAATTCTCCTTGATCGGCCCTCCGAGTTTGCTGTACTCCGCGCTGATTTCCGGGGCGCACAGGTTGGTGGGGGTCGAATCGGCAAAGACACGGTGGGCCACCAACCTGTTTCCCTGGAGGGTGTAGCTGGCCTGATAGGACTGGACGCTGCCCTTGGTCTCCATCGCATTGGGGATCGACAGCACGTTCATGGCGGCGGGGAGTTCGATCTCGTAGCTCTCTTGAAACAAACCGTTCGAGCAGGCCACATCATAATCAATTTTCTGGTCAATACCAGGGTCAACATGGGCATCGATCGCGATCATCCCCCCGGGAGGATAGAGATAAAAAGCCCCATTGCCTGGAAATTTCACATATTTTTCCGCCCGGTCGATCACCAGCACATAGTGATAGGAGTCGGTCAGACCGGTGGGATCATCCTTGAGCAGGCGACCGGTGGCGATCAAGCCTGCGGACCGGAAGAGGTCCTTGACAAAGTCCTCTTCTTTCTCCCTGGGGAGATCGCGGGCCCATTTCCGAAACGATATCGCCGCATCGCCCTTGAGAAAGGCTTCAACGGTCCCGGAAAGGGAACCGTCGTCAGCTATTTTCAATTTGCTCGCCACCCTCTGTTCGGTCGCCCGGGCAGGTGTCGGCGTCCGGCGCTGTTCATTGTCCTTTCCGGCCAGGAAGGCAACCTTCCCCCGGACCGAGGGGGGCAAAATGCCGAAGGGGGCGTCCTTCGAGGTGGCATCGAGAAAGAGGTCAAAAGCCGGGATATAGGTGATGACATGGTTGAACTGGGACACCACCGGGATCTTGGGCAGGGTGTAGATCGAGCGCGCATTGACCAGGGCCTGGGTGCCTTCGATGCTCCGCGCGGCCAGCAGGGCCTGCAGCAGGGTCGCGTGATCCTTGCAGTCCCCCATCTTGTTGTCAATGACAAACGAGAGATCCCGCGGGACCACGGTGCCCACGCCCACGCAGTTGCCGCCGTAGGTCAGGTTTTCGGCAACCCATTCGTACAGGGCTTGGGCCTGATCCCGAGGAGCAGCTCGGTCGCCGACAATGTGGGCCGCGAGTTCCTTGACCCGGTCGGTGGCCTGGGCCTTGGGCAGGGCACGGGTGCCGTAGGCTGCGGCAATCTCTTGATAATTCTTGAAGGTTGAAAACGAGACGCCCGGTTCCTGATCGGGATCAAGTGCCGAGTAATCTCTTCGCTCGCTTTTGACCGGTTGCGGGTTGGCGTAGGTCCATGCCACGAGTTTCCGGCCCGGCGCAGGCGAGCTGACCGTTTCCTGCATCTCCCGCGCCGCATATTGGACCCACATGGCTTCAGGATACTCGACCTGGACCCGCACCGTATCGAAGGCCATCTGCCTGGAGAAGAGTTCCGCCATCGTGAAATGGTGGGGAAAAATGGCTTCACTCTGGCTGATGCGACAGGAAAAAACCACCGTATCGCCGACGGCAACATCGGGAAAAACGAGGGAAATGGAAGAGAAATCGGAAAAGACAGGCGCATTGGGATCATCGCCCTTGTTGATCTTCACCTGATAGTTGGCTTTCGGCACATCGATCCTGCTCCCATCTGCCTTTCTCGTGTAGGCCTCGACGATCTCGGCTTTTTGCACACTGGTGCTGTAGCTCACGGAAGCATGTTTTGCCGAGTCTATCGCCGACTGTTTCAGAATTGTTCGCGCCCATTCCCTCGATTCAACCGAGGTGGCGTCATCGTGCACCACATACTTGGTATGGTAATATTCGTACCGAACCGGAGGGTCCATCGGCACCGCGGCCAAAACAAGCATTCCAGCAAAAAACTGGCCCACAAGCATGGACAACAGCAACGCATAACGCATGAGAGGCCTCAATCATCTGAATTGTTCTTCGGTTCATTGATCATCGATCATGAACCGTGTCCCATTCCTAACCTGGATAATTGAGTACCATTAAACCGCAACGGATAGCATCAGGTCAAGGTGCGAGAAGAATCCGGCGCACCATATCCACTGCGATCTGCGCGGTCTTCTCCTGAATCTGGCGGCGGGAGCCGTGGAAATGGCACAGCCGGTCGGTGACGGTCTCGCGGGTGGCAAGGCCGAGATAGACCGTGCCCACCGGTTTGTCCACGGTGCCGCCCTCGGGCCCGGCGATGCCGGTGGCCGCCACCGCGAGGTCGCAGCCGAGACGCCGGACCGCACCACTGGCCATGGCCCGGGCGGTCTCGCCGCTCACTGCCCCGTGCCGGGCGAGCACGGCGGGATCGATGTCGAGCAACCGTTCCTTGAGTTCGTTGGCATAGACGACCACCCCGCCCTTGTACCAGCGGGAGCTGCCCGGGGTCTCGGTGAGGACGGCGCCGATCAGCCCGCCGGTGCAGGATTCGGCCGTGCCGAGCATCAATCCCTGCTTCTGGAGCAACCGGCCGGTCACCGCGGCCAGGCTCTCCTGATCAACACCGTAGAGATGGTCGCCCAGGGCCGCGCGGATGAAGGCATCAGCCTGCCGGAATCCGGGATCGTCCACGCCGCCCTCCCGATTGTGGGCGGTCAGGCTGACATGGACCTCGCAGCCGACCGGGTAGTAGCCGATCGCCAGCCCCTGTTGTTCCAGGGCATGGAGACGCCTGTTGATCTCGATCTCAAACAGACCGCAGGTCCGGTAGACCCGCTGGCCGACCGGCCGGGCGCGGGCGGCGTCGAAGGCCTGCAAGCCGGGGAGCACCTTGTCGCGAAGCAGGATCTCCATTTGCGGCGGCACGCCGGGAAGAAACCAGATGGGCTTGCCCTGGTAGCGGAGCAGGTAGCCGGCCATGCGGCAGGCGTCATCCAAAACCTCGGCCCCCTCGGGCAGTTGGGCCAGCTTGGCGAGCGAAACCGCGGCGGCATCCCCCTGGGCCAGGCGGGATTCGATATTGGCCTGGACGCCGGGATGAACGGCGCCGTTGAGGTGCAGGGCCTTGATCACCGCCTCGTTGGTCAGGTCGTCGGTGGTGGCCCCCAGGCCGCCGGTCACCAGGACAAAATCGGAACGCTCGATGGCCGCCTTGAGGGTCTCGCCGATCAGTTCCTGGGCGTCGCCGATGGTATGCATGGCCCGGATGGCGTGGCCCAGTAAAAACAGTTGCCGGGCCGCATGCCCGCTGGTGGTGTTGGTGATGCGGCCCGAGGTCAGTTCGTCGCCGATGGCGATTATTTCTCCAATCATGCCCTTTGTCCTCAGAGGTTGATGGCCGCAGCTTACCTGGTTTGGCCGCTTTCCTCAAGCCCGTCCTCGGCAATGATCCCCATCGGTTGGCCGTCCGCAACTGTGCAGAGGCGCACCGGGACCACCCGGCGAATCAAGCCCGAACCGCCGGCAAAGAGCAGCGGCAGGTAGTTCTCGGAAAACCCCTGCAAAAGGCCGCTTTTCGCCTGCCGCCGCTCCACCAGCACCCGCAGGACCCGGCCGATATTGGCCTGGTAGAGGGCTTGGCGTTTGGCCGCGTCCAGGGCGCGCAGCCGCCGCACCCGGGCCTCCTTCACCGGGCCGGGCAGTTGCTGGCCAAAGGAGGCGGCCAGGGTGCCGGGCCGGCGCGAATAGGGAAAGACATGGAGATAGCCCACCGGCAGATCGGCGAGCAAATCGTGGGTATTGGCCGCCTCCGCCTCGGTCTCGCCGGGAAAACCGCCGAGGACGTCGCAGCCGATGGTGACCGTGGGCAGGGCCTGGTGCACCCGCCGGATCACGGCGGCAAATTCGGCGCGGGAATAGCGCCGGTTCATCCGGGTCAGGACCTCGTCGTCGCCGCTCTGCAGGGGGATGTGGAGGTGGGGCATCAGGTTGGCGTGGCAGGCCAGCAATTCGAGCAGCGCCTCGTTCACCTCGGTGGGCTCGATCGAACTGAGGCGGAGCCGGCAATCGGGAAATTCGCGGCACAACCGGTCGAGCAGGGTGTAGATGGTCTCGCCCTCAGCCAGGTCGAGGCCGTATTTGCCGACATTGATGCCGGTGATCACCAGCTCGCAATAGCCCTGGCCGGCAAAGACCGCCGCCTGTGCGAGCACCCCGGCCAAGGGCAGGCTGCGGCTGCGGCCCCGGGTGTAGGGAACGATGCAGTAAGAGCAGAAGTTGTCGCAGCCGTCCTGGATGCGGAGATAAGCGCGGGTGCGATCGCGAAAGCGGGTCACCGGCAGGGGGCAGATCTCCTTTTTGTCGCGGATCTTGCCCATGAGCAGGACCAGGTCGGGCGGATGTTCCGCCAGGGCCGCCTCCACCAGCAGATGCTTGTTGCCGTTGCCGACGATGGCCACCGGCTGCTCGGCCAGGCCCAGCACCGTCTCCGGGTCCATCTGGGCATAGCAGCCGGTGACCACGATCCGGGCGCCGGGATGCTCGTGGAGCACCCGGCGGATCAGTTGCCGGGACTGCTGGCCGGCCTTGGCGGTGACCGTGCAGGTGTTGATCACATAGACGTCGGCCTCGGCCTGGAACGGCACCAGGGCACAGCCCCGCGCCTCGAAGCCGCTGGCAAAGGCGGCGGACTCGAACTGGTTGACCTTGCAGCCCAAGGTGGTGATGGCGACCCGTTTCATGGCTCCTCCTCCGTAACTCCGTCAGTCCCGATCACCGCGCTGCCCAGCACCCGGTCGCCTTCGTAGAAGACCGCAAACTGGCCGGGGGTGATGGCGCGTTGCGGCTCGGCAAAGATCAGGCGCCAGGCGTCGGCACCGGCCGGGGTCAGTTCGGCCATGGCCGGGTGATGGCGGGAGCGCAACTGCACCAGGCAGCGCCAGGGCAGGGCAGGGGGCTCGTGGATCCACACCGGCGACCGGAGGGTGCAGCGGCGGCGCAAGAGCTCCGGCTGCTTGCCGACGATCACCCGGTTGTTCGGCCCATCCAGGGCCACCACGTACCAGGGGGTGGCGTCCGGCAGGCCGAGCCCCCGCCGCTGGCCGATGGTGTAGTGCCACACCCCCCGGTGTTCGCCGATCTGCCGGCCGTCGAGGGTGAGCACCGGCCCGGTGTGCGCCCCAATCCCCTGGGCCGCGAGAAAGGCGGACAACCCCTCGGTGAGGAAGCAGACATCCTGGCTCTCCTGGCCGCCAAACCGGAACCCCAGACTGGCGGCGCGCTCGTAGACCTGTTCCTTGGTCAGGTCGCCCAGGGGAAAGAGGGTGTGCTGCAACCGCTCGGCTCCGAGGCGGGCGAGAAAATAGGATTGATCCTTGCGGCGATCGGCGCCGCGGGCCACGAACAGTCGGCCATCGCCTTGTTCGCGGCGGGCATAGTGGCCGGTGGCGATCCGGTCCATGCCACGCTCACGCAGGGCGTCGGCCAGCAGGCCGAATTTGATGGCATGGTTGCAGAGAATGCAGGGATTGGGGGTCAGGCCGGCCCGATAACTCCTGGTGAAATAGCCGATGACCTGCGTGGCGAACGGGCGACGCAGGTCGATCAGGGTCAGGGGGAGCGACAGCCGGTCAGCCACCTCCCGGACCCGCCGGATCTGCACGTCCAGGTCGGGGAGTGGCAGAAGCATGAAAAAGCCGTGGACATGGTGCCCCTGTTCTTGCAGCAGGGAGGCGGCCATGGTGGAATCGACCCCGCCGCTCATGGCGACGCCGACCTTCAGCGTGGCCATGGATGGTTGGTTATCGGCGATGGGCAGCGGCGAGCAGGGGAAGACAACGGGGGTGGCAAACGATGCATAACAACAACCGGAAATCGACTCACAACAGCGAGGTCAACACCTCGCATTCGCGGCAGACGACCATCTTTTCCTTCCAGTCCTTGTCCGCGCACTCGCAACGGGTGCCACTGAGAAACCAGCAGAGATGTCCCGCCTGAAACTCCCAGGCCGGGCATTCTTTTTTGTGTTCGCATTTCTTGATGGCCCAGCAGTCCTTGCGCTTGGGTTGACCGGCTTCACGCCGCTGATTCACCGCCAAGAAGTAGAGTTGACGCTCAACATGGGCAGGAATGGACCGCCAGCCCTGTTCATAGCTTTGTACGGCCTTGAGTGAAACTCCGAGCAACCCGGCAAGCGCTTTTTGGGTTTTCCCCAACTTCGCCCGTAATTTAGCGAATATTTCACGACTCATACGTCACCTCTGCTGCTGAGGGAGAATTTTTACGAAAAAAATACCACATAGTGAGAAAAGCGGCAATCGATTTTCCCTTTGCCCCGTTTATACGGCAAGGGAAATGGTCCTGGAAAAGCGGGAAGGAATAGTGTAGTTTTCCCGAACCCAGACACGGGACACACCGATCGCCGCGTGCGTGATTCGACCGCTACCCGGGCACCACGCGATGTTCACCATCATTGGAAAAGGACGCGACAGACATATGACCGAACAGGAAAAAGTGAACGGCACCGGCCTCGCCCGACTCAAACGGGCGATGCACTGCTCGTATCTCGGCCTTGCCGCCGCCTATCGCAATGAGGAGGCCTTCCGTCAGGAACTGCTGGCCTGTCTGGTGCTGCTCCCCGTGGCCTGCTGGCTCGGCAACAGTAACGTCGAACGTGCCCTGCTGGCCGGCAGCCTTTTGGTGTTACTGATCGTCGAATTGCTCAACACCGCCGTCGAGGTGGTGGTCAACCGCATCGGCGTCGAGCGCCATGAACTGTCCGGTCGGGCCAAGGACCTGGGGTCGGCCGCGGTGTTCATGGCCATCGCCAATACCGTGGCGATCTGGCTTCTGGTCCTCTTCACCTGAGCGCCCCTCTTCTCCGGAACCTGCCCCACCTCTGATCGCCCGCCTGTTTCGCCCATTCCGCTTGGGTTCGCGCGGTTCCCCCTCTTCAGTGCCGGTATCGTGATCGCCCCTGTCCTGCTGCCGGGCGACTGGCGACCTTGCGGGGCCTCACCACGAGCTCATTTTCCATTTGACACACGGAAAGCGATTTTGTAACACTGCTCGGTAACACCGAAACCCAATTTGTGTTATCGTCCGGTCTCCATCCGCGCTCTCCGAGAGAGCGCGGACGTTACGGACTCCTGCACCAAGGAGAAGCACCCATGCACATGGCCGACGCCCTGCTTTCCCCCGCTGTTGGCGGCACCCTCTGGGCAGCCGCCGCCGGAACCATCGCCTATTGCGCCAAGAAGGTGCAGCACGATCTCGATGACCGCACAATCCCCTTGATGGGCGTGCTCGGCGCCTTCATCTTCGCCGCCCAGATGATCAACTTCACCATCCCGGCCACCGGGTCTTCCGGCCACCTCGGCGGGGGCATGATCCTGGCCATCCTGCTCGGTCCCCAGGCAGCGGTGCTGACCATGGCCTCGGTGCTCACGGTCCAGGCCCTTTTTTTTGCCGATGGCGGCTTGCTCGCTCTCGGGTGCAATATTGTCAATCTTGGCGTCCTGCCCTGTTGCCTCGCCTATCCCCTGCTCTACAAACCCCTCGCCGGCAAGGGGAAGAACCCGCTGCGCATCGCCATCGGCGCCACGCTCGCCGGAATCGTCGGCCTGCAACTGGGCGCCCTGGGGGTAGTGTTTGAAACGACCCTTTCCGGCATCGCCGCGTTGCCGTTGTCCACGTTTCTCTGGGTCATGCTGCCGATCCATCTCGCCATCGGCCTGGTGGAAGGTCTGGTCACCACCGCCGTGATCTCTTTTGTCGGCAAGGCCCGGCCGGAAATCCTCGAATTGTCCGCCACCGCGCGGCCGCTGGGCAAGCTCTCCCTCACCAAGGTCCTGATTGGCCTCGCCGTTGCTGCGACAATCACCGGCGGGGTCCTGTCCTGGTTCGCCTCGTCGCTCCCCGATGGCCTGGAATGGTCGATTGAACAAACAACGGGCCGGGAAACATTGGCAGCGCCGGAAAAGGGTCTCCATCCCATTCTCGCCGCCTTGCAGGAAAAAACCGCTTTCCTGCCCGCTTATTCCTTCCGGGCCAACGGGCAGGAACCCATTGCCCGGGAAAAAACACCGCCCTCCTGGCCGGCCGTGGATACCGGCACCACCGTCTCCGGTCTGGTCGGGGGCGGCCTGACCCTGCTCCTGGCCGTCGGACTCGGTTTCCTGTTCAGGAAACGGGGTGCGATCAGGTAGTTGATCGTTATTGCCAAATCTCGTCCCCCGGCAGCGACGGCCTCGTCCTCTCGCTGCCTCAGGGGGCACCTCTCGGGGCAGGAGTCCCGCCCATGGCCAACATCGAATCCGCCTTCCTTGATCTGAGCGCCCTCGACACCCTCGCCGCCCGGGATTCGGGCGTGCACCGGCTCGATCCCCGGCTCAAGGTGCTGACCGCGGCGGCGTTTGTCGTCTGTGTCGTGTCCTTCGACAAGTACGTTGTGGCCGCGATGCTGCCCTTTGGCCTGTTCCTCAGCCTGATCATGGCCCTGGCCGGCATCCCGGCGCAGTTTGTCCTCAAAAAACTGGCCCTGGTTTCCCCCTTTGCCCTGTTGGTCGGCCTCTTCAATCCGGTTTTTGATCAGCACCCCCTGTTGTCGCTCGGCCCGGTCGTGGTCTCCGGCGGCTGGCTCTCCTTGCTTTCCCTCCTGCTCCGTTTCTGGCTGACGGCCGGCGCCGTGCTCATCCTGATCGCCACCACCGGCTTCAATGGCGTCTGCATGGCCCTGGAGCGGATAGGCATGCCCACCCTCTTTGCCGTCCAGTTGCTGCTGCTCTACCGCTATCTTTTTGTGCTGATGGAGGAAGGCCGGCGGCTCTACCGGGCCAGGGCGCTCCGCTCGTTCGCGGGCCGGGGCATGGGGATGAAAACCGTTGGCCACCTGCTGGGCGGCTTGCTGCTGCGGACCCTGGATCGAGCCCAGCGCATCCACCGGGCCATGCGCTGCCGCGGGTTCGACGGCACGATCCGCACCAGCCGGCCGCCCCGGCTCACTGGCCGCGATCTCCTGGTGGGCGTCCTCGCCGCTCTCCTCCTCATCGCCATGCGCACCGTTGATTGCACCTTGCTGCTGGGCCGGTGGCTCACGGGATTGGTCACATGAGTCACCATATCGTCGAAATCCGGGACCTGACCTACACCTATCCGGACGGCACCGCCGCCGTGCGCGGCCTCTCCTTTCGCATCCTGCACGGCGAGTCGGTGGCGGTGGTCGGCGCCAACGGGGCCGGCAAATCGACCCTGCTCCTCCATCTCAACGGCTCCCTGCCCCCGCAGAGCGGCTCGGTGCGCATCGGTGATGTTCCCCTGACCAAGATCACCCTGAGCGCCATTCGCCGGACGGTCGGGATGATTTTTCAGGACCCGGACGACCAGTTGTTCATGCCCACCGTCGCCGAGGACGTCGCCTTCGGCCCGCTCAACCTCGGCCTGCCCCCGGACGAAGTCGAAGAGCGGGTGGCGACAGCCCTGCAGCGGGTCGGGGTGGCCCACCTCCGGGAACGGCCGCCCTACAAGCTTTCCGGCGGCGAAAAACGGGCGGTCGCCATTGCCACCGTGCTGGCCATGGCGCCCGATATCCTGGTCATGGATGAACCGTCGGCCAATCTCGATCCCCGCGCCCGCAGGACCCTGATCGCATTGCTGGCCGGTTTTCACCACACCAAGATCATCGCCACCCATGATCTCGACCTGGTGCTCGATCTCTGCGAACGGACCATCGTCATCCACGAGGGCCGGATGATGGCCGATGGTCCGACCAGCGCCATATTCCAAAACAATCAACTCCTGGCCGCCTGTCATCTGGAACCACCGCTGCGACTCCAGGCCTGCCCGGTCTGCGGGCGAAAGCCGGGTTGACGGGGGTGTGAGGGGAAGGAGGGCGCGCGAGCCGCAGCCGGTCAAGATGGATTGCTCATACAGCGATCTGTTGGAAAACCTCTCTCGGAAAATCATAGCCATGGCCTGTCCCGGCTTTCCCTGCACCATGAAAATCATGCATCGCAAGCAGGATTTTCATGGCAGCAACAGGGCAGGTCATGCCCCTCTCCTTCCTTTTTTCTTCCCCAGCTCCCGGTCGCCGGTGGCCAGCCGTCGTTCCGCCCGCTCGATCAGCCTCCGGTGGATGCACACCGCCCCTTCCCGACCCTTGGCCGCACGCTGGCGATAGCTGCCGTCCGGCTGCATTGCCCAGGCGTTGCGCCGGTTTTTTAACTGGAGATCGAGCAGTTGCCGCAACTGCCGGCGCGCCTTGACCGATTCCACCGGCACGCAGACCTCGACCCGGCTCTCCAGGTTGCGCTGCATCAGGTCGGCCGAGCCGATGTAGTATTCCTCGTCCCCACCGTTGCGGAAGTAGAACAGGCGGGCATGCTCCAGGAAGCGGCCGGCCAGGGAGACCACCCGGATGTTCTCCGACAGGCCGGGGAGACCGGGCCGCAGGCGGCAGGTGTCGCGGATGAGCAGGTCGACTTGCACCCCGGCCTGCGAGGCCCGGTAGAGGGCGGCGACGATCTCCCGATCCTCCAGGCCGTTGGCCTTCAACTGGATGAGGCCGGGCGAATCGGCGCGGTGGCCCCGGATCTCGCGCTCGATCTTCTGCAGTAGCGCCTTCTTCAGCAGCCGCGGCGAGCACAGCAGCTTGCGGTAGCGGCGCATCGGGGTGAAACCGGTGGTCAGGTAGTTGAACAGCTCGGTCAGGTCGGCGCCGATGTCCGGGTCGCAGGTCAACAGGCCGAAATCGCAGTACATCCGGGCCGTGCCCGCGTGGTAGTTGCCGGTGCCGATGTGGGCGTAGCGCCGCAGGCCGTCGTAGTCCTTGCGGATCACGAAGATCACCTTGCAGTGGGTCTTGAGCCCGACCACCCCGTAGGTGACGTGGATGCCGGCCTCTTCCAGGGTGCCGGCCCAGCGGATGTTGGCCTGCTCGTCGAAGCGGGCCTTCAACTCCAGCACCACTGCCACCTGCTTGCCGTTCTGGGCGGCAGCGATCAGGTATTCGATCACCCGCGAGCGGCCGGCGGTGCGGTAGAGGGTCATCTTGATCGCCCGCACCTTGGGATCAATGCTGGCCTCGCGCAGATACCTCTCCACCGAGGTGTCAAAAGACTCGTAGGGGTGCTGCAAGAGGATCGAGCCGCGCTTGCGGATCACATGGAAGATGTTGGGGTCCTCGTCCAAGAGCTCGGGGTTGTCCAGCGGCTTGTGCGGCGGGAAACGCAGCTCGGGCCGGTCGAGCCGGGCGATTTCGAACAGGTCGCGCTTGCCGACGATGCCGTCGCCCCCAAAGACGTCGCCCTCCTCATCCACCCCCAGTTCGGCGGCCAACATGCCCCGATGCTGCTCCTCCATGCCCCAGCCCACCTCCAGGCGGACGATCTCGGCGAACTTGCGCTCGCGCAGGGCCGACTCGATCATCTGCAACAGGTCGTTGGCCTGCTCCTGGTTGGGCTCGGTGATGGCGTTGCGGGTAACCCGGAAGGTCTCGCAGGTCTCGACCACCATACCGGGAAAGAGCATTTCCAGATTGTTGCCGATCAGGTCCTCCAGGGTGATCCAGTGGCCGGCTTCACCAAAGGCGAGGAAGCGGGGCATGTCCTCGCTCACCGGCACCTTGATCCGGTTGAGGTAGCTGTACTCGCTGTCCGGGTAACGGACGCCGACCAGGAGGTTGATCGACAGGTTGGAGATAAAGGGGAAGGGGTGGGCCGGGTCCATGCCCTGGGGGGTGAGCAGGGGGTAGACCTGGTCGAGGAAATAGCGCTCGGCTAGCGATTTTTCCGCCAGGCTGAGGTCGGCGTAGGGCACGATCCGGATCTTGCGCCGGGCCAGGAGTCGTTTCAGCTCCACCTCCAGCTCCTCCTGCTCGCGGAGCAGGTCGCGCACCACCAGGGTACAGGCAGCGATCTGCTCCCGGGGCAGGCGGCCATCCACCGACAGCTCCCGCACACCGGCCCCGACCTGCTGTTTGAGGCCGCCGATCCGCTTCATGAAGAATTCGTCGAGATTGGCGCCGACCACCGCCAGGAAGAAGACCCGTTCCAGGAGCGGTACCCGGTCGTCCTGGCCCTCGTGCAGCACCCGCCGGTTGAAGGCCAGCCAGGTCAGCTCGCGGTTGAGATACCACTGGGGGTCGTCAAGGTCGATCGCCGGGGACGGTGGGTCGTGCGGAGGAGGGAGCGAGGGGTCCATGATCTGCCGGGCATCCTGATTTTTGAGGAGAAGACGCTACCATATCGGCCCATTATTCGGATTGGGTTAAATTTTGGTTAGCCGCCGGTCAGCCTCCCCGTCGTGGTCATCCCGAACGCAGGCGAGGGACGACATCGAGGGATGTCTCCCCCGGTCCTGGTCCGTCCGCATCCTTCCGATATTTCCTCATCAGATCCGAAAGATATCCAGACAGCCTTCTCACGGTTCGCTGACCCGGTTCTAACAGAACCATGGTTTGTATGGGCCAGGAAACAAGAATCGATCTCAAGGCCGGACCGGTGCTCGACGACCGCCGCCACGAGAGGAACGGAGCAGTGAACAAGGGAGGAGACGATGAAGAAAAACACGCTCAAGACATTCTATCACGCGCTGTTGGCGGCCGGTCTGCTGGCACAGGCCTTCACACCGGTTCAGGAAGCGCGGGCAGCAGAGGACACCGACCTGCGCCGACAGGCCAGCCGCACGGTGCGGTGGCAGGCTCGGGACCAGGCCGGCACCACCATTCCCCTCAAGCTGCTGGCGATCAACGACTTCCACAGCCAGATCACCGCCGGCCAGGAAGTGGACGGCCGCCCGGTGGGCTCGGCCCCGGTGCTGGCCGCCTATCTCAAGACCGCCCAGGCCAGGGCCAAGGGCACAACCATCCTCCTCCACGCCGGCGACCACGTCGGCGCCTCCCAGCCGCAATCGTCGCTGTTGCAGGACGAGCCGGGGATCATGTTCTTCAACATGCTCGGCAACGAGCACTGCCGCACCGGCGGGCATTCCGGCCCGGACTGCAACCTGGTCGGCATCCCCGGCAACCATGAACTGGACGAGGGACTGGAGGAGATGCTCCGCCTCATCCACGGCGGCAACCACCGTCAGGGCCCCTTCCTCCAGCAGCCCTATCAAGGCGCCGCGTTCCCGTACATCTGTGCCAATCTGGTCCGGACCGGGACCGGCGAGCCGCTGCTGCCGCCCTATGTGATCCGCACAATCGACGGGGTCAAGGTCGGCTTCATCGGCGCGGTCCTGCACCGGGCCTCTACCTTTCTGTCGCCGGAGAGCCTGGCCGGGCTCCAGGTGCTGGACGAGGCGGCAACCATCAACCGCTACACCCGCCAGCTCCAGGCCGAGGGGGTCCGCACCGTCATCGTCGTCATCCACCAGGGCGGCTATCAGGGACCGGCGGGCGACGCCATTGCCAGCCCCCTGGCCGGCGACCTTGCCCCCATCGTCGAACGGTTGGACGGCGAGGTCGATGTGGTGCTCAGCGGCCACACCCACACCTGGCACAACCTTCTGGTCGCAAACGCCGGCGGCCGCCCCATGCTGGTGGTCCAGGCCTGGCCCAAGGGCACCGGCTATGCCGACATCGATCTGGAGATCGACCGGGCCAGCGGCGACGTGGTGGCGATGTCGTCGGCCATCGTCACCACCTGGGCCGACAGCGGACCGGGGCTGCGGCCGGACCACCGGGTGGCCTCCCTGGCCCAGCGGGTGAACGCGATGGGCAACGCCATCGCCGCCCAGGTGATCGCCCGCGCCGCCAAGCCGATCACCCGCACCAGCAACGCGGCCGGCGAATCGGCCCTGGGCGATCTGGTGGCCGATGCCCAGCGCCAGATCATGGGCACCGATTTCGCCTTCATGCATCCCGAGGGGATCGAGGCCGACATCGGGCCCGGCGTCCTCACCAAGGGCGATCACTTCACCGTCCAGCCGGCCAACCTCAACCTGATCAAACTGGAAATGACCGGCCAGCAGATCTTCGAACTGCTCAATCAGCAGTGGGACGGCCATGACGGCCGGGGCCGGTTTCTCCAGGTCTCCGGCCTGACCTACACCTGGGACGCCGGGCGGCCGGCAGGGCAGCGCATCGTCACCGTGCTCAAGGACGGCGTGCCGCTCAACCGGGAGGCAACCTACACCGTGGCGGTGAACGAGTATCTGGCGGGCGGCGGCGGCAATTTCACCGCCCTGACCAAGGGCGCCAACCCGGTGGTCGGCCCCTTCATCGCCGAGGCCCTGATCCAGTATGTCCAAACCCGGCCCCAGCCGATCGACGCCGACATCGAGGGGAGGATCAGCCGGCTGAACTGAACCCGGCCCGAAACACCGCCCTGTCCGAGGGGGGAAACGCGCCAGGCAGAACGGCTGCGCTCCCCCCTTGACATTCCCGCCAGGACCGCTACCCTGCGCTTTTCGATGGCGACAACCTTCATCGTCCATTCAGCGAGGAGCGCGGCATGCACATGACCCGAGAGGAACGCGACTGGGTCCTCTACGATGTGGCCAACTCGGCCTTTGTCCTGGTAATGGTGACGGCGATCATGCCGATCTACTTCAAGGACGTGATGGCCGCCAGCCTGCCGGCCCACGTCTCCACCGCCAACTGGGGCTTCGCCAACGCCACCGCCTCCCTGATCCTCGCCCTGCTGGCCCCGGTCCTCGGGGCCATGGCCGATTATCCGGGACGGAAGAAACGGTTCTTCATCGGCTTTCTGCTCGTGGGCGTGCTCTTCAACCTGGCCCTGCCCCTGGTCCCGGCGGGACAGTGGCTGCCCTGCCTGCTCCTGTTCGTCCTCGCCCGGGTTGGCTGGGCCGGGGCCAACATCTTCTACGACGCCTTCCTGGTCGACGTCACCAGCCATGAGCGGATGGATGTGATCTCGGCCCGCGGCTACGCCTACGGCTACATCGGCTCGGTCATCCCCTTTGTCGCGGTCATCGCCCTGATCCTGGCCGCGGGCTCCGGCTCCACCCTGCCGGCGACGGAGTCGCGGCTCGGCTTTGCGGTCGTCGCCCTGTGGTGGCTCTTCTTCTCGCTGCCGGCCATGCGCAGCCTGCGCCAGGTCCATGCCCTGCCCGCCTCCGCCACCCCCATCCGCGACAGCTTTGCCCGCATCGGCCACACCTGCAATGAGATCCGGCGCTACCCCCAGGTCTTTCTCTTTCTCCTCGCCTATTTCTTCTACATCGACGGGGTCGACACCGTGATCAGCATGGCCACCGCCTACGGCCGCGACCTCGGCTTCAGCGTCCCCCTGCTGATCGCGGTGCTGTTGTTCATCCAGATCGTGGCCTTCCCCTTCGCCCTGCTCTCCGGCCGGCTGGCGACCCGCTTTTCCACCAAGACCATGCTGCTGGCCGGCATCCTCATCTACTGCCTGGTGACGGTCTGGGCCTTCCTCCTGCCGTCGATCACCGACCCGCACTGGAAAAACGCCGCCTTCTGGGCCATTTCCTTCCTCGTGGCCTCGGCCATGGGCGGCATCCAGGCCTTGAGCCGCAGCTTCTTCGGCCGGCTGATCCCGCCGGAAAAGAGCGCCGAATTTTTCGGTTTCTATAATGTCTTCGGGAAATTTGCCGCCATCACCGGCCCCTTGCTCATGGGGATGGTCAGCCGTCTCTCGGGCGAGAGCCGTTGGGGGGTGCTCAGCCTGCTGTTGCTCTTTGTGCTCGGCACCTGCTTTCTCGCCAAGGTGCGCATCGAGGAGAGATGAGCCGCGCGCTTCAGGCCTGAGCCAACACCTCGCGCACCTTTTGCTCCAGTTTGTCGGCAGAGAACGGTTTTTCCAGGAAGTGCACCCCGGGCATGAGCACACCGTGCTGCACGATGATGTTGGCCGTATAGCCGGACATGAACAGGGTTTTCATCGTCGGCCGGATCTCCTGCATCTGCCGGGCGAGTTCCTGGCCGTCCATTTCCGGCATGATCACGTCGGTCAACAGCAGGTCGATCGGCCCCTTGTGTTCCCGGGCCAGGGTCAAGGCCACGGACGGGGTCCGGGCGGTGAGCACGGTATATCCCAACCGCTTGAGGATGCAGGTCCCGAGTTCAAGGATGGCGGGTTCGTCTTCCACCAAGAGGATAGTCCCGGTCGCCCGGTTCGCGGGCCGCACACAGACCGGGACCGGTTCCGCCGCTTCCGCCTGCATCCGCGGCAGATAGATCCTGAAGGTCGTCCCCTGGCCCGGTTCGCTGTAGACGTTGATCATCCCTTCATTCTGCTTGACGATGCCGTACACCGTCGCCAGTCCCAGGCCGGTGCCCCTGCCGTCCTCCTTGGTGGTGAAAAACGGTTCGAAGATCCTGGTCAGCGTCTCCTTGTCCATGCCGCAGCCGTCGTCATCCACGGTCAACAGGACATAGTCGCCGGGAATGAGATCGGGCTGGACCGCGCAATAGGCCTGGTCAACCACGATGTTGGCGGTTTCGATGATCAGATGGCCCGTACCCGCGATGGCATCCCGGGCGTTCACCGCCAGATTGGCGAGGATCTGGTTGATCTGGGTCGCATCCATCTTCACCGGCCAAAGGGCGGGACCGGGTTTCCACAGCAGTTCAATATGTTCACCGATCAGACGTTGCAGCATCTTCAAGGTGTCGGCGACGGTCTCGTTCAGGTCGAGAATCCGGGGCGAGATGACCTGTTTGCGGGCAAAGGCCAGCAGTTGCCGCGTCAGCTCCGCCGAGTGCAGGGCTGCCTGGTGGACCATGGACAGCCGCTGATAGAGATGATGATGCTCCTCGATCTCATCGAGGGTCATCTCCACATAGTTGCAGATCACGGTCAGCATATTGTTGAAATCGTGCGCCACGCCGCCGGCCAGCCGGCCGACGGTATCCATCTTCTGGGCCTGAAAAAGCTGGGCCTGGAGCTTCTTCTGTTCCTCATCCGCCCTTTTCCGGTCGGTGATGTCCCGGGTGACGCCCCGGTAGCCGAGAAACCGCCCCTGCGGATCAAAGGTCGGCGTCGCGCTTGATTCCAGCACCACCCGGCTGCCGTCTTTTCTGAGGAAGGTCCGGCAGAGTTGATTGTACGGTTGCCGGTTGGCCAGGATCTCCCTGAATTTATCGATTTTTTCCTGAGGTTCATCTTCCTTGCTCAGGATATCGAACCAGGTCTTGCCGACAAACTCTTCCGGGGTGTAGCCCAGCATGTTGACCGAGTGTTTGTTGGCAAAGGTATAGCGGTGATCCGGGCCGGTCTCCCAGATGAAATCGTTGACGCTCTCGACCAGATCGCTGTAGCGCTTGGCGCTTTCGGCCCGGGCCTTTTCCAAAGCCCGGCGCTTGGTCTGGTCGCGAAACACCAGGACAACACCGGTGACCACGCCGCTGTCGTTGCGGATCGGAGACCAACTCTCGGTCACCGGCCTCCTATGGCCGTCACGGGCGACCAGGAGGGCATGATTGCTTGCCCCGACATAGACCCCCTCGGTCAGCACCCGGTTGACGGGCAGGTCCAGCGGGTCTTCGCTCTCCTCGTCGATCACCTGAAAAACCGTGGCCAGGGGACGGCCGAGGGCCGCCTGCTCCTGCCAGCCGGTGAGTGCCTCGGCGGCGGGATTGGTCCGCGTCACCAGCCCGGCGGCATCGGTGGAGATCACGCCGTCACCGATGCCGTAGAGGGTGGCGCGGATCTCCTCCCGGGTACGGCGGTGTTCCTGCTCGGCCCGCAGCAGGGCCTCGGACAGGGCCTTCTGCCGGGCGAGGTTGTTGAGCTGGGCCAGAATCCCGGCCATGACCGTTGCCATGATCACCAGCAGCAGGATGCCGATGCCGCGGAACCGCGCCTCGGCCAGCATGTCCCGGATATCCATCTGAATCGTAATGAACCAGCCGGTCTCCGGAATGGCGCTGAGATGGGCGAGCACCTCTTCGCCCCGTTCGTCCCTGCCCTGGAAGACACCGGTGAACCCGAGGGCCGCCCGGACGGCGGGCGAGGTCGTTGCGGCCAGGGGGATGCGGGAGTGGAGCGGGGTCAGCGACTGATGGCGGAGTTGGTTGAGCAGCAGGACGCTGTCGCCCTCTTTGCGCACCACCAGGGTTTCGACATCGCTTTTCCCGATGGGCCAGGACTTGAGCAACGGATAGAGATCCCGTTCGGGATCGGCGATCAGCAGCAGGACCGCGATCACCCGGTGGTCGACATCGAACACCGGTGCCGCAACCGGCAGGTGGATTCGCTGGCAGTTCCGGCAAAAAAAGAAATCGCCGAAGACCGGTTCGGCGGCGACGAGGGCCCGTTCCAGGAGATAGGCCTCTTCCGGTTCCAGACGGGTGACCCCGGAGGCAAGGGAAAGCAAGACCCTGCCGCCGGGATCGGCCAGGATCATGTTGGCATAGCCTTCATTCTCCCGAAACAGCCGCAACCGCTGCCGGATCTCTTCCAGAATGCCAGGGTCGGCGGTGCGAAGCCATTGGAGGGTCAGGACCTTGACCATGCCGGACGAATTCATGCGGGCATCGGCCAGCCGCTCCTGGCGCCAGCCAAGGATCTGGCTGAGCTTCAACTGGGCGATGGCCTGCAAATTGTCGGCATGGGTTGCCCGGATCGTCCGTTCCTGTTGCCGGTACAACCACGAGCCGCCGACGGCAAGTCCCCCCACCACGCAGCAGAGCAGGACGATCAAGCCCCAACGCCGCCGGCGTGTTGCCGGGGACGGGTCGGAGATCGCGTCAACAGCGGGGGAGGGGTTCATCTTGCTTGCAGGATGGCAGGTGAAGTACGGAGAGGGAAGAACGAAGCCGCCACAGGGGCATGGGGCGGCTTCGTTCGCATACCGATATATATCAAACGGTCTTGCAACCGTATTACTGAAGCGCTACAAATACGATGCCAGAAAGACGATCGATAAAAATACGATTAATCAGCATGATAGGAAGAGAGGAACAAAACCGGCGTCTCATCTTGAGACACGATGCGGCCAGGCAGCGGCCAGGTGAGGCCCGGGGCCGCCAACGGTCGTCTTTGCAGGGAGGCCAGGGCAGAACGAACGGCTCAGAATCTGCCGGCCGGGACCCCCATCTCCTGCAGGACACGGAGCATCTCGGCTATCCGGACCGGTTTGCTGAAGTAGCCGCACGCACCCGATGCCAGGACCTCGTCCTTGATTGCATCGCTGCCGTAGGCGGTCGTGACGATCACCGGGATGGCCGGACGATGTGTTTTGATGTGCCGGAGAAGCTGCAACCCTTCGTTGCTTTCCGAGTGCGAAAGCCTGAGATCGGTGATGATGGCGCTGTAGCTGTTGGCCCGGATCAGGGCCAGGGCCTTCTCCAGGTTCATGCAGCCGTCGACCTCGACCGATGCGCCTTGCAGGAGCTCCCTGTAGGAGAACAGGATCGCCTCTTCGTCGTCGACAATGAGAATACGTTGCTTCGCTTCCATCATACACCCTCCTGGGCTGACCCTTTTCAGGTGATCCGCGCATATCGTTACCACGGACAATTTCAAAATGGATGCCAGGTACGGAGTGCAAGTAACTCCCTACAGTAGCGAGCGAATAAAAATAGTGCCGGGGCACGGGATCTTATTATGAGACCGCCCGTCTCATTTTGAGACGGACAGAGAGGGACAATACCGAAAAAAAACGTCAGCCGGTTTTCCTGATCTCTTTCAGCTTGCGGTAGAGCGTGGCGCGGGAGATGCCAAGGCACTTGGCCGCCTTGGTGACATCGTCATGACACCGTTCCAGGGCGGAGAGGATGTGGGCGTGCTCAAGTTCGCCCAGGGTGATCGCCGCGCCCGGGGAAGCAGGCGGGGCCGTGCTTTTCAGCCAGGAAAAATGCTCGGGGGTCAAGGTCTTGCCCAGCGAGAGCAGGGTTGCCCGGTCGAGGACGTTTTTCAGTTCGCGGATGTTGCCCGGCCAGGGATATCGTTGCAGGAGCCGCATCGCCTCCGGCGAGATCTCGACTTTCGCGGCAGTGCCGTTCTCCAGGATATACCGGACCAGATCCGGCAAATCGTCCAGCCGTTCGCGCAGCGGCGGGATATGGAGGGTCAGGATGTTGATGCGGTAATAGAGGTCCCGGCGGAAACCGCCCGCCAGGATGGCCTCCTCGATGAGCCGGTTGGTGGCGCAAATGAGGCGAAAGTCGCTGCGCCGCAATTTGGTGTCGCCGAGCCGTCGGTAGGTCTTTTCCTCCAGGACCTTGAGGAACTGCGCCTGGACGGAAGGATCCATCTCGCCGATTTCATCCAGGAACAGCGTTCCCCGGTCGGCAACGTCCAGGAGGCCGTCCCGGTCCCGGTCGGCAGAGGTGAAGGCCCCGCGGGCATTGCCGAAGAGCTCCCTGGCCAGCAGATCGCCCTTGAGTCCGGAACAGTTCAGATCGACAAAGGCATAGGGCGAACGCCGGCCGTGGCGGTGGATCCACTTGGCCAGGAGGCCCTTGCCGGTGCCGGTCTCGCCGGTTATCAGCACAGGGGCGTCGCTCTCCGCGGCAATGCGGGCGAGTTCCTCCACCTCTTGCATGCCGGCGGACACCCCGAACCAGAGATCCTTTTTGGTCCGGGCCCGCAGACGCTGATGCGAGGAATGGAGTTTCCTGATCACCCCGACCTCGAGGTTTTTTTCCAGGAAGAGTTCGAGCCCTTGCATGTCCACCGGTTTGACGAGGAAATTGTCCGCCCCCCGGCGCATGGCGTCCACCGCCAGCGGCACATCGCCCGCGCCGGTGATGATGATGACCGAGATCTCGGGAGCCTCCGCTCTGATCTCCTCGATCAGTTCGAGGCCGCTGCCGTCGGGCAGGTTGATGTCAATGATGACCGCGTCGAACCGTTGCGAGGCGAACAGCCGGTCCGCCGACGATAGATCCCCGGCCTCGCTGACCTCGTAGCCCGACGAGGAGAGGTAGCGGGCGTAGCCGAAGCGGGTCGCCGCGTCATCCTCAACCAGCAGTATCTTCGGTTTGGTCTTCAACATCGCTTTGTTCCGCTAAAGTCAGGAGCAGTTCCGCAGTGCATCCGGGCGGAGGCACATTGTTGTGGATCCGGATCTCGCCGCCCATGTTTTCGATGAAGTGTTTCACCAGCGCCAGCCCCAGTCCCGTTCCCCCCGACCGCAGGGAGAAAAAAGGCTCGAAGACCCGTTCGATCTTTTCCGGGGCCACCCCTGTGCCGGCATCTTGGACCTGAACAGCGAGGGTCCGCTCGCCGGCCTCGACGATGCGCAACACGATGCCGCTCCCCTTCGGGCTGCATTGCGCCGCGTTGTCCATGAGGTTGAGCAGGGCCTGCTGCAAACGCATGCCGTCGGCACGGACCCGGAAAGCCTCAGCGGAAGCCCGGTCGCAGAGCAAGGTGACGGGATGGTCCCGGGCCGTTTCCGTCACCTGCCAGAGCGCGATGGTGTCCGTACACAGCCGGTCCAGGGCCACTGGCCGGATGGTTGCGGCCCTGATCGGTTTCCCCAGGTCGAGCAGATCGGTCATCAGCTTGGAGAGCCGGTGGACCTGGGTGCGGATATGATCGATATAGGGCACGAATTTCGGGTTATTTGCAATCGCGTTCTCTTTGAAGAGGGCCTCGGAGATGGACAGAATGGCGTTCAGGGGGTTGCGGACCTCATGGGCGACGCCACCGGCGAGCTGACCGATTATCTCCATCTTCCTGGCCGCGAACAGCGCTCTCTCCATCTTTTTCTGTTCGGTGATGTCGTGGAAAAAACCGAACCACAAGGTGCTGCCGTCGGGTTGCCGGGCCGGAGTGGAGCGGGCCTCCACCCACACGTTCCCCTTGACCGGATGCTGCCAGCGAAATGCATCCTGCCACGGCGCCCGGATGCGCACTGCCTCGGCAATGGATTCGCGGGCCCGGTCACGATCGTCCGGATGGATGCCGGCAATGAACTTGCCCAGATCGGTTGCCATATCCCCCGGGAAGAGCCCGTTCAACTCCACGATGCGGGGTGAGACATAGGGCATGCACAGGGTGCCGTCAGGGTGCAGTTGCAACGTGAATGTTACGCCCGGCAATGTTTCCGCCAGGGTGCGCAGGTGCTGTTCGCTCGCGCGCAGCGTATTCTCAGCCTTTTTCAACGCACTGATATCACGGCCCACCGTCAGCACGCTTTCGATCGTTCCTTCCGCGTTGCATTCGGGAACGGCGGTCACCAGAGCTGTTCTGGCTTCTCCGTGGGTCGCCCGGAACAGGAATTCTCTCTGCAAGACCTGCCCGGTTTCCCATGCCTCCCGCACCATTTGCTCAAAAAAGAGTGCATCGGGGAGCGGCGAAAAATCGGAAGGTTTTTTGCCCAGCACCTCGTCCACAGGTTGGTTGAACAGATTTTTCAAGGCCGGGTTGACATAGAGACGCCGGCATTCCCGGTCGAAACGGGCGATACCATCGGGCGAATTTTCCGTCAGCGTCCGAAATTGCCGTTCGCTGACCACCAAGGCGGCTTCGACCCGTTTGCGGTCCTCCATCTCCCGCATGAGCCGCAGATTGTTCCACCCCTTTTTTACGAGCATATCGACAACATTGCGCAAAAAAATCATGTTGCCGCGGGCATAGTCACGACTGAACACAGGAACCCGTTGGAGCGCCTTGAGGTAGGCGTCCCAGGCAAACCCCAGCTCCTCGGCCTGGGCGCGGAAGTATGCCATATCGGGTTGCTCGTCTTCATAGAAAAACTGGCCGGTCGAAAAGATTGCCAGCAACTGCCCTTCAATGACGATGGGGATCGCCACGTCGATCATGCCGTTTCGACACCGATATTCGACATAATCGTTTTCATGCCCGTACACATGCTCGGCAATGAAGACCTTGCTCGCCAGGCAACGGGCATGGCTGATGGGATTGGCCTGATGGAAGCGGACGCAGATGTCCTGCCAGCCGATGGCGGCAAGGAGGGTATATCGGGCATCGAAAAGGCTGTACGACATGCCGGAAAGGCGATGATGGGAGGCCAGCAATTGCTTGAGGCAGGACAGGTCGATGAGTTGATCGAGCGAATGATTGTTCATGTCCGGCACCGAACTGTGAGGGCGAGCGATCCGTCATCCGGGGACGGGCTAGGCGGTCTCCCGCATCGCCGCCTGTCGTGCGCAGAGGAAATCGCACGGCAGGACAGGGGGATTTCGACAACATCCCCTCTCCTACCATGTTCTTTGCCGATTGCCAATCGCGGGTTAGCAGGCGGCCGATGGTCGACTCTTAGGGGGATAAAACGCGGGGGAGATTGACAGACGGAAGCTCGGTATTTATTTTTAAAGCATGAGGATGGGTTATCCTCTGTCGAAGGCTCGCCGCCGGGTGTTTGCCCGGATAAAAAGGCGGGCCTTTCTTTTTGCTCTCTTCTGCCGATACATGAGGCTGCGGCCAAAGGGCGCCCCCTGAGTAAACGCTTAGAACCCTCTCTTCAAAGGCAAGCGATACTCTGGTAGCGTCTTCGATAAAAAGCGGGAAGGGGGCAGATGGACAAAATAAACCGGATTGTCTCCCCGCAAACCCCGTGCACTCTGGGACGAGGAGGGCAATCCGGTTTATTCATTCAGAGGTGGCATACCGCATGGGGGATACCTGGTCAACGGGTCATCAGTGAACATATCCTGTGCCATGGCACGTCGGGCAGATGGCATCGGGAGTACAGAGCTGTCCTGGACAACTGTCGTCGGAAATGCACACCTCCTGTTCGGGTGTTTTTATGCCTTCCCATTCAGAACTGACCTCGCATATACCTGCGATAACTGACTTTCCCATACAGGTCGGACATACCTCTTTTTTCGTTTCTTGGGTAATCATGGCAACCTCCTCAAGAGAAAGGAAAGATCGAAATAATCTTGTCTAATGGAATAGATAAATCGATCTCTGAAAAAATCAACGCGTCCGAACAAGATTTGAGAATTGTTTTTAATTTGAGAATTGTTTTTATTATGAGGGGACTGCGAGCCGCCGCTGAATTCTCAACCTTGACCGGCGTCCAAATTGGGCCCGTCCATAATCGCTCATCGCCGGACACAGAGGTGCGGCAAACAACCAAGCCCTCCTCTTCCGCAAAAAAACTTGTTTCATGGAGGTGCAGTACCAATTCACGACTGCCGGTTATTCCGAAAGCCGTTTTGCGATCCGTTTATAGGTCTCCTTCAGTTCTTCACCAACGATCTTGGCCTTAGCAATATACTCTTCTGAGGTATCAACGGCTTCATCAGCTATTTTCGAAGCCTTTTCCTTTACTTGACTCCATTTTTCTTCCGCCTCTTTAAACTCTTCCTTGGCGTCCATCGAGGCAAGATGCACCTTTAGGTTTAGCTTGTCCCTTTCGGCCTTCAATCTTTCCATCAGCTTGTCAAATTCGTCTCTGATTTCCATAGATCACCTCATCAAAGCTTGTTTTTTCAGGCGACTCTGATCCCTGGCCATTAATTTCGTGCCATCGCCACCATTATCAACCTCTATTCTAAAATAACTACTTCTGCCTGAATCCGTGAGGGATAATTATCCAATCAACCGAGATCAACAAAAAAATTAAATAATATTCGGTAATTAGCGTCATAATAATCATTCTCTCGATTTTATTGTTTAGGTTTACCCAACATTGACATCGGGAAATCCGCGGTTAATTTTTAATAAGGTTTCCTGTTTAATCTGGCGGGTAACCAAGCGAGAGACAATACTGTAATTGAAAAGCGAACTATCAGGTGGATCACTAGCCCAACTACTCGTATCAACAGAACAAAGAGCTTGATTTACAGCTCTAGCAATAGGAGGATTACCATGTACACATGTCAAAACTGTGGCGCTACCGCAGATACGTCCAGTAGCCTTTGCAAGCCTACCAGTGGGGAATTCGAAAGTAAATTCTGCGGTGCCCCGGCAGAACAGGTTTGTGAGGAAAAAATAAAGACCATGAAATACTCATGCGATGCGTGTGGTAGCGTGTCGGCAGATGCCGAACATCTTTGCAACCCGAGTTTAATCAAATAAAACTTATCTGTTACACATGATCTGCCAGTTGCCGTTTTCCGCAGCAACTGGCAGATCAAATTTCCAAGCGAATTGATTTTACATCAGCGCAAAAAAAACTATTCGGGGCAAGAAAGAGGCATCCAGGTCGTGATGGTCAGAAACCGGAAAAATTGAATCAATATTGCCGGTATGCACCCGAAAATTCTAAACAAAAAGGGGTTACGCTTCTATTGCGCAACCCCTTGATATTTACTGGTGCCGGAAGTCGGAATCGAACCGACATGGGGTTGCCCCCGCTGGATTTTGAGTCTTATGGGGAATATATAACCTCATCTGACCAACCATAATCAACCTTAATTTAAATTGACTTTTCAGCATGTTCTAGATAGTGTTCCGTCCAGTGGGGTTAACGATTCATAACCAAAAAATACCACTTTTAACCGGTTTCATCTGACCGGCATCTGACGGGATTCTTCCAGGATATACTGAAATGATTGATAAAAAATTTCTTTTCTCTGAAAGCAATCTGACCAAGGCCGCCAACGAGACCGGTAGACGGGTAATCCTGTTCGATACCAAACAGCCGGGTTTGGCTCTTCGCATCTCCTCCACCGGAACCAAGACCTTCTGTTTCATGGCCTGGGATTCAAAACGGAGCCGTTCGGTAGATGTTACCATTGGGGGGTTCCCGAAGGTGCGCCTGGACGATGCGCGCAAACGCGCGATGGAGCTATCCAGCCACCTGGCGGCAGGCGCTGACGTGACAGGGCAGGCTCAAGCGGAGCGGCAGGAACCGACCCTAGACGAAGCGTTCGAGCGATGGGTGGAGAAGAAAGCCGCCAAGGGGCGTACCAGTCACGGACTCGACCGGTTGCGCTACAACAAACACATCAAGCCTGTGTTCGGTAACCGGCGGGTCGGTGACATTACCACCAAGCAGGTGGAAAACTGGTTCCTCTCTCTGCCCAAGAAAACCGGGTTGTCTACCACGTCGGCCAACAGGTTGTTGGTCATTATCAAGACCGTGTTCAACCAGGAACTCCGGACCTACACCAACCCCTGTGACGGTATCGGCCTGAACCGAGAAGAAAGCAGGGAACGGTTTTTGAAGCCGGGAGAATTGCCCCTCTTTTTCGAGGCCCTGGACAATCAAGAGACACCCGATTATCTCCGAGACTTCGTTTACCTGGGGCTCTACACTGGCGCACGGAAGGCAAACCTTCTAGGGATGCGATGGGCAGACATAGATTTCGACATGGAACTGTGGACCATCCCGGCTGCCATGAGCAAAAACAGGTCATCGATGACCGTGCCGATCATACCAGCCGCCTTGGAGATCCTTTCACGGCGATGGAGAGAAAACCAGGGGCGGTCTGCACCATCCACTTTCGTTTTTCCCTCAATCAGTCCCAAGAGCAAAACCGGGCACCTGCACGACATCCGGGATTCATGGGAGGCGATGTTGAAGCGTGCCGGTATAGCTGACTTTCGCGTCCACGACCTGCGGCGTAGCCTGGGGAGTTGGCAAACTATCACCGGATCGTCGACCGCCATTGTCGGCAAGTCCCTTGGTCATAAGAGCCAACAAGCAACAGCGGTCTATGCAAGAATGCACCTTGACCCTGTCCGCCAAAGCATCGAAAAAGCGGTGGAGGCGATGCACAAGGCTGAATCCAAAGTGGTGCCAATGCAGCGAACTGGCAACGGGAAGAAATAGCTCCCCTTGCCATTGATACCAATAAAAGGTATATTGAATGAACTGGAACATCACGCTTCATACGAAAGCGAGAAAGGCAGTCCCTAAGCTGCCGAAGCGGGTCCGCGATACGCTCGCCCTTCTCCTGCGGGAGATCGAGTTATCCGGCCCTGCGATGGGCGACTGGCCGAATTATGGCAAACTCGGCAAAGACCTACACCATTGCCACCTGAAGAAAGGCCAGCCCACCTATGTGGCCGTGTGGCAGGTGATGGATAAGGAAATACGACTGATCGAGGTTATCTATGTTGGCACCCACGAGAAAGCCCCATACTGAAACCGTGCTCCGGTTCAAGGGGCCGAAGAGCAAGAGCGACGAGGCTATCAAGGCCCTGCTGGAAATGGGGTTCACACCCATGAATGAGCCGGAATCCGCACCCTGGCAAGAAGCATTCCCTGGATTGCAGGAGAACGCCCCCGGCACCTACCTGGCAGGAGCCCGGCACCGCGAAGGATTGACGCAACGCCAGCTTGCGGACAAGACCGGCATTCCCCAGCGCCACATCAGCGAAATGGAGAACGGCAAGCGGCCCATCGGCAAGGAAACCGCCCGGAAGCTGGCGGAGGCCCTGGGCGTGGATTACCGGGTTTTTCTGTAACCAACGACTTCAGGCACGGATAGGGCGCTGCTGATCACTTCGCCCGACAAAGCCGCTTCCCTTGGCGGCTTTCCGTGTCTGTTCCTTGCAAGGGGAATCTTTTGAAGGGAGAAGAATATGTTTTCACTTTCCGATTTTCCACCCGATGCCAAAATCAGCATTCTAAGGGCCGCCGAGATAGTTCAAATGCAAGGGCATGACCTCTTGTTTCTCTTGATGGGAAAGTGCGATCTTTGGATTACTCGCGCCAGAGAATATCCACACTATCCGCAACCTTTGGACTATTCTGACTCTGTAGACAAAAAGGTTCTTGAAGCAATTGCCAATAAGGGCGCGTCTCGTTTTCCCGAAAATATCAAAGAGCCACCGAGTGAATATAGCTGGATGGCTGGACCGGAAGAATACGCATCTCTAGAAAACATTCTTGCAATGGCTGGAGATATTACCGAAATTCTTTCAAAGAAAAGTGATGGACATTCTTCCGGCGAATTACCATTTCTTGACCCGCAGCATAAACACTATTCCAAAGAACTCGCGCTTGCCGTCAAAGCGTGGTTGGCGCTCTATGATACAGACGGGGGGTACCGGCCAGAACAAGCGCACAAGAGACAGATTGAGTCAATGCTTGTCGATAAAGGATTGTCTGTATCTGCGATTGAACGGATCAGCACCTTGGTAAATCCTCAAAAGAAAGGAGGTGCACCAGTTAGCGGTTCCTGATTTTTTTCAATAATCATCAAAAAACCTATCTGCCCACCAAAGCATCGTTTTGGTGGGTTTTTTTGTAACAGCCCCACCCATTACAGACCCGAACCCTTGTAACCGTTCTATCTGTTTTAGGCAAAAAAATAACCGTACCTTTTACCTCATGAACGACGGATAACCCGTCGCACTGAATCGAGAGGTGAAAGAATGGAAGCAATTCAGAAGACAAGAACAACGAGCAATCTTCTAACTCCCGCAGAAGCAGCGGCCATGCTGGGGGTGACGGTCGGCACGCTACAGGTTTGGAGATGCACCAGGCGTTATCCCCTCCCTTTCGTCAAAGTCGGAAGAAAGCCCATGTACCGGCAGGAGGCCATTCAAGCGTTCATCGACTCCCGGACCGTTTCCCCGGTGGAGGTTTGAACGATGGCGCGCAAAAGAAAAGCGACGGCCCCCGGCGTGGCAGCCATTCAAGGGAACGTCGCTTCGGAAAACATTTGCCAGAAAAATACGCCATTCTCGATATCCTGTCAATCACCCCGTGCGGCAGCACAGCGACGGCAAATCCTTGAACATCTCCAACACGACACGCTGACCACCCTGCAAGCCCGTTCCATGGGGATCATGCACCCCGGCATGCGGGTGTGTGAACTTCGCCAGCAAGGCCACCAGATCACCACCGAATGGGCGAATGAGTATTGCACGGGTGGCGTGCGTCACCGGGTGGCGCGGTATCGGCTGGAGGTGGCGCATGATTGACCTCTCTGCCGCCCCATTGCAACGCCAGGCCGAGCACTGGCCGGCTGCCCGAGCCGCAAAGCTTACCGATACCGTTACCGAGATCATCGAGGCGTTTCGCACGGCGATGGCAGAGCACAACTTGAATCCATCAAGAGTTGAAGCGACCGGCGAACTCGTTCGATTTGATGTTGATGAGAGAGGCGACAAGGCCGGGTGGTATTCCCTGCATGTTGATGGCGTGCCGGCCGGAGCGTTCGGAAATTGGAAAACGAGCCTCAACGAAAAATGGTGCAGTCGTGAAATTCGTACCATGACCGATGCCGAGCGAGCGGAATACCAGCGATTCAACGAGCGGGTGAAAGGGCAACGCGCTGAGGCAAAACGAAAGCATCAACAAGAAGCGGCGACCACGGCCCGGCAACGATGGGAAGCGGCACAACCGGCGGACCCGGCCCACCCGTACCTTTCCAAGAAGCGCATCAAGCCCCACGGCACCCGTCAGGAAGACGACAAGCTGCTTGTGCCGATGCGGGACGAATCCGGCCAGGTATGGGCAGTGCAGACCATCGACGCCAACGGAAACAAGCTGTTCCAGCCCAAGGGATGCCGAACCAAGGGCTTGTATTTCTCCATTGGTGCCCCTGCACCCGGCGGCTCGGTCTGCATTGCGGAAGGGTTCGCCACCGGCGCGGCGATCCACGAGGCCACCGGCCACCCGGTAGCCTGCGCAATGACCGCCGGGAATCTGGAGGATGTCGCCCGGATCGTCAAGGGCAAGTTTCCAGGTCACCCGATTGTCCTTTGTGCCGATGATGACCGGAAGCCGGACACCGACAAGAACCCCGGCATCGAAGCGGCGACCAAGGCGGCCCTTGCTGTGGGTGGCGTGGTGGCTCTCCCGAACATGGGCAAGAAATCCGATTTTTGGGATGTGCTCAATGAGTGCGGCGCGGATGCGGTGCGGCGGCAGATCGATCAGGCCACCCAGCCCGTGTCGGCAGGTGAGGCAGCCAGACGTGCGGCCTTCTCTTTGGTGAAGCTTGCCGAGATCAAGACGCGGCCCGCCGATTGGCTTGTTGACGGCATTATCGAGCGCGATTGTCTTGGGGTGTTTTTCGGTGACCCCGGCGCAGGCAAGTCGTTCGTGGCTGTCGACCTGGCGTGTTCTGTCGCCATTGGAACTGATTGGCACGGCCGAATCGTCAAACGTGCCCCGGTCGTCTACATCGCTGGTGAGGGGATGAACGGCCTCAAAAAGAGATTCGAGGCGTGGAGCATCCGCCACCAAACACACCTTGGCGACGCCCCGTTGTTCATCTCCACCATGCCCGCATCACTCCTTGACGGACAATCTGTTGCCGATGTTCAGGCGGCTATCGACGCCATTGTCGAGCAGCACGGCCCGCCCGGCCTGATCGTGATTGACACCCTGGCGCGCAACTTTGGCGCTGGCGACGAAAACAGCACGACCGACATGGGCGCTTTTATTGCGGCCGCCGACCAGATCAGGACGCGATACCGGGCGGCCATCTTACTCATCCACCACACCGGTCATGGCGACAAAACCCGAGCACGCGGCGCGATGGCTTTGAAGGGTGCCTTGGATTACGAGTATCGTCTCGCCAAGGGTGATGATGAGGTTGTCAGGGTGGACTGCACCAAGGTGAAGGACCATGAACCGCCCGAACCGATGGCTTTCAAACTGCGGTCCGTCGAACTCGCCATGAAGGACGATCAGGACCGTCCAGTCACAAGCGCCGTGCTGGATGGGGTCGAGTATGCACCCGCCCCGAGGCCCGGCAAAGCAGGTCGCGGCAAACGTCAAGCGAAGGCCCCGCAAGTGCTGCGCGAACTGTTCGACCATCATCGGCAAAACTTGGTGGATGATGGCCGCGATCCCGAGTCCGCCAGGGTTGCATTTACCGAGTGGAAAGACCGATGCCTGGAGGAAGGTATCGAGCGCAACCGGTTTCAGGAAATCTGGAAAAGCCTTGGCACAAATCGGATTGTCGATGTCGTGAATGGATTTGTTCGAATAATCGACCGTCCGAAATGTCCGAAATGGTCCGAAATGGTCCGAAATAGAGTAATTCGGACAAAACGGATGCGTCCGATTTGCGTCCGAAATGCCGTCCGAAATAGACCGAAATAGTCCGATTTGCCCCGTCCGAAATGTCCGATTTTACCTATGGTAAATCGGACAGACGGACTCATTTCGGACGCTCGTCAATCTTGGCGCAAAAACCAACGAAAGAAACAAGCATGAGTGAAATATTGACGATCCGGCTCAACCCGGCCGGTGGTGATTATAGAGATTTTGTCTGTCCTTTTTGCCACGACACTGCATTGTTCGAAATCGACAACGGCGCCGGCCACTGTGACCACTGTGGCGCTGAGTTTCTTGATACTATCGATTTTGACGACGATGGCGAAGAGATTGAACTCGGCTACCAGGAAACCCTGGAGATTTTGGGGCCAGGATGGTGTTGGCTGGAATGCCGACGAATACCCTTTTGAAGGGAAGGAGACAGGAATATGGAATGGTATGAAAATCTGTTCGGTGGAAGTGCGGGCTTGCCTGGTAATGGGGGGCTGCTTGGCGGATCGTTCAACAATAGTGATGATACTGGTGGAAACGCGGGGTGGCTTGACCCGTGGAAGGCAAAATGGGGCCTTTTGGGGGACGGTTTCCCAAACAATAACCAGGACGTTCCAGGGGGCTTCATGGGCCGCCTCGGGAACGGTCTTACCAAACCTAACACGCTGGGGCTGTTGGGCGCTTCTGCTGCACTCTTGGGGGCCAGAGACAACACCACCATGGGCCAGGCCCTCGCCCAAGGGCTTGGTGGGGGATTGGCCGGATATGCGATAGGGAGAGCGTTTAATCCTTCGCGGAAAATGCCCGAGCCGCAGTATGTGGGCCGCCCTCAAGGATGGAGGCCGCCACTTCTTTGATGAAGCGGTAACTCCTTTTGCCGTGCCAACCTGGTGGGGGCTTCGATGAAGTGCCCGGCCAGGATGGACCGGCCTTGACAGGGAGGCGACCATGAAGGCCAACCTAAAATAGAGGGAAACAGAACATGGCGACGAAACGAGTAAAGACCGGCGGGCGCAAAAAGGGCGTGCCGAACAAGATCAATGCAACGGTGAGAGAGATGATCTTGAATGCTTTGGATGAGGTCGGCGGCCAGCAATGGCTTGTGAAGCAGGCAACGGAAAACCCCGTTGCGTTCATGGCTCTGCTGGGAAAAATCTTACCGACACAGGTAAACGCAGACATTCAGGGAGACGTCGCCGTTACCTGCATCCAAAGGATAATCATCGACCCACGCAACCGAGATCTTGACGACCAGGGGCACCTTTTACCGTAGGCGAAATAAACCCCTAACCTTCACCGGCAGGGGACGTAAAGCCTTCTCGGAAACGGGAGGGCTTTTTTTGTTTGATTAACGGGCAAATACTACCGTAAGG
>Ga0074193_1000400_pt1 | contig 75281 bp, 40 predicted proteins | sample EPASupsiteHSE605_FD_64523 | JGI IMG/M metagenome (GOLD analysis project Ga0074193, IMG submission 64523) | Bioremediated contaminated groundwater from EPA Superfund site, New Mexico - Sample HSE6-05 | ecosystem: Environmental > Aquatic > Deep subsurface > Groundwater > Contaminated ... | reverse complement strand
TTGAAACATCTGATGCGAGTTCTTGTGGGTTAATGATAATATATATTTTTTTCGACTTTTCTCTAAATTTGTAGCATGAAATGAAAGATTGAAGTTCATCTTTTGATGTATAAGCAGAACAAACAAGAATTTGACTATGGAATGGAAAATTGAACGACTTTTGACCGGCATATCCATTACAATCAAATCCTTTAAAGAATAATAAATAATGAAGCAAAGAAATGGTATTTTCTGTAGATTCTGAACTTACATAAAAAACAGGAAGTTTCTCAATTCGACTTCTTAGTGTAAGGTATTGTTTGTCTCGTTTATCTTCCTGAATTTGAAGATTTTTCAATAGTTCTGGAATTCTTGGAATTAATATATCTTTAGATACCCGTGCAAATGCCTCAATAAACTGATCAAAACACACAAAATCCCTTCGAATCAAGGACTCTGCAGTACTTTGAACTTGTTCAACTGGATATTCGTGTGCTAATAAACTTTTCAAAGAAATGATATCCTTTGGATTCTTTTTTGTTTCCCCATACATCCATGTAAAATATGATTTTGGGAAACGGCATAACTCACCATTATAAGCTCCATCAAGTGTTCCTTCAGATTCTTCGAGTTCTTTTGAACATGTATCGTACACATTTTGAATCTTTTGTTTCTCCAATCCGTCTTCTTCAATTGGAAGCTTTGGCTTGATAAGATGATACCTGTCAAATTTTGCCAATAGGGCGAAAAGTTGATTAGAAATTACTAGTTTTTCATGAAACTTCTTACTATCAGAATCATATCCTTTTATAGTATGTTTGGCATCAATCTGCCTCAAATACTCTATTTGTAAAACATTTTCTCCAACCTTCACTTGAACATCCTTATCAGTTATTACCCACTTCGCACTATTATTTTTCAACGCAGCAAACAACTCCGGCTCTGATATAAATGTGTTCATTAAAAAATGAATTCGGTTACTTTACACCTCTGAATTTTTTGGAAAATATGTCAAAACGGTTTGTGTTTTTTCCATTTCCCTTTGGGGCAAATATGGTGTTTTGAACAAAACCCCATTATTCCATGATAAAAAATGTGTAATTTTTAACAAATGGTTTTAAGGAATCCCTTTTATAGCTCAATATGAAAATTTTTGGTGATGAATATACAAAGGTGTCAGTTTTAGTTCATGATTACTAACGCACAAGAATATCAAGAAAGCGTCATTGAACAAACGAACTCAGTATGGCAAGATATGAGGAATTTATTTTTCAAGCTAAGGGAATCATATCAAGAAGTGAATGGAATGTTCTCAAGGGATAATCAGGAAAAAATCAATAATCTTTTGAACATAATTGAAAAAAAAATTAATAATAACGAAGAATGTACAGAAGTATTTGATTTTAGTGCTTTATCATCAAGTTTTGCGCAAATTGTTGAGATTTGGGAGCATAATTTTTTTAATCGGCAAATTATTGAATTTCAAGGTATTTTATGTATGATTAGGTATGAAATAAAGATATTAGTTGATGAAATTCCGCAAATATCCATGGTTCAGATATATAATCAGATTAAAAAACAGTTGTATGAGATAATTCAACTTTCGCTAACTATAACACTTGGAAAACCATCTGAAGATAATGTAATTATTGTTAGAAATATGTTAGAATCACTGAAAAAATTGATAATTGAGTTCTCCGATTCTGGAGTCACCAAAAAGGATCCAAGGATTATTGGATTTATTGCTCAAATTGGTAATTTAGAGTCCAGCATTAAATCAATAATGGGATTCATATATACGAATATATATGTTAAGGATTTTGGAAAGCTTTTGAAGATTAACCAGAAAAATGATTTAGGGTTGCTTCCTAGCATTGTGACTCGAGTTATTCCTAAAAGAATGTCGACAGATCTAACTATTTCTCGCCATCTTTCGAATATTATCAATATATTTGAAAAAGAGAAGAGACTAGATATCACTCAGTTCAGGATTATTTTTTGGGAAACATTGAAAAAGAGTAATTTTGAGTCAATGTTTTTAGGTTATGTTGATATTATAATAGATATCATAATAAATATGAACTCCCCTGATGATTCTTCGATGAAAGTTTTTAAGATGTGTCAACAGTTCTATATGGCATCATCGAATCTATTTATTCAGTATTACCAGATGCCTATAAAAATTTCTTCTAGGAATGATATTCTTGAGTTTATTCTTTCAATTAAAAGGCTGAAAGAATCTGCAGATGAACTCCTAAGAGCAAGGAAAAAACCTAATAACTGGACAGCTGATACAACTCGGCAAGTGCTCTCAAGGCTCAATTCATTATATGAATTTGAAGTTCTTCTGGACAATGTTTTAGTTTTAATTATGAAAGCAAATAGTATTGTAAAGAAAGATGAGTTTTATATCCAAATTAAATCCAATGACATTACTAATCGATTTGTATGGTCCGATAATAATAAAATCAGTTCAGAAAAGATTTATTGCATTGCTGCAATGATTCGAATTAAGAAGGATTTAATATCTTTATCGAACAATAATGTTATATTAAAGAGAGAAGGTGATAAAAAAGCCTTGTTTGTCTCATCATTAGCATATATCATAAAACAAATACGGCAAGAAGCTTTAGGGATCGAGTGTCAAATTATAACCAAATTCTTGATTTCAAATAACGAAAACGACTATAAAAAATATCTCGATATCATGATACCAATTTTCAACTTCATTAATCGACTCGATCATAGATTCATTCTCAATTTACAGAATGTACCCCTTGAAATCTCTTATATTAAGGAGCTTTCTAGTATATTATACTCTAATGGTGTGTCTGATAGTATTGAGCTTTCCATATCAAGTATTTCCCGTAACTTGAAAGGATTTAATGATTTGAATAATGTTTTATATAAAATGGAAAATTCTGGGTTCATCACCAAATCTTGTGGAAGACAAATTTTTTATCTATGTACACAATGTCATGAGTTGTTATCATATGATTCGTCTTTTATGGAACTTTATAATTTTTTTTCTCAAATAGATTTGTTCTCAGTTGATAAAATGTTAATAATTCAGAAATGTGGAGAACTTAGTGAGTTAACTCGAACAAAATATCAATCATTTTCATCTTTAGTTTTTTATTTTGAAGGATTTGTGGAATCATTGGAATATTTTAATCAACACAAAAAGGAAATTATAGGCCTTCAGTTTGAACCATTTTTGGGTGTACTAGTTAAAATGATTCAAGATGGTGTTGGAAAGAAAAATTCCAAAAACTTTTTCCATGAAATATATGCCCTTGCCGTTTGCATTAAACAATCAATGCGTGAATCCCACCTTAGTGCTTCATTTATAAATCATCTTAGGTCTTTATGTGAGTATATATTTGATTTTTGTGATAAGCAAAGACATAAAGCTTTGATGAAACGCTTGAACAAGTATTTTGGTAGAATTGATTTTGGAAATTATGTATTATCTGATATAAAACCTAAAAAGCTCAATACTGTTGTGACATCCCATGAAAACAATGTTTATTGTGAGATGCCAAACGATAAAATCCTTTGTAGAGAGTTTTATTCTAGTGTTGAGAATCAAAAAGTGAAAGGGTTTTGTATCAATTCCAATGATTTATCAATATCTTTCCAATATTTCTCTTCTATCATTCTTTCATCTCTATTTCTTCATTGGAATCCAAAAAATCTAAAAATGTATGATAATGAAAAGCTATTACTTATGTCAATGAATAGCAAAGAGATATCTGAATCTTTACTCCATCAAATCAAGGAAAAAATTATTATATCTCTTGAACAACAAATTGAAAGGCTTATTAAAATACTCAATGATCATATGGAACAAAATTTAAACAATAGTCTGAAAGATACCCTGTATATAGCATCGAAATTAAATGACATCATAAAAGGATTGAATAAAGCACGTTCAAAACTAAAGGGTCAATCATTTGAATGGATGCCCGAAATTGCTGAAGCATATCACCATTCATATTCAATGTTCCGAGAGAGCGATCTCATATCAACACATATACATCCAATTCTGGCATTACGTTCATTTGTAATGAGTATGTTCACATTTTTTTCATTTTCAAGGTTAATTTGCTTTTTGAATAATGAACCTATTCATATAGGACCTGATATATATATATTGTTTATTCATCTTAGGTTAGTCTTGTACAGTAATGGGTATATTTTAGAAAATATGAAAAATAATGTTCAGTTTTTTGATGATGTTTTAAAGTTTGATGAGATTCAATCGTATGAAAAGTTTTCTAATCAACTCCAACTTCTTCGTCCTTCATTGTCATTTTTTAATATTAAGCTTATGGTCGGATATATCGATTTTGGGTTTTTTGATTTATCTGCATTCTTTAGATCAATAGGGACTCATGTTGGCAGCCTTTCTTATTTTTCTCTTAGCAGTATTTGTTCTAATTTCTTGCAAAATTATTCTTTAACTAGAGAGTTGATAATAAATGATTTTTCTCCCTATTACATCAACTCTATTCTATACAAAAGACTCAAATTAAAAGAAGAAGTTGGTACATACGATATTGAACAGAATTGGGAAAGTGGTGACTTTTCTTTAAGAACAATTTTATTGTTTAGATCTTTGATTGATACATCATTAATATTTGATGAGATATATCCGGTTTTTTCAAATGACAAATTGGATTATGTAACCAGTTATGAAATAATTAGGATTATTTCATTGATTTATGTAATACAGAATAATATTGTGTCAATCAACATATCAAATGATAGTCCCATGAATCGTATTGTTTCTCAATTTGCAAAAGTTGTTATGAGTATGAAAGCAATCCCCTTGAAGTTTGGATTAATGAACAAAGAACAAAAAATGTTTAAGATATTTATTGAACAATGGAATAATTTCATCGGAGTAATAAATGCTAATCAATTTGATAATGAAATCTTAAGTTTTCAAAAAGAACTTCTCATTTTCCTCAATTTAATAGATGATCACAATCTGGCATCTGATGCAAGGGCCGACGTTAAGCTCTTTAATATTAATTTCCAAACATTTATTTTAGAAAATTCTAAAGAATCATTCCTCAGACTCCTGTTTTCAATTCATTTTGTTGATAATCAAAGATCCAGATTTTTCCCAAACAATACTCATGTGCTTTCTGAGAGATTGCATCAGGCGTCTGCCAATGTTTTAATGCTCTTTTTGCTTAAAGAAATTGTTCCAACAGTTTCTAAGTATTTATCTGATTCATTTGACATAACAATTACTGATGTAGAAATTCAAATGCAACGCGAAGTAGAAAATCATATTCCAACAGAAGACACAGTGAATATCATTGAAAATGCAATGTCGTTTAATGATCAAACAGTATTATCCCAGCTTGTTTCTTCATATTTTGATGCAAATATGGTGGATGAGGAGAACCTTGTTCTCAATAGCCATATTAATGAGACTTCTCACCTGCTGTCTAACACAGTAGAACATTGTGAGTCTGTACAAAGATACCTGAGCTCCATGTACAGCTTGTGTCAAGAAAAATCCAAAGATAAAATACCAGCACAATCATTAGAAACAGCTCCTTTGCATGAAGATATTGATATTCATTCATTGCTAAATGCATCTGATCCTTTCGGCCCCCTCATTGAGTGCCAAAAAAGAATCTCATCCATAGGATTTTCTGGCTGCAACCCCTCCCAAAACGAGAACAAACTTATTGAGCTTTCAAAGAAGATTGCAGCTGTATCAAAGTGCGAGGAGGTCACCAAAGTGATCCTAGAGCAATGTGTTTAAATCTTTTACAAACTGTTTGACATAAAATGATAGAAGAACTAGAGAAAGAATACCGTTTTTTCCAGATTTTTGATAAATGGAACACTTCTCCTGGTTGTAATAGTTTTTTAAAGCAGTATCACCAAGATTTGATTGATTATCAGCATTTATGTCATCAGCTTAGCTTGATGAGATATTTTTCCTACCCCTCAACGCTTTTGCCTGATAACAAGACTTTGGTTGATGTTATTAGCATTATTAGAAATGGTCCATTTAGATTTCATACAAAAATAGCAGCATGTGTAACTCAAATTGTTACTCAATGGATAATTGACATTGTACGCAGTCCAAATGAGCTCGCAAAAGTTTCCACATCTTATTTTGCAAAAAGATCACACGATTTGAATCTTTTTGCAAAAGTTACCTATCCATCAATAATGTTTCATTTCCAATCCTATGAATTTCTTGAATCTGGATCAATATTAATTAAATCTCTTATCGAAACAGCGCCATCAGATGTTATTAATGAGTTTTTGTACTCGTATATTATTAGCTCGCAGCAATTTGTCTCTGTTCTATGGCCAGTATTCTGGGATAAGACTCTTTCCTTTTTTGATTCGAATAATGATTTCTTTATGATATTCTTGGAATGTTTGTCTAATGCCTCTCGCTATCTAACAATGTTTCATCTTGAGACAATGAAAGATTATCATAAATCCCTTCCTAAGGAGTTTTATAGTTTTTTATACCAAACATTATTTTTGAGGCTTTTTAACGAGTTTTTCTCTTCTAAAAGCTGTAACTATTTACTACATTCAATACTCGACATTTTCAAATTTTGTTGCGAGAATCCAAATAGCCCTCAGTCTCAAATGGTTTTTTGCTCAATTTTTGATGAGAAGCCTAGAAAACATGCTCGGCTTCATTTATCTGTTATAGATACTAAAAGAACACCAATATGTATTTCGTGTCATGAATGTTTAATGCTCCAGAATTTGGTTCAGGCAAATCCACAGTTGGTTTCTATTTCATATATGCAGAATCTACAGATTCCTCAAAAGAGTTTTAATAACTTTGAAACTGTTTTTATTGAGTTTTCGATGGGGGCTTTCGAAAAAGCATATAAGAATGATTCTAATGACTTCTTTCGATTGAATAAAGAACCATACCCGATCGAAAAAGAGAGTAGCTTTCTCAGAGCATATAATCAGTTAGTAACATTCTGTTCAAATATTGGAATTGATCCTGTTGATGTTTTCTCTCAGGAGATTACTATTGAAACTAGTAAGCTACATAAGAGCGTTACTTTGCTCAAAAATCCAGAGTTTTATCTTTATGTACTTAAAAAGAGTATCAATATGCTTAAACAAAGCTCTTCAAGTTTCGAGGATTTTTCGTTCCACATGTTGAATTATGAAATTACCAATCAAACATTTTCGTTGTGTAAGTATTACCAAAATCATTTGTTGTCGTGTCTCTCTGATAGAATCATTAAGGGCAAAATTAATGTCAACTATCAAAGCAATGTATTCCCTTACTCTGATGAAGATGTATCTCCTTCTTTAAAGCGACTTCTTGATCAGTTTCCTCCTGAAGCTGATCCAGAAAAAGCAATGGAAGAGAACCAAGCTGTTTTAACTACGATGGCTTTTAATGACAAAGGAATGAGAGAAGAGCATTTAGGCAATACCAAAATGTTGACACCATCGCTTAATATCCAAATGAGTACATTTGATCTTGAATCCATTCAAGTTGTTGCGGCAATCAGACCAAAAAGAGAAAGGAGGAAATCCGCTGAGTATGATAAAGCACAGACTCAACATAATATTAAGAATGAAATCAGTCAAATAGTTGGTAAATGCCAACATCCGGACTTAAAGACATATCTCTCACTAAGAAAGCTTGATGAGTGTTCAATTGATTCCAAGATGAAATCTCTGAGACAAAGATACATTGATTTGCTTCAAATCCAAAGGATTAGGAATCCTCCTGAATATATAAATGTTGAAGGTTGTGAATTCTTCACTCTCCATTTGGCTAGAAAACTGGATTCTCTTGAAGATCTTAGGCCGAGTGCCTCCATTTTGGGACTTATTGAAGTGGGTATACTCATTTTAGAAATGAAAGAAATAATACATGGGAAAAAGAAAACTCAGCAATCTGAAGATATGGGAACCTCTCTTTTGACAAAAGCATTGCTTTTATCACAAAGAAAAGGGGCATTCGATGCATATATTTGGATGCAAAAAATCCGAATATTGCATTTGGATTTCCAGGTGAATCTTCCTAACAAATACTCAAAAAGTGTACAATTTATTGAAGGACGATTCTGGATGTTTCTTGATGATATGGATCCCAAACTTAATGAAAGCTGTCGAAAGTGTAATGAAAGCCTTTTTGATTAGCTAATTTTCGTTATGATCAATCAAGCCAGAGAGATTTTCCCTTTGTTCCGATTTAATGCAATGTTCAAGGAAGAGTTTAAACCGTGACCTAACGATGGGCCATGATGGTGGATTCATTTTAAGTACATTTTTGATTAAATCAACAACTTCGTAATTAGTATTTTGTTCCAAATGGAAAATCATTTGTTCCAACATTAAAAGAAGCCGGTCATAAATCATTCTTGAGTCTTCTATTATTTGTGCAACTATTGAATCATCACGATTCTCGTGGCAGAAATAAGTGATATACTTAATAAGCTTAAAAGCATTTTCGACATCCGACCTCTGGAATGACCTATCATAAATTGTGCAACACTCTAATGCAATTCGAAAGAATGAAGGATCTATACGAATGATATAACCAGGAAACTTTTCAAATAAACAATAAAAAAGTTTCATCAGAATCGATCTGGCTTTTTCTATTGGTAAAAGATCTTTGATTTTCGATTCATCAGCAAACTCGAGGAAGCATGCTAATAATTCGTCAAGAGTCTTGTCATTATATACTTCTAAAGCCCCAATATTCAAATTTGGATTAGTTAAGACAGTTTCAAGAATTCTCATTGCATTCGCAAAACCTTTAGAGTTTTTCTCTTTCGATGATGGTGCATTTTGGAAAAATGAAATCAATGACTTGGCTGCCAGCTTGAAAAGCTTGAGACCATTCGCCGAATGTTGGTCAAACGAAATTCGGGAATTAGTATTAGAAACTAACTCCATTAGAAGCTTCAGATAAACATTAAACAAAGACGGGAAAGACTGCATTGCATCCAGAAGCATACTAATCCCTTCAGGAAACCACAAAGAAAACTGTGATGAATATAAATGTGGTGATTCTGCACCAATAAACAAACCGCGAATGTCATATATTAAACCACAAACTAGGCTCTCGTCTTTAGTTTCAGAGATTGCATGTAATCTGTTCTCGATGTCAGAAATCAATAATTGCAATTTTCCACACCATTCCTTACTCATAATCCTTGTCATTATTTGGTAAAACTTGATCCTACTGTTCTTGTTTGCAGGAAGGTTGAAAAGAAATGCAAATTGGTCCTGGTCCTCAAAATTCATTAGTTCATTGACAAAAACGTCACGTATCACAGGAGTAAACCTATCATTTGTGAAATCAATATACTCGGCTAGAGCTTTGATTGCTAAAGTAACGATTTCTGGTTCTGATGGGAAAAAGCTGAGAGAAGACATAATCCTACGAAAGAATAAACTAATTAGCTGAAGATTGTTATGATACCCAGATGTTTCATAAAACATTTTGTTATTAGCATTAATCATGTCGATGGCAATTGAGGTTTTACGAAACAGATAAATAACTTGAAGTATACATTTTTCAATCAAGAGAGGGCCTGATTTATATCTATTAAGGATATCATTTGTTGTTTCAATCAGCTTGACAATTTCCAAAGAAAAGCTGCAAAAAAAGTGAATCTCTTGAGGAGTCTTTTGAAATGGACTTTGAGAATGAACAAATGACATTATAGTCAACGTAAACATGCACAGTTTGCATTCAGCATTGGAGAAGTCAGTTCCGTTCTCGAAGCAGGTTATCATATCATTGCATGATTCATTTAATGATTCTAACAATTGTGGAAATAAATCTTCGATGTTAATACGAGCAATTTTGGTAATTTTCTGCAAAAATGCAGTAATATTATCAAAATCTGGAAACAAAATTTCAATGGCTGCCTTGGGATCAGTATCGATTAGATTTATGAAAAGAAAAACAGTATTCCTACATATTCCAATAATGATATTAATGAATTCTTCTCTTTTGCTTTCAGATCCGTTTTTGTTTGGGACCATCGCAATCATTAGATCCCAAAATTTAAGAAGATCATTTACAATTTGATTCTGATTAATCAATATATCATAGCAAAACATCTGATCTGTCAATCTGGAAACAGATCTTACAAAATTTGGGAAAGATTCAAGTTTTGTTGAGAGCTCAGCATCTATTGCTACTTTTGTTCGTAGTAAAATACAACAAAGAAGTTGGATACTGTTCTCTGAATATAGACCCTCATCAATAACCATACTTAATTGTTTAACAATTTCATCATAAAAGGCAACAAGATATTGGGGACAAAATGTATTAGTCTTTTTTAAAGCTGAAAGCATGAGAATGGTTTGAAGTGCTTCTGTTTGAAGAATTTGATCCCCTGATTTATAAATTTGAAATACTAAAACAACAAGTTCATGAAGCCTCGAACTATCCTGCCATGTGGTCGGAAGTGAAATTACCATCTTTTCAATCTCATTATGCACTGTTTCATTCTCTTCATTTTTATCAAAGTCAAATGAAAGACAAGAAAAAGTTAACTGAAGGCTATTATATATCAAGGTGTTCAATTCTTCTTCACTATTCGAGGATATCCCTTCATTGCAAAATTTGTGAAGTGTCGAAAATGAAAAATTGAAACAATCAAACATTGTTGTTTCTTTAAATGAATTCAACTGAATGGTTTCCATCATATGCAAATCCGACATACCACTTACAATATAATAACACAATAGAATACCAATTGATTTTTGTTTAATGTTTCCTTCAAAAAAATACTGAAATGAATTAAAAAAATCTCTAAATTCATGAGATAGATGCCAGCCCAATTTGACTAAATATCCATAAGTATCACAATAAGCGTGAGAAATATATTGTTGGCCATAAAATCTATCAATTTGATTGTATAATAGTTGTAAAAGCTTCTCGCTTAAATTTAAGAAAAATTCAAGATCCCATGTCGGAGAAAAGTTTGATATTAGGCTTTTAAGACATTTAATTGCAAAATGTGTCAAATAATCAGTAGAATTAGAATTTTCCAAAATCTCTTGTACTTTTGGGAGATAGCTTTCATCATTCATCCATGATTGATAAAGTGCAAGCGATTCTTCAGTATCTCCCGATTCTCGAATGCTTTGTATTTTTTGATCTAGTTCCAAAAAATCTTGTTGAGAAATCATGAAATTGTCACTTTTTGTTTTTGTAGAAAAGTGACAAAAACGATTAATAAATAATTCAAAATGCTTTAATTTTCATAAACTGATTGTTATCAGGTACAATCTTATGATGATATTATCAATTCAATGTATTTCCGAATGAATAATAAAGGAAATGGATCTTGGTGCTTCAAAAATTAAAAAAATGAACCATTGATTTGAAAAATAAATTTGGTGTTGTTCATTAACTTAATTGTCTCACCATTTATAAATTTACAATTAAAGACCAGAAAAGTAACAATTACGCCGGAAATATTATGGAAAGATCATCTTATGTTATCTCGAAAAATTTGTAAATAAGTTTATATATGTAAAGTGGAAGAATCAATTTGAAAAAAACTCATGGATTTGAATTTTGGTATGATTCATATCATAGAATAATGATTCTATGGCATAGAACAAAAAAAACAATATATTTTGATGTATAGTTGTAATCCAACTATTTCATTTTGCATAAATAGAAAAATATCATTTTTTGATTTTTAATTTGAAATATTATAGTTGCAATCATTCAATAATCATAATGATTATCAACAACCAATCCAATATAAAATCATTCAATAAATACTCCTGGATTGTTTGATATTTTGATTAAAAAACATTCTTATCAATAAAAATTATACTTTCTTTGTTCTTAAAAACACAAAATTACACAATTTTGTTCTCTAACCTTTTATTCAATAAAAGGTCCATAAGTTAATAATAAAATAGTTTCTCAGGTATTAAAAAATTGCATGGAATTAAAAATGAAACATTGCTTATTAGACCTTCTCTCCGAATGATGAAGAATTAAATATTCAGCCTAAAAGAAAATAATCACTTAATGGTTAAACATCGTTTTGGAAAAAATAGAATTAGAAAAAATGTTCAAGTTGTTAAAAAAATATTGTTTTCCATATTAAATTCAATTTTATTTTAATTCATGAGGAATAATCCTCTTCATAAATTACCAATTATTAAAAAATACAATAAACCAATTCAAATCAACTAAAAATTTGGTCAATGTTTTATTTTGAATCCCCCAATATCTTTGAAGATTGGATTTTTATGTTCAAATCAAGAAATATAATTAAAACTCAAAGGATTATATGAAAAAAGATTTTCTTTACGTCCAGATTCCAGATTAAAACCTTTCAATAGAAGATGTATTAAATTGAATAAAACATTCTTACCATCCATTATTATACAGTATCCAACAAATCAAGTCATTTTATTCAATTATGTATGAACACATACCCCCAGCTTGTCCAAACTCCTCATTTTTTCGATTAATGAATCAGAGTTACTTTTCTCCTTACAGAATCCAACTATTTTAATGACACTTTTATACAGTTGAACAACATGTCAAAGATGATCCGGAAAATGAAGGCTCATAAGCCTCTTCAAATGGATTTCCCGACATTGCCATCTGATTGTGTTAAGTACGTGTGGTTTAATCCGAAAGAAAGTGAAGATGATAATAAAGTTTTTAAGTTAATGAAAGAGAATTATGATGATTTTATTGCTTTAGCAAGAGAGTATGCGAAAAAAAGCTTTGAAGAAATGATGCTAAGTAGAAATTATGCAAAAGATCGTCCAAATGAATATTCACTGTTTCCTGCCGAAATCAAATTTATGATTATCAAAAAGGAGAAACACTTTTTTATGTATCACCATTTTTGTGGGACGTTTTATGCTAGAGCTTCCTCATGGGCAAATTCTATTGCCTCATTTTTAATACACGCTATTGCTTTTCAAGTTCCATCATCAAGCAATCTTGATGGATTTAAGCAATATATTAAAGATAGCTTTGATGATAATATAGAATCCAAAAAGGATCTCAGGAAATACACGTCATTTTCATCTCATTTAACACCCATTTTATCAAAGTTGAAGATTAAAACACCATCTCAGGGAGAATTATTGGCATCACTTGAAGAAAATTCTTGTTTTACCAACACATTCATTCAATATTGTTTCCAAACACCATTTGACGACATTTTATATAAGTATCTAAAAAATTCTCAGAAATGGGCGGAGTTAACTGATATCGCATTGAGTATTGTTGCAGAAACCCGAAGGACTCTTTCTGAAAGTGATTCTTGTGGAGCATTATCGCAACTATCCTCCCCGCCCCCTTCTCCAAGGAATAAAAAACCAAAGAAAAGATCAGATAGGCTTCTTAATATAGAAGAAATCGAAGGAACCGATGAAAAAAGTGAAATAGTCGAACCCCAGTCTGATAAGAAACGCAAAGTTAAGTCCATTGACCTTAGTTCTTTTAAGAAGTTCATTGATATTTTTGAGAATCAGTTCAAAAATATATCTGAACCATCACATATTTTATTGGTTTGTTCATTATATCGTCTATTTTTTGATCTTATGTATATACATGAGCCAAAAATTTTAAGTGAGACTCATTCAACAGTTTCATTTATTAAGAATTGTAATAATTATCGATATATGACTCCATCTGAATTGGAAATCACAGAGGGAATATTTACCGAACTCCAAAAAACACAACCATTTACCAAAATCGACTCATCTCTAAAGCTTTTTCATGACGCTGTTGAATTGATTATGATGGTTCAGTTTTTTAATAATCCAATCGATTTAGTGTATTCTTTGTTTCAATCAATGCAAAGATTCGATCTAATTATGAAAAGAAACTCTTTAGAACCGAAAATGGGTTCATACATATCTGTACTTGATGAAGAAAGCATTGCTCGTCTTCAAATTGCAATGTCTTTTGATGATTTCTTTTCCATATTCTATTCTGCAATTTCTGTATCTCCCCCATCCAATCCATTTAGAATTCGAGATTTTTTGGTCATGTTTTCTGGCGTTAAAATGACACCACCTATGACATATGCAGCATCTCTCTTCAGTGCGGGCGTATCCCATCTCCAATCTTCTTCTAAAACTCAGAACAAAACACTTAATGTTATTAGCATAGAAAGTGATCCACTTAATTTTCATGAATAAAAATACTGTATAATCAATCTATTTACTATATGCTTTGACAGCATCAGATATGGCAACATATGTACAAATAGCTGCAGATACAAGTCCAAAAACGGCAAATAATATACATAGCAAATTATGTGGATGAGTCCATTGTTTCTTCGAAATTACAAACCACATTAAGGCAGGGTAAAAGAAATCTGCTAAACAACCTCCAAAGGCTCCACCAATGCCGAGAGCTGTACCAACATTTGGAATAAACATAGCTAATATGATTGGGATAACATTTGTGCAAATCAATACCCATAATCTTTGAGAACTAGGCAATTCAGCGTGGTTGTTAATTGAGTATAACACTTGGGAGAAAGATGAAAGAATACCTTGTCCAATGCATGGATATGAAAAACTAACGACAAGGAAAAAGCCAATTCTAACAAGAGTAATAAGGAAATCTCCATCTGGGAATGAAAGAAGAACGTTGTCTTTAACATCCTTTCCGAAAATGAAATATCCAATTACTCCGGGGATAGCAACTAAGAAAAAGCAGATAATAAATGTAGCAAGAGAAATAACACCTCTCTTATTAAGATCCTTATTGTATGGTTGGATAATTGGGAGAATAACAACAGGGAGAGCAAAAGCAAGACCATAAACAGACATAGCAGAAAACAGACCCATTCCAAGATCAGATGCAACTATTGAGCTATGAATTCCTTGCTTTGGTAATGTAGTGAATCCTTTGATGATCATTGCAACAAAGAACATGCCAATGCAAATAACTGTTGCTGATGAAAAGTAACTTAAGAACTGAATTGATCTTGGGATAGTTAAAGCAGCTGGAATAATCAATGCATAAACAAGAATCAAAATAGCTCTGTTCCATGTTCCTGTAACAGTTATTCCTGCAAGCCTAAGCCATGTCATAATCATATCACCACCAATAACAAGATATGCTGTCATGCATGATACACAGAAAAGCATTGTACATATTGATAAAGCCAATGAACCAGTGTTTCCAAGTGTGATTAGAGCAAGATGATCAAAACCAGTTGCCTTAGTTCTGTATTGAAGTTTAATTGTCATTACAGTACCAATGTGTGATAAAACAGCGATAACTAATAACAAAATTAATGAAACAACCCAACCACATGCATGAAGAGACTTAGGAACACCAAGAATTCCTGCTCCAAGAAGAGCATTCAAAAGATTCATTACAGTGGCCATTCTCCTAACTCTCCCAGGCTCAGCAAATTTATCAACAGACGCCCTTGGATCAATTTGAAGCCCATCGGGACTCACAGGAACATCTTCATCAGAATGTTCAATCCCATCTTCAACGTTTTCAATATCAGGATGATCTTCTTCAGCAAACTGGGCTATGGGCTGCCCATCAGGGCCGATTTGTGGAACGCTCTTCTGCCTCATTGCATCTACAGTACCAATCTCGTTAAGGTGAGCTTGAGAATCCATAAGTGAGGTGAGAGGACCTTAATGAATTTTTGTTAATCTGAATTCAATTATCGCCAATTAAATTTCTGAACAATAGCTGTCGATAGGTGCAGAAATTATAAATTGAGAATTGTTAATGGAAACGATGCAATTGTATTATTTCAAAGGTATTCTCCTCGTTTACGGGTTAGGTCAATTGATAACCTGGTTTGGCACTTTTGTGGAATACGTTTACATATTTAGGGATGTCTAACTTGTTGACACTGAATCAGGATGATCGGGCTAGTGTTGATCAAGTCAAGAAGTCTAAAGAGTCTATTGAAGATATTTTCCGGAGGTATCGTAATGAGATGAGCTCGATTATGCAGCGACAGGTTTTTATTGAGCAAGAGAGAGCTGTTTTGTTCAAAAATATGAAAAAACAGTTTTCATCGGATTACGAGGCGATAAAACAGAATGTCAAAGATTTGATCAAGGAAAACGAAGATGATTGGAATAGTATATTGCAAACCAAAATGCCAATTGAGTTTCAGAAGCAAGTTGAGGAACAAAAGAAGTTTTGTGATGAAATAATTGCAAAGAAATTGGAATTTATTCATGAAATGGAGGGCGAAGTCATAACTCGTGATCATGAATATGTAAATAAGACCGCAGAACAGAATAAAAGGATAGACGAAATTGTGAAACTAATGAGAACACAGGAGGCATCAGTAAGAAAGGCTGTTCAAACCGAAATTAATAAGATAGTTTCGTCATACGAGCAAGAGAGAGCAGCACGATCTTTTCTTATGGACAAAGAGATCAAAACCCTATCTGCTAAAAGACAAGAAAAGGAAGCTATGCTAATGAACCAGGTTATTGATACAGCAAGACAAAAAAGAGATGAGTTGGAAAAGCTACGACAAGATCATAATGAAGAATTCATCAAATTGAGGAAGAACCTTGAAGTCAAATTGCAAGCAACCCAGCAAGAGCATGAGGATAGGCTTGCTCAGTATCTATATAGTTTAGAACAATTGGAGTATGACTATAAGATTCTACAGGAGAACAAAGAAGAACACGAAGAGAAACTTAAAATGCAAACGAATAAAATGGTAAGACAAAGAGAGCTTCTGAGAAGGCTTAAGACCAAATATTATGATGAAGATTCTAATTTCTCTAAGATTAACTCTGAAATCACGCATGACTACAAAAGGATTGCTCAAAGTTACCGAGATCTTCAGCTTCGTTTTCGTAATGTCGCATATACAGATTTCAATACTTTTAGACAAGTATGGAATATGAATGAGAAAAGGCTCCATGATTTGGTTTTAAAGACATTATCAGCAAATAGAGTAGTTATGGAGCAGCAGTTAGGAAAAGAGAGCAATAATTATAATCCTGAAGTTCTAAAAAGGTGGGTTATCGAAACAGATGAGTTTGAGGATTTAACCAAGACTCCACAACCACCTACATTAAAGAATGCAGAGGAGCAGGGTAAAAAGAATCAATATGTAATTAATCAAAGAGTTCTTAGCCCCCCACTTGAACACTTGAGGAGAATGCTTACAGATGAGGTTGGTTTTATTGTTGATGAAAGAGTTAAGAGTATTTTCGGAATTTCTGGAGATTTTGATAGCGATGATGCCCAAATGTATAAAATGGATGCACTCATGAAAGACCTTAATATCACTGATCCACAAGATGAAGAGGTTTTGTTATCCTACTTTTTAAGAGAGCCCGAGTTTGGTTCTTTAGAAGCACCATCATTTATCAAGCCTCATAAAATTCTGGAAGGGCTCCGCACATTTGTTAATGAATATAGCAAAAACCAACATCATAATCAAATAAGTATTTTTTCACAAATTACATCAGATGCAACACAGAACACAAGTAGCGAAGTGGCAAGAGCAATTATGCAACTCCAGGCCAAAATGAAGAAACAGCTTCCTGCTCAAAAGTTGTTTTGGGAAAAGAAGTCTTCAGTCGTTACTGAAGAAATGTGGAGATTATGGTCATCTACATATAAAGGAATGCAAAGATATCACCAAGCACTTGATGAAAGATCAAAACTCATTGAAGAAACCACACAATTGAAAACACAAAATGAGGAACTTGAAAGACTTTTGTCTAATTATGTTTCTTCAAAAACAAATAATGATCTTATATACCCTCCTGTTGAAACGGTTGATTTTAATGTTTTTGAAGAATAATTTACCTTTTACTGATGTTCAATAAGCTCTTTGATAAATGAAATAATGTTGATCTTCTTTGTTAACTCATCTTTCTCTTTGGGCTTAAGATCTTCATTTCCCATCATACTTTTAAGCTCAGTCCTCTTCATATCAAGCCATTTGTCTCCATTTTCAAGGAGTCCCTCAAGAAGATCTATGTAGTTCTGCATTCCTTGTTCATTTTTCATCTTTTGAATGTAAAGTGGGTTTCTTTTCTCAGCAAAGAATTCTTCTGTAAGAGTATTGGCTTCATCGACCAGTCCAAGTTCACCTTCTACATCATTTAACTCCATTCTGGTTCCGCAGTAATGATTAATAAAATCAACTATAATTTTCGGTGACCTCTTTGCTCCATAGTCAATTGGTTTCTTTTCTCCTTTTACAAATAGTTTAATCTCAGGGAATACGTGAAGATCGTATTCTCTAAGAAAAGACCTATATCTGTCGACATCAACTTCAGCAAAGGCAATTGATGTTTCATTTTGGAAAATCCTAGCAACACGATTGAGACGAGGCATAAATCTTTTACAAGAAGAACACCAAGGAGTATGGAAGAATCCTAACACACAAGCATTATCATCCAATAACTGTTTAAATGTTTTTCCATTTGGACTTGCAACAAGGGATTTCGGCATAACAGCTTCTTGGCCAGAAATTTCGGAAGCCCAGTTAATAATTGATTCATAAGAATATCCACCATCATATTCATGAGTATCCGAGCCGCAAAATATTCTTATTGTAGGTAAATTAAAAACTCTTTGCCTCAAACACTCATGCCTATACTTCCCACAATCCAAAGCAGAAACTAACAACTTAGAAGACCGATAAAAGGCTTTTGCCACGAAATTAAAGTCCTTATGGCTTCGAACACAAGAATCCTGATGATGGGAAAAATATCGGACTAAAACACAGCGTTTTTGTGAAATAGTATTATTAAAATTGGCTTGTGTTAAAACAGCGTAATTCCTCTCACTTGACACTAAAGAGAAAAGTAGAAAAAGACTCATTTGGATTTTTGAATATTTTACTGATCGTCTATCTAAAATAGATCAGTTGGTGGACCCTGTTGTGAGTCTCTCATTGACGAGGACCTTGCTCTAATTTTTGGCACTGCAGGAAGAGGAGTTGTTACCACACCTCTTGGAGACGCATTTTTCATTGATGCTACCATAGATCCTCTCCTTTGCATCATCTGAACTGCTGTTGGTGGAGTAAGCTCACAGCTTCTTCTATCTACTGTTTTAATTGGAGTTGTTGGAACTTTAGCGGTTTCAGGGGTGGCACAGAATGATGGTCTCCTTCTTGGTAAAGCAACTGGAGCAGGCACTGTTCTCTTTTCTCCATTTCCTGACGGAGGAGGAAGGGGTCTAGCTGGAGGTAATTTCTTTGCTACTGTCCTTTCGCTTTTTATTGCTATCTCTTCCATTAAATTGGTAATCTTTTCTTTTCTAAGCATTCTATAAATTGCTGTTAGGGGTGTTGTCTCTCCACATAAAATAGAGTTCACAAGAGGTTGACAATCAATACCATATTCTGTCATTTGTGTTATTATTTCTCTATCTACAGCATCTTCTGACTGAGCTGTTCTTCTTACTCTCCAATGCAATGAAACGCCAAAATTCTTATTCATCATTTTTGAGTATTCATACTGTGAGAACCAAGGATGTTCTTTGATCTTGGGAATTGTGATTCTTCTAGATGGTTCCTTAGCTAACATTTTCTGAATGAGATCTTTCAATGGAACAGAGAAATGGCTTGGATAGTGAGGATCGGTAAAAGCAATTTTTTGCAAAAGCCTTTGAACATTCTCATCTTCATATGGTAACTCACCTGCACACATAGCGTATAGCAAAACACCAGCACTCCAAATATCAGAAGCTGCTGTGTATTGCTGGCCTTTGACCATCTCAGGCGAGGCGTATGCTGGGGATCCACACGCTGTCGTTAAAAATGGGTCATCTGGAGTGAATTTATTAGATAAACCAAAATCAATAAGCCTTATGTTATAATTGCGGTCAAGTAAAACGTTTTCGGCTTTGAGATCACGATGGACAATGCTCATCTGTACATGAATATACTCTAGCACAGAAATTAATTGACAAAAGTAGTGCCGAGCAAGATTTTCATCCAATTCACCACCTTTATTAACAAAATCAAGAAGGTTTCCGTTTTCGACCATTTCCATTATAACATAAAAATTGGTCGAGTCTTCTAACAAGGCAAAGAACTCCGCAACAAAAGGATGGTTCAATTCCTTGATAATTTCGACTTCACGCGTGAAACGGGTGGCAAAGTCAGCTTCTTGGTTCTGCTGCTTGCTAACAGTTTTAATTGCTACTTTCGTACCAGTGATTTTATGGTACCCAGTTCTAACGCTTGCAAAAGAACCTTTACCGATTTCTTTCTCCAAAACATAATCTCCTATTTCCATTCTGATAAAAGTGACGCTACTTCTTCAACCTCTGAAATGATTATAAAACTTATTCAATTTGATTTTTCAGGACATTTTTGAAAGGGAATCACGGCTACACATAAAAGCTATTTGAATTTATCAAACACTTTTTTATTAATTTTCAATGCCATAATCTTCAGGCATCATAACACCAATATAACCATCGTCTTGGTCGTCTGCAACAGCTATCATTAAGTGATTAGCTGATATTCTGTTGATGTTTACACCATTAAGTTTGACAGGTCTAGATGGGCTTTTGGATGAAGTACATAATGGGTATATATTACCTTCGGAAGTTGAGTATGCAACTGTTGATTCTGAAAAACAGGGGGCAGCAGTAACAGATGAAAATGTAGAATCCAGTGAATGCTGATAGTATTGCTTCAAATTGTAATTTTCATATATTGAAATTCCAGAATAATACCCAATAATCAATGTATTATCAATACAAAACATACCCATTGGTTTAATTCCTTGAATTGTTGCAGATTCCGACACTTCCAACTGAAAAATCTCGTCAGAATTATGTTTGAACATGCAAACCGAGAGATCTGAGTATGAAACAATGATTTCATTATTCTGATTAAAACAACAAATATCTGGAATTCGATCATTTTTTTTCATATCCAATCTTTCTTTCATGTTTCTCGTATCATATACTAGCATCCCATTTTCAGAATTACATATAGCTAATTTGTCGTTTCTAATCGAAAATGAAGTTATTTCTTCAACTGTTCGAAAAACTTCAACAGGAGCTTGTTTAGCTCTCAAATCATAGCTAGCTATGCGATTTTTATCGCTAAAATATAAAATCTTTTCATCTGAAGCTATTAACGTATTAAGGGATTCTGGTCCTACAAAGCTAAATATATGTTGATTGGTTTCTGAGTCAAAAACACCAATCTTACCAGATAAACAACCATAACCACATAGAGAAGTAACTCCTGGAAACGCATGAATAAGAGATACAGCCTCGTTTACCAACATTAGCTTGTGATTTGAATACAAAATAATCGTATATATTCTATTGTTTATTGAGATATAATATTGCTAGAAGCCCTAAGTCTAAAGCGTTATCATTAGTTTCTTCTTCCTCCTCCTCCTTAGAGGGTTTAATTCTCTCATCTATTACAGGCACTTGTGGTTCTAATTGTGGTTCTGGAATAGATTTTTTGTTATTCAGCATTCCTAGTAATAAGAGAGGGGCATCTTTACCCATTTTCTGTAATAATGCAGAGTGCCATGAGATAATTATATCTGATGCAATGACATTGCAATAAGAAAATATATTTGGAGTAATTGGAACACCACCATTTTTGTTAATAGAACAAATATCACCTGCAACATTTCCAAAAATAGTTAGAAATCCATTTGAAGATTCGATTTCCATCTCTGTTGGATCAACAAATATGTGATCAATATCGATGAATGCAAAGGAAACAGCTATTGGGAGATGATGCAAAACGAGAGGTCTGAGACCACGTGGCCCTGGCAATTTAACCTGTAAAAGAGATCCTAGAACCGCCATTGTTATTGCTTCAAACAATCCTCCATCATTTTCAAGAATAACGATCTCACTTTCTAATGACCAAACAGTTTTTCCGATATTAATAACTAAAGACTCTAGATCCAAAGCTCTGCTTTTAATTATAGCTTCTCTTATGCTGTTAAGCACTTCTGTTCGAAAATGTTGCTCAAGCTTCAGCGCCGATGACACAGACAACCTGAAAAATCCCTCTGAGGGCCTCTCATCCTTAGGTGCAACTTCTTTGATCAATGTTCTACAACTTACAATGGTTGAGCCTAATTTAAAAACACAAGCATAATCATGAAGCTCAAACTGAATATTTCTCGCTTCTATCATTTCTCGACCATCGGGTCTACTTGAAGATTCCATCATTGATCTCACATAACTCAGTTCGTTTCTAGAAAACAGAGAATTAAAATTTCTCTCCATGTCTCTATTTCACAGAGTTTGGTCGAGTTCCAGATTGTTTATTGTGTAAACTAATTCAATCATCTATCGAGAATCACTTTTTCCTAAAATTATCTCCATATTTCTTTCAAAATACAGGGTAAGAATTTCAAAATAGAATTGAAATTAATGAAATGTACATTGCGAGCCATGTTTGGCTTTCTATACATGTGTTCTGTATGTGGAAGTGCTTATGCCATCATATCTAAGGGTATGCAGTATTTTTCTCCAATTACAATAATTGCTTTGAGGATGTTCTTTGGATTTTTAGGATGTTTGGTTGTACTCATTTTTCGTATTATGAGGAAAAACCACAAAGAGACAAATCTTAAGCAATTTTTATATCCTGGAGCATGGCCAGTGGTGCATATTGTGATCTCTGGGCTTTCATACCAGGGGGTGGGTCATACAATGATAGCTTTTTCCCAAAAATGGGTATCAAGCGCTATGGTACAGGTTGTTTTTGCCCTAATTCCGGTTTTGGCAGCTGTAACAGCCCATACTACTCTTCCTGATGAAAAATGCAATTCACAATTATCAATTTCTTTGGTATTTTCGGTAATTGGAGTTGTTTTTTCAACATATCCATCATTAAGCCATCCTTCCAAAGTTGTTGATTCAAGTCATATTGTTTTAGGATATGTACTGATATTCCTTTCTGTTTTTATATGGGGTATATCCACAGCATATATGAAAGTGAAAACTGTATCATATGATTTGATGGTTGTATCAACATATCAGCTTTTCTCATCTGCGATTTTTTGTTGTGTTTTTGCATTGATTTATGATGGTCCAAAATCATTCATCTCTCAATGCCGAAATGCACCATTAATGGGATGGCTTTCTCCTGTTTTTGTAGGTGTCTTTGCATCTGGATTATTAATGCCAGTGGTACATACAATCATTAAAGAGATTGGTTCAGTTGGAAGTAACTTTGGTGTTTTCGGGCAAATAATTGTAGGAATGATTGTTGGATCTTTGTGGTTACATGAGTGGGATAAATACACAAAGTGGGATGTTATTTCATCCATTTTTGGTGTTCTTTTAATTGGAATGGGGATATTTTCAGGGTTTTCACCTGAAAATGAACAAATTGATGATGAACCTTTGATTAGTTCAGTGTCACATGATAATGAGTGAATAAATAAGATACAATAGAGTTTAAGCATTTTCAGTTTTTAACGCTTTTTAGTTTTTTTGGAATGAAAATTTGTGCTCCGAAACTTGTTCAATATACCGCCGAATATGGAATGGTTGAGTATTTGATGAGAGTTTATTTTAATGCACCATTATTTACAGCGCAAGATGTATATGACATTCGAAATCAAGAACAAATGAAGAAGTTTAATAGATTTTTGCAGAAGTATCCAGAATCTGATGTCATTGATGTTTTTATCCCAATACAGACAATAAATCAGCCAGTTTCTGATATTGTTCGGATTGGACTTCGTTTTAATTCTAAACTTGGGTTTAGGTTTTATTCCAACGGAGAAGATTTCCCAAAAGACGCAGAATCTTATGAGGTTGTACATTTGGTTATTGCATTAGGGTATGTGAGGAATTTTTTTGATGATTCATCTCCAAATATTGATGACTTGGATGGCTTCAATACCCTAAAGCTGGATAATAATGAATTCATGATATTTTCTAATGAACAAGTGTTTTCATCTCACATTATTCGGTTTAAAGGGGGTGAGAATTTGTCATCCCAATGCCCAGAGAATATAATATGTAACTCATGCAAGTCAAATAGAGCATCATGCTGGTGTGAAAATGATTCTCTTTTCTTTTGCGCTTCTTGTGATAAGAGTTTTCATTTAAATAACCCACTAACATCCTCTCATGAGAGAATTCCTCTAAGTGATGCCATTCCAATGATTCAAATGTGTCCATTCCACCAAAATATCAAAGCTAGTTATTATTGCTATGATTGTAAGCATCCAATATGCATAGATTGTAAAGTACACGGAAACCACTCCTCAGAAGACACATCAAAGCATCATTTGGTACCTCTTCAAGTAGCTTATAGTGAGGCATTATTCCGCCTGAAAGAGTCAAATAAGGCTGAAAAAGACAAAGATATTCAAGATTTAATGAAAAACAATGAGGAATTATTGAAGAGTATTAAACAGAGCTCCCTTGAGGCCGAGAAAAAAATAATGGAGCTTGCCAAGAAAGCAATTGAAGATCTGAAAGAGAAAACAAGAATTCAAGAATTATATGTAAGATCATCACAAATGGAGCTTGAAAGGAAGATGGATTTAAATCAAAAAAGAGAAGGACTGGTGCAGATGCATGCAAAGAGTTCAAGTGCACTTTCATTTCTTCAAACTTTCGAGATGAATGAGGAACTTAAAATTGAAACAAATAATCGAATTCTATCACATAATCTACCTTCAGTATTTGAGAGCTTTCAAGTTATAGGTAGTATTAAAGTATCAACAAGAATTCATCAGCCAGATCAACAGGCCGAGTATTCTGAAAATGCTGATTATACATATGACTCTCAGACTGTTGATAATACAGAGGAAGATGAAAACAATACAACCCCAGTTACATTTGTCGAATTGAGCAAGATAGCATCCAAAAAACAACAAAAGTACCTTAAAAATGGAGTTCTGGTTCAATTTAGTCCCTTTGAAGGTTCATCAATTATAATTAATGTTGATCATGCAATAACGCTCTATCATTCACTTCCATTTAAAGGGACTCCTCTTCCTCGTATTCTGTTTTCTACAAATAAAAATGGTAGATCTCTCAAGGTTCTTCATGAAAAAATTGATGATGTTGGAATCACCGCAATTCTTGTGAAAGTCAAACAACATATATTTGGAGGGTTTGCCGCAACAAAATGGAATTCCAAAGGTGTACCATTTGGAGAGCAGTCTAATTCATTCCTTTTTAGTATTTCCAAAAATGCCTATTTGCCTTTTGAGCCACATTTCGAAGACTCATTTAAACTTCTAGGTTCTCAAAAAGCAATATCTTTCGGAAAAACAGATCTTGTATTGTCTAGTGATTTTGATAAGTGTATATCAATCATTGGACATTCTTATGGGAGTGATAATCTATATGATACAGAAGTTTCGCGGACATTTTTAGCAGGAACCCCAACATTTAAAGCAGATGTTGTTGAAGTATGGGGATTCTATTCAAATAAATGAGTTTTCAAGACATTTATTTTTGATCTAATTTAAGAAGCTCATTCAATAGTAACTTCGCAGAATCCTCAGGAAGTTCTGGAGGATCATCTTCTGGCGGGTCTTCATGCTTATTTTTCAAGAATAACATCGGATATTTCTCCTGAACAAGCTGTTTTGGAGAAATATACATAGAAGATCGCTTCCATCGGAGGTTATCTCGAGCAAATACCCTTGATACCTCAGATACTTTGATATCAGGATCTAAACATAAGCAAGGATATCTAGCAAACAGATAATCTTGCTCACAATCGACACCAAGTTTGGATAAATCTGAATGATGAACTCGAAGCAAAGTCCTCATTACTTGAGATATAGCCCTGCGTTGGTCATCTATCTCACAAACAAGTCCTCCATCATACCAAATAAGTGGGAGTTTTCTCAAGTCATCTAACATTCGTGGAGGAAGCAGTCCCTGAGAAAAATAATCCAATAATTGGATTCCCTCTTCGTTAAGGTATCCATTAACTTCGAATCCTCCGGTTGATGTCCAAAACGAATAAGATCCATCTCTAAGTATAAGATATAATGATACTGTGAAACCAGAATAAGAATTCACGGGCAATGTATCAAAAGTCCCTGTAGATTCACCAAAAACTCTCGTCTGAAATAATGCTCGATGTTTGATTCTATCACAAACTTCATTTCGAAGATCCGACATGCTTGATTTAGGAATTGCTTTAAAATGATATAGAACATTTTTATGAATCTGATCAAGCAAAACAGAAGAAGAACCAACCAAAGGAGGTGGATTATCTTTATTATAGAGCGGTTCTTGCTTATTTATTTCTATTTCTGGTTGAACAGAACCAATTTTGAAAACAATTTCATCTTTAGACATCCTGCAACAACTAAAGCAGAAAAGTGACACAAAATACGATTATTTGGTATAGAGTAATGATCACTGTGTTTATTATAAGTTAATGAAGATCCAATGTCATAGTCACAACTTTTGCTTTTGCCATCGAGTCTCCTCTCAGACCAGCTATATATCGTACATTCCTAGGCATTGAAGTACCTGTTTCAGTCATAGTTTGTTCTCCTTTCTCTTTCTTAGCATATGTTTGTGCCTGGGATTCTCTTCTAAAATGAGATGCATCTGTTTGGCCGCTCTTTGTTCTCTTGTTCTCTAAACTTTTTAGGATTTTCTTTCTCTTCATCAATTCCCATTGATTCCAATGATACGTACGGTCAATATAGCTTTCAACAGGATGAACCTCAGTTTGAATTTCAGAATCTCTATACTTTGATTCTTTTGGTTTAGGTTGTGATGCCCTGATTGGAATCTTTGGTGCTTGAAGATGAGGGAACTCATTTTGTAATCCTAAGAGAGGCACTAATTCTGGCTTCCTCCTCGCTACTTCAAGGGCTTCCATGTGCCACTTCTCAGGATTCTCTAAAAATTTGCTTCTTTTCTCCTGATCAACAAAGGCATAATATCTCTTCTCCCACTTTATCGATCCTAAAACAACATCACCTGGCAGAAGTAGCCCATCCCTTTCAACTAAAGTTACAGGACAAAAACCATTGAAAGCGAACTCTCCATCAGTTTCTCTTTGAATAATAACGGGATGAGAATCATCAGTCAGAATCTCACTTTCTTTTGGAATATTCTCACGAGGAATCTCTGGTTTTGAGTCTACAGGTCTGGTTGGGGATGATTTAACACTATCTGTTGCTTCACCAATGCTATATGTAAATGTGTCTCTGTGCTTTCTAAGCCTTGATAATAATGTCTCAAGTCCTTTGACTGATTCTTCACATGCCTTAAGCCTTGTCCATACTTCAGATAAAGCGGAGAAAAATGGCATTGCTTTTTGTGTTGGCACACTTTCTGATACCTCCATGAGTCCTCTTAAGTTCTCTATTAAAGAATCAAATTCAGTGACAGCCTTTTCCATTAGCTGAGATGTATCCTTAAGTCTTGTCATTAATAACTCCAAGAAAAACAAAAACTGTTGTCTGTTAGCTAGCTCATCTGTTAATCTCCGTCTATGTTCGGATTCTTTCTCTTCTTCTTCAGAATTAATTGGAGCTTGATCCTTTAGAACATTGTTATACTCAATGAGAAGTGAATTTACTCCTTCAATAGAGGTAGTAATCCTTTCTCGCAATTGACTAATCTTTTTAGGTACTTCTAATCTCAAATTTGTTGATGGATCAGCAAGATCTCCACCAAATGTCTGGAAAACACGCACACCAAGAACATTCTTGCTTAAATCAGAGAGCCTATTCTTTTTATCATCATCAGACGAACCAAGAAATCTCGAAAGCTCGGTCACAGGAAAAACTTGCTCCATAGCAGCAGAAGCCTGCCTAACGCATTGCGGATCGTTTGGAGAACCCCATCCCGATGATATAATCGAATAAGACACGATTTTTCGATACAAAGCCTCGATAGCTGTTGAACTTCTAGCTCTTGTGGTTATAAGCTCCTTTTCAATAGATTCTCTATGGTCTTTTTCCCTTTCCTCCTTTTGTTTTGTGCTTCGCTCCAATTGAGCTAAACCAAGATCCATATCAACCTGCATTCTTATCGTCTGCATTGGAATAGACTCCGAATCATGTATAAGCTTCATAGTCTCGTTTTTGAGCATTTGAACCTTCTGGGAATCAAGCGGTTTACTAACATCCATCTGAAACTCTTCAATCTTCGACGAAATCACCGAGCGAACAGTATAAGCTATCAAAGCAGGAGTGGCATCAATGCTCCGAGCAAGACACTCATCCGATAGGGACTGTATAACACTAAGAATAGATTCCTCCATTTTGAAAACGGATTTTATGTAAAGTGTTTACACACGATTATTACGGTTTCACTGACCATTTTTATCATCTCAAAAAAGTGACGACATCTCAAAATTGAGAACCGTGGTTTGGTCTTTTGAGTTATGCCAGTGAAGAGAAGGAATCATGGGCGCGCTAAGATGAACCGCGGACACACTCATACAACAAATTGCTTAAATTGTGGCAAGTTAGTCCCAAAGGATAAAATCATCAAGCGTTATGCTATTAAGAATGTTGTCGATGCTTCATCCGTTAAGGATGTTTCCGATGCTTGTGTTTTTGAGGGCTACGAGCTTCCAAAGACTTATCAGAAGCAATTCCTCTGCATTTCTTGCGCTGTTCACCGCCGTGTCGTCAGACCAAGAAACGCTAACGTTCGCCACAACCGTGTTCCATTATATCTTAAGCTCAAGATGGAAAAGGCTGAGAGCAGACCAGCTAAGACCGAGAAATCCGAGTAAATTGGAAATGATCTATAATGGTATATCTGTTTTTCTTATTTTGAAGCTATGTCCAATACAGAGGTATTGAATCAGTTTCGATGAATGGCTATAAACCTGATAATCCCGATTTTGAATATCGATCGTCAGACTTTAAATTTTCTAACGGATATGATGAAGATGATGGGTATTTATTAGAATTAGAATCTCTTTTTTCCATATTCAACCAAACAGAAGACAAAATGCTTATTCTTAACGAAATCAGCAATTGCCTGAAAAATTGTCCCCATAATATCGATGAAATACTCTATAAGTATAATATAGTTATCGATCTACTCAATTTACTTGACACTTCACATCCAAGAATTGCAGAGATATCAATGATATGTCTTTCTTCTATTATTGAGCGGTCATCATTACCTTTAGAACATATAATAGGAAATTATAGCATATTGATTGAATGTGTGGCTCATCCATCGCTCTTATTTCAGAGTTTTCGTTTATTCAAGTCTATACTGAATCAGAACAACGCATTCGCAGAAGAGTTTGTTTTCGAAGGACATGTATTCGATGTGATCCTTTCTATGATTCTTAGAGTGTCTGAGCAGAAATTTATACCCCCTCTTTTCCAATTGTATTATCTCTTTCTATATTTCTTGGAAAGGGATCATTTGTTTAGCGAGTATAATGGTAGCCAGATAATAAGCCTTCCAATTAAAGAAATCACCAGTTATTTATCCTCAAAGGACGGTGAAACAGTTTTTCATGTCTTACATATATGGAGCATCACAATTAAAAACTGGAGGGGAGATATTTATACAATTCTAACAAAGGAAGTATTTGACAGGATACTGAACATAACTATCAACAGTGCTAGATTTGATTTAACGGGAAAAGTACTCTCTGCTTTGATGAAATTATTCGATGTTGTTGTAATTCAGATGTGCGGGGCAGACAAAATTCAATATGTTAATGAAATCTTGAATGCAATATGTTCGCAAATGTTTGTTCAGAATTCTCCAACATATCATATTCTTCAAATTGTGAATTCCAGCATCCACTATAAGGAAGTGGCTAAGAAGTTTTTAGAGACGAAAACACTCCAGACTGTTTTTACCAAGGACTCAGCTCTTGACTTTAATTCAAGGCTTGGATTTATCAGAATTTTTCTTCAATTGGCAATTCATTTTCCAGAAACAATGGCCAAAGATGATAGTTTGGGACATGTATTACTATCATCATTTGATATATTAGATGAAATGAATTTTGATTTCACATTGTTGTTCCTCAAGGGATTAAGATGCTTACTAAATGCTGACAATGATGTTATGTTTCTCATTGATTCCGAATCAATGAAAGAAAAACTGATGTTTTTATGTGGGCAAAATAATGAAGTCGGATACTTATCACAGGTTATATTGGATTCTTTTTTCGAAGAACAAGATCAAATCCTTGATAAGCTATTTTTATAAATATATACGTTTATAATTAATCAACTCATTTTTATTTTAATGAATAGTACAAAAAAAACTGGTAATAATGTGTTTTTATATAGAGTAGATTTTCCAGATGAGATTCCAAAAGTAATGCAATTACCAAAAACTGTTGAAACACTCTTACAGAAAGCTACTGATATAATGAATCTTCCACGTCCCGCACAACAGATTTTTGATGAGAATTGGAATCAAATAGAAAGTATTGAGACAATTCAACCAAATTCTAAACTATTTATTTCATGCACTAAACAGTATAATGAAGAATCAAATAAAACTTATAAAAGCCGGATTGGGAAAAAGAGGGGTTTAGAGGTGAAATTAGATTTGCCTATAGTTAAACAGCCTGTATCAAAACCCAAACCTGAAAATGCTGAAGAGCACATTGCAATTGCATCATCACCATACACTGTCAAAGAAAATTTGCGGAATTCTTTGCTCTCATTGTATAGCAGCTTGACACCAAACCAAAAAGCAGAACTTTCATGCTCTGAATGTTTGCAGGCGCTATCAAACGACACCCAGTTGTATTTCATCGAACATACACTTGCCTCTCAGTTTATAGGGCCATCATGCGTTATTTCCAATTCTGAATACGGGAAACTGACAACTGAATTTGCGATGAATCATTTAAAGGGTTTAAATATTAATGAATGCAGGTTTGCGATTTCAGGACCTCAGCAATCAGGCAAAACCACATTGTTAAATATAATATCCAGCCTGTTTTATCAAAAACTCATGCTGTCAAGTGAATCTTATAACTATCTTTTCTTCATTCTTAATTGGTCTCTGAATCAAGATGAAATACACTGTATCGAAAAGATATTTGAAACAGTTATAACACACACATTTGAATCACTTAAATACACCAGAATGAATCTATTGCCAATTATTCCAACTCTAACCCAATGGTTTTTATCCCTAATCACTCTTCAGGGTTTTCCAGCAACACCTCCTGCTTTGCAGAAGTTATCACAATTTCCAATACAGCCTCTTGTCAGCATTGCCAAGCAACTGCACTCATCATGGAACTCTAAGAGCAAAATGGATATGTTCTTTTTCGATTTATTTAGTCTTCCTAGAAACATTGCTCTCGCTTTTGGATTGAAAAATGCTGTGTATATTTTTGATCATTTCGATTTGTCTGGATATGAGATATCACCGTCAGGAAGGTTTTCACAATCAGAAACATCTGTGAAACTGAATGAAGTTTTGTGCAGTGTTATTGATTCAACACCATTTTTTGTTGCATCACTCAATGATGAAGACTTTTTCAACTTGTTTAATATTGATTCATTCAGAAACCTCAAAACAGAACGAGTTATTAATGAAAAGCGGACTACCAGAATTACTGTTGTTGATCCACCTCTTACAATTGGATTTAATGATTGTAGAGGAGCACCTGGATATTGTTATGTATTGTCTGAACTAATAAATAAGATTAAACAGTATAATGAATTACCTAAGAAACAGTTCATGAAAATGAGTACAGTAGTTGATTTATGCCGACAAAGTCTATTAAAGCAAGAGCTTCAGAGATTTCTTGAATACCTTTGTACAGCCAGTGATGATATTAGCCCAAATGTTATGAATACAATATCTGACATGACATATCTTGACATGAAAATCATTGATTAAATACCTATTTATTGCTTTTAATGTTATTCTTTCTATATCCAAAAATCAAATCTGGATTCTGTGAGAGTGCACCATATGTTGCACCAAGAGCAGCTCCTGCTAAACATCCAGTGGCAGCTCCCTTAAATCCCCAATTTGACCCACATAATGTTCCAACAACTCCCCCGGAAACGGCATGGGAGATAATGGGATCCAAATCAACTGTGAGTTGTCGACTCAGAGTATGTAAACCTGCAATAGCTCCAAAATTATAACTAAAACTATTTCCGTATGATGATGCATGATTTAGCGCTGAATTCAAACTAATTAGGGGATACTCGTCAACGGTTTTTGCATATCCTACAATAGTTCCGTAACATATTCCGGTACCATATCCAATTAAAAAAGATTTTCCAATAGTCTCTGTCAATGGTCCAATATCGACAAGCTTACGAAGATGTTTCATGATAAAATAATCGGTGGCCAATTTTACGAACGATTTTTTTGTAAAAAAGCCAACTGATCAAGGAAATCAGGGTGGATATCTAGACTGTCTAAATCATCTGGGATTATGTTGAACAAATTGTAATTATATTGAATGATTTCTATTAGTTTTTCATGGAATGTTTTATAGTAATTAATATCATTCAAATAAAATTTATAGGCAGCATATGCCAGTCCATCAGCAGTGGGATCTTTTCCAGGTTGAAAATATTTGGAAACACCAAAAATTAACGATACACCATATAGATAACTAATACTTAGAGATAATTCGAAAATATTACATAAAGAATGAGAGGGGATATCTTTCCAATAGTCATAGAAGTGACTTAAAACTTCTGATGCAAGTTGTGTTGTTTTTATATCTACAGGACTACACAAAAAACTAAGAACATTTTTGAATATATTGGGAGGATACTCTAACATTATACTTATTGATAAAGAGTTTTGAATTAGTTTTGGGTTCATAGATTCTAGATACTCAGGAATCTTTGAAACAAGAGGATCCAAAGATATTGAAAAACGAATGAAGAGTGATTTGTATCCCAAAAAGGAATCCAATTGAATAAGTTCGTCGAAAGATGAAAGGCCAGTGGTGAAAATTTCAAGAAGGGATGTATTTATGGACTCATTTGGCCATTCTGAATACTTCCCTAATAGTTTTATAATACATGCTTTATTAGAATATTTAATAGCAACATTCATAAATCCAGATGATAAACAAAAGTCTTCGGCCTTTTTGCTTATACTCATTAGTTTGATGCACAAATCCATACACTCATACACAAATGAAGAAAAATCGGTTTCTTCAATCAAAGAAAATACTATGATTTCAAGTGCTTCATCATCTTCAACCACATTTTCCAATAAATGAAGAGGCAAAAAAGATAGAATAGAGACGATTGACATTGATACATATAAATACTCAGTGTTTATAAGTCTATCAACAAAAAGAACAATAGGAAAATCGTTAATTCTCGGATTATCACTATCAAATTCGCTAATTAACAACATTACTTGATAAATATTCTTAAGGTTATCTAATATACTGTCAATTCGTTCATCATTCTCTATTGTTCCCATAAATAGCTCAATATTTTTATTTAATTTACAATATATTTCTTCCACGTCAAAGTTTTTTCCACTATCATCATCTATAACTCGAGAACTGGATGTGCTAAAAATATCATCATGTTTATAATTCATAAACTAGATGATTTGTGGAGTTTACAAAGGGCTTAAAGGGGGAAAAAAACCGAAAAATCTAATTGAATCCAAACCAAACGGGGAATCAAATTTTTCTGTGAAAAAATCGTGTTTTTTAAATGATGTCTGGTCATAAATTTCATTTGATTGCTCACAATGTTTCAATGGTGATATGATCGGTGAATTTGATTTCTTTCAATATTTCTATGAGATCACTGATTGGACAATGTTGGCATTTCACTTCACTATAATATATGCAAACTCAGAAGAAAGACTATGCAAGCCTCAGCTTGAAAGCCCATGAGGAATATAAGGGAAAATGGGAAGTATCTGTTAGAGTTCCTGTTGAGAATTCAGAAGACTTGTCAATTGCTTATACCCCAGGTGTTGCTCAACCCTGCCTCGAAATACAAAAGAATGTTGATTTATCATATGCATATACAAGAAGGTGGAATACAGTTGCAGTAATAACAGATGGTACAGCTGTACTTGGACTTGGTGATATTGGTCCCGAAGCAGGGATGCCTGTAATGGAAGGAAAATGTATCCTTTTCAAGCGATTTGGAGATGTTGATGCTATCCCTCTTTGTATTAGATCCAAGAATGTTGATGAAATTGTTCAAACAGTGTCTCTTCTAGCTGGATCATTTGGTGGTGTTAATTTAGAAGATATTTCTGCTCCAAGATGTTTTGAAATCGAAGAAAGATTGAGAAAAATTTGTGATATCCCAGTATTTCATGATGATCAACATGGGACTGCAATTGTATCAGTTGCTGCATTGTTGAATTCGCTCAAAATTGTGAGAAAGGATATAAGTTTGATACAAGTGGTAATTAATGGTGCTGGTGCAGCGGGAATAGCAATTTGCAGATTATTGATATCAATGGGAGTTAAAAATATTATTATGTGTGACCGAACAGGAGCAATTTATGATGGAAGAGATAACATGAATGACATGAAGGATTTCATTGCCAAAAACACCAATCCACAAAAGAAAGCAGGACAACTTAAAGATGTAATTGTAGGTACGGATGTTTTCATTGGTGTTTCAGCTCCAAAAACATTAACAAAGGAAATGGTCAGGTCAATGGCTAAAGATCCAATTATATTTGCAATGGCAAATCCAACACCAGAAATAATGCCAGATGAAGCATATGAAGCAGGAGCAGCAGTAGTAGGAACAGGAAGGAGTGATTTTCCAAACCAAATCAATAATGTTTTGGCTTTTCCTGGAGTTTTTCGAGGAGCATTGGATGTCAGAGCTAGCCAAATCAATGAAGAAATGTATATTGCAGCAGCTAAAGCTATTGCTGGATGTGTGAGTGATGAAGAATTGAATCCGAAGTATATCCTTCCAAGACCATTTGATCCAAGGATTAGGGAAGTTGTTTCAAAGGCAGTGGCAGAAAAAGCTATTGAAACAAAAGTTGCCAGGATATAAAACTTTCTTGAAGAATTATTTTAGAATATCTTAACATTATAAAGGAGCTTTCCGGCATATCTCTCAAGGTCAACCACACCCTTTTTCTCATTCAAAGCCTCTTCAACAGCTGGTTGAAGCTCGACTGGATCTAGTTTTTCTCCATTAGATGATAAAATGGTTCGAAAGTCTCCTTCAGTTAAGTGTCCTTTGTGCTCAACATCTAGAGATTTGAGAGCCATTAATAACATTTCCTCAGAAGGAGCAGCTAATTCAGAATTTGGCTCAAGCATAGCTTCAATTACTAATGGAATTAGCTCAGTTTCAAGTTTTTGCGCGTTGAAAAATGCTTGCCCTTCTTCTTCTCTACATATAGAAGAAAGTTCTTTCAATTTGGCATTTGTGGGATAGAGTCCCAAAGAGCGGACAAAATTTCCAAAATGTTCTTCTGGTATTGCTCCTGAATCATCAGGGTCATATATCTCATAAAGGTAATCAAACCTCCGTTTAACTTCTTCTACTTTTTGTTGGCGGATAATATCCTCCTCTTCGGTCTTTCCTTTTCTTCCCTTTCCCTTCTTTCTCCCTGTTTTCGGCATTTTGTATAACGGGTGAACGGTTTTAACGATAAAATAAACTTGACTGTTTACTCTGGGATAAGTGGAGGTGGAAGTCTTTCAACAATTGCCTGTCTTTGCTCTCCTGAATAAATCTCAAACTTTCCAGTTGACAATCTAGCACAAGCTACTTCGACGTTATTTTCGTTTAGTTTTTCTTGAATAACCTGCCTTAAAGTTGAAAGTGCAAGATTCTCAGCTTCCTCTAGTGTCATTCCGTCTCTATATGAATCCCTAAGAAGTGTTTCAGCACCATCACTACCACCACCAATTGCACGAGCGCGGCATTGAGTGTATGTACCACTTGGATCAGTGTGGAAAAGGAAGCATTTGCCATTTTCAATACCAGCAACAAGCAAGGCGGTACCGAAAGGACGAGACATTTGACCATCACGCTTACGCCTTCCTTCTCCGAATGCAAGGGCTAAATCACAAACAGACTCAGTGACAGCGCGGATTCCTATTGGCTCATCAAATGAAAATCTATGGTTTTGGGCTTCAACTCTCATATGGTCAACCATTGTTCTTCCATCTGCTGCTAAACCAGCCATAACTACGCCAACATGCTCATCAACAGCATAAACCTTTTCTACACTTGAGGGGATAAGAAGAGGAGACGATAAGCGCTTCTCAACTGCAAAAACAACACCCTCTGGACATAAAATTGCCACAGCAGAAGAACCGAGCTTGACAGCCTCAATAGCATATTCTACTTGAAGAAGGCGGCCATCTGGGCTAAAGGTGTTAACATTGCGATCATATTCAGACCCTGCTTGGAACATTTCGATTTAATGTTTATTTTTGAACTAGTCTGTCTGAACAACTTGATAAATTACAGTTTACATTGTAAATTCAGTAAACTGGATAGTGAGTATAAGCATCCCAGACTTAAGTACTTTTCTCGAGAACTAATACGAGTAAGTTTATCGAAAGAGGGAAATGAGTATGAAGAATGTCGGAAGAAATTAGTTGATACATTGGAATCCATTTCTTATAACAACTCCGAGAATAACAAAACGCCAATTGAAATAATAACTATTTTAGCTAGAAGCATAGATTTTTTCCAAGCAATTGGATCTGATTTAGAAAAATTCATCCAATATTTATTTTGCCTGACAAGAACAAAGTGCATGTATATTAATTCTGTTTTAGAATGTATAAACAGCCTTTGCAACCAGCCTTTTTCTGTAATAGTGACTTTGATGAACAATGGGTTTTTGAATTTGGCCTTTTCTCTGTTTTCTTTTTCCTATCCACCAAATGTTTTATCCGACACACTCTCATCTTTGTCTCGAGTTGCTGAAACTTGCATTGAGTATCGGAATTCTATTATTGATTTATTTAGCTTACCTATGATTAACCGCCTCATGACAGTTTATCTGAGTGATTCAAGACATGAGCAATGCGTTCAGCTTATTTGCTCATATTGCTTGTATCCTCTTTCTGAACAGCAAACACATGAAGCATTTGGTCTTATTCATAAAGCATTGGTTACACCTAACCCTCCATCTCACGAAAAAGCAATTGTATCATTGTTTAGAGCACTATATTCAAATCCAATTAGTGCTGATCAGTTTAATTTTTTACCAATAGTAATGCACTATTTTTCCGACTACACTGAGCATATATGTTATATACTTGGTCTACTTACAGCAGTCCCGAAAATGCCACCCATTATTGACATACACATTATTGCATTACAGATCAGCCCCAACAATAATCCAAAAGTTGTTCAAGCTGCATCATGGACACTAAGCCAGTTTGCTCATAACCAGCCGCAGTTTTACCAGCAAACAAATATCCCAAAGTTAATCACTTCTCTTTGTGATTGCTATACCCCCGCAACATACTCAGTTAAAGAGGAAATTGCATATGCTATTGCCTCACTTAGTACACTGCTCAATGAAATCGAAATCGTAGAATTATCCAGAAATAATATCCTAGAAGTGTTTTGTACTTTACTAACTAGCACAAACACAGATACCCTTTCAATGGTTATCGATTTGTTTTTGAGGATGGTAATAACCATAGAATTCAAAGATGCAGTTTCAGAACTTTATATAAAACTGGATCAATTTGGCGCCATTTCGTCTCTCCAAGATTTGTGTCATGAACCGGCAGATTCAGCTTTCAATTTGCGCGGGAAAATTCTCAATTTGAATCAAAAATTATCGTGTTGAGATTGGTTGATTTACAACTACAGAATATTTGATATAAAGAAAACGTTTAGTTGTCAATTTTTCAATACACTTTACAATGGAGCACGAAAAGCCCAAGCGCACCTACATTCGAAGGAAGAAGGCTTTGAACGAATCAATCAAGCTGATACAAAATACCCTTTCAAAAATATCAATGTTATCATCGAACAAGATATCAGAAAGAGAGATTCTTTCCAACGCCGCGAGCTTTGCCAACTCCATTGAGGCCCAGTGCTGGTCCCCAAGGCTTCAGATGACAGATGATGAATATCGTCAGGTTATTATGAATAAAACCGAGCAAATTTGCACCACTCTCTGGATGAAATTCCATGCCAAGCCTGGTATGGAAAATCAGTTCCGCCAAGGTGGTGGAATCATGCAGGGTACGGCCTTCCAGCCTCCTCCTCAAGCTCCAATTCAATTAAGCCCTCATAACGGGTTTATGGCCAATAACCCACCGAAACAGGTATATGCCAACATTAATCACTCTATGCCATCTTTTAACCAGATTCCTCAAAGTCCTAGTAATTTTCTGATGAATGTGCCAAGTCCTAGCTATGGGCCACAGTATACCGCTCCACAGAAGCAAAATCAAGATGCCCCATCATATTATGCTCCAATAGCACATCAAGAAGCTTTCCCGCCTGTTATCCAAGATATCAATAACATGCCTAACCAAAACCAAGATGAAGATGATGTTGTAGATATGTGGTCCCAGCGTCCAATCGATTCAAGGGAAAATCCTGGTACTTTTCAGTATTTTAAGTGATTTAATGTGTAGATGGCTTAAGATATTTGGTTGTCAGTGTGTGCAATAAAAATATTCATTATTAGGTGTCTATTTTTGGCTGATAAACCACTTAAAAACTATTAATGAATCTTTCTCTTCATTCATTAACCCTTTCGAGGTCATTTGGTGTTTCTCCGCTTATTCAGACATCTAATATTAGGTCTGTCTCGCAGTTTAGCGCGAAAAGGATCAAGGCACAGTTCTTTACACACTCTTTTTTGCGGATGGTCAACCCTAAGTTTGCCTTTATTAGTAACTCTGATTTTTCTCATTTTTTATCTGGTGCAGTATCTATTGGCTCGAAAATACAATATGTTGTTGTTGAAGATGGTGATCCTCAGTTGTATTTTTCAAACACACAATCGACGGCTATAATCAACGCTACTTCATTCCAATATATTAATCCTACTCTTGGAGAGTTGGAAAGTAATGTTGTAATTTATTCTCAAGCTAATTTCACCCAAATTTCCTTATGCACGTTTTATCATGTAAGTGGTTCAAGAATTGGCAGCGTTATAACAGTAGGAAATAGCACAAGCATGGCATACCTTAATGTGCAGCAGTTTATATTGAGTAAGGTTTGTTTTTTCAGACTTTATGGAAAAGTTCATGAATCCATTAATGCGAATGCACAAGGGGTTTTTATTTATTCAGCAGCTCCAAACTCCACAACAGAGTTAGTATCATTTGATCAATTTGAAAACGAATTGGTTTCTGGTCATTTAAGCGGCGGGATCAATTACGGAAAAAATACTGCTGGATCTCAACACAGATTTCGAGGAATAAACATGACAAGAGCGAAAGGATATAGCCCAAGTTTTGTATTTATTGGTGAATATTATAATGCGTCATTCCTTTATATAAATGCGTATAATGCAGATATTCATGCCTCTATGTGCTTATTTACCATTTTAAATACTGATGTATCTTTCCGATATACCAATTGGGTCAATATACAAACATCAAATACGATCTACCCTTCTGTAATGCTAGTTTATGTTACTAATAGCATGCTTGATTTTAGCTTCTTATATGAGTATTCATATTTTATTAATTCTAAGACATCCATAGAGTGTACTATAAACAAAAATTCCAGTATAGTTTTGTCTAATTGTTATTTTGATAATAGCCAAGAGACTTCAATTAAGGGACAGGTGTCCCCTCTTGGTAATTGTGTGTTTTCGGATCAACAAAAGTCTACATATGATATGTTTAATGAATTGGAACAAATACCAGATTTAAACCTCCAAAACACTCAACAATTTACTGCATCAAATACGTTTTCTCCAACTAAATCCGCTAATCACGTGAAAATGAATTCTGAGGAAGGAATTACTGCTGGTGTTTTAGCCACAATATTTGGCATTTTAGCTCTTTTTTATTTCTCATTTATGGTATACCTTAGAATTGGAGCCACAAAGTCTTATCATGTTGTTGGCAAGTACAATGAAAAATATTCTGAATCCGAAGATGGAGTCTGCAATTGTTTGTTCTCAATGTGTTCAAAAGACGAAGAAAACAGTTATAGTAATGGTTCAGAGTACGGATCTGGTTCTGAAGGATCAGAAGATCCTAAGCCAAGGGAAACAGTCCCAGTTCCAAGAACAAGACCACAAACTATGGCTCCAAATAGAAGAAATTCGGTTAACCAAAATTCGGATTCTAACGATACCCAATCAAGAAGGAGACCATCTGCAAATAGACCAACATCGATTGCTCGGCCAACAAGAACAGACCCAAATAACAGCCCAAGAAGATCAATTCCAAGGCCCAGAAGACGTGTATCAAGTGAATCTTCTCCAAGTGGAAGCCAAAAGGACTCCAGCGATAAAAGCGAAAAGAACAACTATAGCTTAAGCGATTAAAATAAAGATAAGATTAAAAAATATTTACTCATCACTAAGTTCCATATTATTATCTGATTCTATTGGTTTTATAAGAACAGGTCTTTTTGTCATTGCCATATCTTTCAATATTTGATCATAAGATGCATTATGTTCTTCATCAGAATTCGATTGCGATGAAGATATGCTCTCATCATTAATGTCTTTTTCATTTTCCTTATTCTCTATCTCATTCATGGTATCATGACTTTCAGTTTCAAGAAGGTTAACAACATCATTTGATAAACCAAGTTCATTCAAGAACTTCTTCTTTTCTGCTCTTTTAATTGCTTCTTCATTATAAAGCTCATGGGGTTCTACTCCTGCCAAAACAGAGATTAATATTGAATGTTCTTTCTTAACGTTGAAAAAGAACTTAGATACAATCTCACGGAGAACAATAATTAGTTCCCGATTGCTTTCATCATCAGATTTTGTAAACTTATTATCTCTAAGAAGATGATGAATAGTATAAATATATGGAAGATTAAAAAGATGAGCGAGTCCATTTGGATGATTGCAAAACCTCCGAAACATTAATGTCAACGCCCTAATCTCTTCATAACCAAGGGTTTCATAATTCCTGAGCAATGTGAAAAATGGTATTAATACATCCTGCCTTCGAGAAAGACGGGAAATAATCATATCAGATGAAAACAAAGAGAATGTTTCCACATTTGTTTCATATGCTGCCGATGTTGCTGTTGCCTCGTCTTCAACCCTGGATACTTTCTTTTTAACTAATCTTCTATCTTGTGCAATTGAATACATTCTATATAACCTTTCTAATGCAACAATTGAGTTTTTCAACATTGAAAGAGGAGTTTTAGATTTGGTTTTTTGACATAGAATAGTAATTAGGATATTCTCAATATCTGAGGAAAAATCAGAAACTGCCTCACAAGCACAACGAATATCATCATCATCTGTGGATGTTTGAATTAGTAAAACTAAGTATGAGCATAATGAAGAAAAATATGAGCATAATGTTTGAATTGCAGTTTCTAAAGAAACACCGTCTACATTAGGAAGTTTGGCTTCAAGCCAAAACATTGTCATCGAAAGAAAATACTTGATTAAATCAGGTGACGCAATCGGATATGCTTTAGGCTTTCCTCCCCTTTTTAAACAGAATTCATAGAAAAAAGTTGTCATTTCAACCATCTGCAACTGCTCTTTGATACTGAGAGATTTATCATATGCTGAAAAAGATCTTGGAAGTGCAGATCTGAACACAAGGAAAAAATTCTTTGATTCCATGATTTTTGATACAATGCTTTCTGCATTTTGGGTAAAGAGAGCTTTATCTGGTTTAGTGTCGATGGGCCTGGCTTTGGATCTGATGTGAAATGTGTTTGGAGAAGGGGGCTGCAAAATAATACTGCTATTAATTGGACCATTAAATGTGAATCCTGTGTGATTTTTGCTTTTTACAGTAATCGCGGTGTTCCAATGTGAATGTCTTGATGATACTTTTTGTTGTTTTTTCTGATCTGCAAGAAAAGAACCCAAAAAGCTATTTGATGATTTTGAAGGCTCATTAATCTCGACTGAAAGTGGCATGAAAGGACACAATGCTCCATAGAGAATACCTGCTAATAATCTGGAAAACTTGGCTTCTCTGGCTCCAAAACGAGAAAGTTTGAGACTAACTATAACATCAAACAGAAGAGACTCATCCAAAATACGAAATATTGATTGATGAACATCTGAAACTGATGGAATAACAACAATATTGCGAATAAAAGTGATTGCAAGCTCTGCTTTGTTGAGAATTAGCTGTTCAGCTCTTGGATTTTCTATGATTGATGCACAATACTCTAATACTCGGGCAAAAACTTCAGGGCGATATGCCACAATTTGTTTGTATCTTTGAAGAATACTCATATGCTTTGATGGATCTTGAACATTTGGTGAAAACGGAAAAGTACATGCAGTCATTGCTTTAAGAGCAATATAAGAAAGAGGCTCTTCTAGTAATAATATTGGAATAAAATCTTTTTCGAAAACCCCTAAATCATAAATGTGCACGGATACATTCCTCTGTGCTTCATCATCTCTCCATATAGAATAAGCTAACTCATCAAGATTGATTTGACAATCATCGCTTGGCATGTAATCATTTCCCTTTTTTTGGCCAAGAGTAGAACAGAGAGAGGTAATTCTCTCTGAAGGGGTGTTCATTGTTATTCTAAACGTATGGTGTAAAAATTGATTTTCCGATTATTTCGTAAAAGCATCACAAATAAATTCACTAGTTTATATGGAGCCACTTTTAGGATGGATAAAGAAACAATCATATCATTAATTTATGATTTAAGCAGAGGAGGCGAAGGTATTTCACAAGTAGAAGCAATTTTTAATGATCTTAAAATCCAGAATTACACAGGGGTTTTAAATGAACTTACAGAAATTGCGTTGACTTCCAACAACAGCCATTTGGTTTTTAATTCTATAATTCTGATATATCAAGAAGCGAAGAGAAATCAATATTTTTTTGAACATGATGGTTTTTCTATCTTTTGGGAAGGGTATATATCTTTGTTACATCATATTGTGTATTTGGATTCGAGTCAAGAGAATACTAAAAGAGTTTCTTTTGATGTTGTTACTCATGCAATATTGTATTTTGCCAGTAGAAATCCAAGTGATTGCTCTTTTTCGGATTTTTTGGTTTCGCTTATTAATGAAGATTCTTTGTATATACCATATGCAACTTTCTGTCTTAAAGAAGTAATGCTACTGTATAGGAGTTCTAATGGACTTCCATACGCTGGTTTTAGTCTTAATACAATTATCGAACTGTTGAATTATAAAACTGAACCACTCATTCGAATTGGGCTTTATTTTGGAGCCTTATCGCAAAATACAAAATGTGAAGAATTGAAAGATTATCTATTCCCATTATTGAATGAAATTACTGTCAATGATTTAGCAGAGTGTTTTTACATAATTAGTCGGTTTTCTGAAGAGAATGCATCATTTTTTGCGTTTTGTTTATCTGATTTTATTAATTATGTATGTAATAATATCATTAATGGATCTGATAAGATCAAAATGCATGGAATCTATTTATTACAATCAATCGCAAACCAAGAACCAGAGATGTGTAAAACTTCAAAAGAATACATTTTGCCTGTTATTAGTACTCTCATCACAGTAATGGGCGAGATAACCCAAAATAGTTCATGGGAGCCTGATTTGAATGACACAGAACCGTCAACTATTGCTAGAGAAGCTTTTGAAGATATATCAAAGGCTGTTAATGGTGATCTATTTCTTGAATTTTTCTTAGGGATTATTGAGGATGAGTTTAGTAATCCAGATGCTTCTTGGCAATCAATATATTCCATATTTGTTGCCATTTCAAATATTAGTGCAGTTGCTTTATCAAATGTTCTTAATGATAAAGAAGAAGAAGATAATATGCCTCGAAAAACACCAAAACCAACCCCCGCTGAAAAAATTGAGCCCCTTGTTCAGCCAATTATAACAGTTCTTAATGAGGATAATATCAATCCACGTGTTAGATACGAGGCTTTTAATGCTATTATTAATATTTGTGCTCATTTTTATCCAATGTTTCAAGATGCTAATGCTAATGTTTTCCCCAAACTCAGAGAGAGTGTTCGTGTCTTTGATGATATTAATCTTGCAAAAGTTTCGATAAGAGCCCTAACCGCGTTCATAAAACCGCTTCGTGATTGTACAATCAGAAAATTCTATCCCGAACTTCTTTACGAGTTAATTGAAGATATTCAGAATTATTCTTGTGAAGAAACAGTGCCTCTTTTCATCGAATGTCTTGGTGTTTTTCTCTCTATAATAGGCACAGATTCTAGAGACAAAATTTTGGAGATTTCAGAGTTTTTTGTACAGTTTTTAGAGTGCGATCCCCCAATCAAGATATCCTCTATTGAAGCCTTTGCTAATTCTATTAAGAAATACAGCCCGAATCAAATATCAGAGGAACTACATCCATATATTGCTCACTTCTTTGAAAATGCAGCATCATCAAAGTATGAAGCTGGTAGATTGGGTTTTTGCTCATCATTTGATGCTACAATACGAACTTTGATCAGTAAACTTGGAAGCCAATATCAACAGTACTCAGATGAAATATTATCGGTAGTGTTTCAGAAGCTTGATTCGTTACCAGAGGTTACATTAATACGATCATACGAACCAATAGAGAATTTATCCGCGTGTATAACACTAACCGGCCCATCGCAAGAGTTTAGAGCAGTATTGGAAAAATCTGTTGTGGATGATTATATTGGTGACATTAAACTATTGTCTTGCTCAATAATAGCACTTGAACTTATATATCTCCCTTTATATTATAACACAATAGATATAATTAAGAAAATACTGGCATATGAATATTCAATAGAAGAGATCAAAGAAACTGTTTGGCAATTAATATATGATATGATGGATATGGTTCAAAAAAGCCAGGATCATACAATACTATCCCATTATTTAAATTATATTGTTGATAGTTTTGTCAATGAAACAGATAATGCTTCTTCCCCTTCTTACATAAAATCGATGATTCTAACCGTTGATAAATCTTTGAAGATATTAGTTGATGGAATTTGGACGGATGAAACCCAGATTAAGAGAATTCTTGGGACCTTCACAGGTCTCATTTCATATATGTCTCGGCTCAAAGAAGAAAAAATACATAATCAAAAGGAGTGGAACGCACTGGATGTTGCTGATCCATATATTTCAAAAATTGATGATGCATTATCAAATCTCTTATATTTGTTTAAGCGGTGTTCCAAGCTTTATCCTGAGGTTACATATTCATACTTCCTGACTGAGTTCAAGCCTGTGGTGCTAAAATATCTAGAATGCGAGCACTTCCGCAAATTTGCTCTTGATTTCTTATTTATATATACATATCGATCATTGGATTCATCAGTGTTTATAGAAACCCAGAAAATGATTACTAGTTTAGATTTTTCAAGTAATCCAGATGTTTTGCAGTCTCTTTTTGATGGAATCGGCAGGTACATCGAGCATATTGAACTCACGCCTGACGAAATACAAGCATATTACAAATACTTATTTAGTATCCTAAATTGGGACTGTATCATAAATAATGAATACCTTCTCGCCGAAGATGCAGCAATTGTTGCATTATCCGTTTTAATATCAAAGTACCGCGATTATTTTGATCCTTATGAATCAATTGACTCATGGATGGGTATACTTCCTGTTCATGAACAGAACAAAAGAAATGATATTGTTTACAACCTACTCGCGGATCTTATCGCAGAAAAACATGAAGCCTTGTTTGCGTCAGGTGATCATGTTAAAATACTATTTGAACAAATTGGTAATGTGTTTAACTACCTAATATCTGAAAATGTTAGAAGAAAAATTGCTACTGCTTTGTTCCCGTTCTACACCGACCCCGCAAATCGTCCTTTATTGGCTGAGCAAATTTTTGAAAGCAATTTTGGACCAGAGCAATGGAAAGGTATAATAGCAATCCACAATATGATGAGACAGCTAAATCAAATTCAGAGGTGAATTATCGTAGCATAAAGTGTCAATGAATCCACAAGATGCTTCGATAGTCCTTAGGAGGAAAGAAAAAGATAAGGAGACAAAAGGTGTATTAAAACTTCAACATAATAATGGAAACGTGTCATTATCATTTTTTTCTGAGATAGAAGGTGATAATTCAAGAGGTGGTCGTCAAGTTAAAAGATATAAACAAATTCCGGACATTGTGAGACAATTATGTGATTTTACTATTATTGAAATCGACTCACAGGATCCTTTTGTTGTTTCTTTACAGGGTCATCAAGATATGTTGAGTTTTCACTTTGATAACGATGCAAACAGGAGTAACTTTTTTGACTATATTGGCCAAAAGGTATATCTTCGCCACTCAAAGTGTCATCCTCATATATTTTTACTTGAGTCCCCTGAGACAAACCAAGAATTGGGGATGCCTTTCATGACCACGCTTTTACCTGCTCCAAAGAAAGAAATCAGTCATCATAATCGAATAAGTTTTCCATCGCTGAAAGCTGCCCTTAAACAGTTCGTTTTCGAGGATCCATCCTCAATCGATACTATATCAAGAGACAATTTCCGCGAATTCTTTATGGAGGATGGTAGAATTAACCCCCAGTCTCAATTTCCTGTCGCACTTTATAACAAAAATATCGATATCTCTATTTGTGCTGAACTATTTCCACTCCTTCTAGATCCAACTCTTCATGATATGACTTTTGAAATGAGGAAAGAGAAAGAAAACGAAGAGTTTACTCGATATTTATCAATTAAAACCCAATGGACGACATTAACAAAGCGTCAATGGGAAAACCATACTGAGCTTAGGAAGCTCGTTGTTCTTTTGGAAAATGATTTGAAATCGAAAACATACCTTTTCGATAAATACAATGATCCACTTTGTCTACAGAAATTTGCTTTTAATGTTCTTCTTACCCTTTCATATTATGATTGGGACCATGCATCATATGTGAATAACATGATTATATTCCTTGTTCCATACTTACAAGCTTATATTCAAACAATTCATGATAATTATGTTGTAACTCCTAGCGGAGATTCCATACCTTTCGAAAAAGCAGAATCCTTGGTGTTCTGGAGCTTCAAGAAATTCCACGAAAAGAACAAAATATTCGATTTGATCAGACCTACAAAAACCCCAATTTCGAAACAGGTTTTTATGGAAGTCGGAAATATTCTCGTTTCAAAGTATCCTGAATTGCTTGAGCTACTTCGACAGAAGCATGTTTTCAGTCTCGATTTCCTTCGACCAGACTTCAATATATGGTTTATGAATGTAATTTCTCAAAATGAGTTCATAAGATATATTGTATCAATTCACTGCTACCCAGATTCTGTTCAGTTTTTTGAAGGATTTGTTATCTCCCTGTTCCTATACCACTCACCAAAGCTAATAGAAGCTAACCCGCTCAATATTGAGGATTTTGAAAAAAGATATGATTTAATGAAAAAGAATCCCAGCCTTTCAAGACTATTGTGTAACACCAAAATCATATATGATGAACTTTTTTCTCCCAAAGAAATCCCTCCAAAGGAAATTTGAATTAAAAACAATCGTATTTTTTTGCCAGTCGCATTTAAAAAGCTCCCCTAAAAGTGACCCTCTAAAAATGTCTCTGCATGTAAGGATCAACTCTGTAGAGGAACTTCCTGATAATCAAATTAGGCTTTATAAGATAATGTGTAATGTCACCATAATTGAAACAAACGAATTTAAAAGGACTTCTCAAGCAAGTCTTCCATCACCAAGTTTTTCTGGTGATATTCTTTCTTTTTCAGCGGACTCACGAAAATATACCGTTCAAATCGATGTGATTAACTTTAAATCGAAAGCAGAACAACAAATTATTGCTCAAGCCACTTTACCAATTAAGTGCCTCCCAACAAATAACGTTGCGCATTTTAAAGCTAAAATAACACCAATGAATGGTTTAACTACATCACCCAAAATTGATGCTGATTTTCACTATGATATTACAAAAGCAAAGCCTTTTAAAGCAGAAAAAGGGAAACTAGATCTTGAAATATTTAGGCAATTCAAAAATGATGCGCAAAATCAAATTCGAGCAGCTCCAATTGCTGATGTTTCTGTCTCTCATCGCCCAGTGTCATCATCATCCAGAGCAATAACAGGTCTTCCTCAACCACCAACACCAATGGCAGAGCTCATGGCAAATCCAGCATTTGATCAAAAACTCTATAATTCTATTGTGCAGAATTTTGCTTCTGCTCCTGATGCTATTGTTAACCTGTTTACTAATGATAATTTTGTGCAGAAGTCTATAACAGAATATCTCAACAATAAGCACTAAAATTTGATTCTATTCAATAAGTTTTAATAATTCTTCTTCGTCTATCTCGCTATCACTTGATTCGGAGGACACAATATCATTTTTCGCATCATTATTCCACCATAAATAACTTGAGGGACCAGTGGTTCCTAAAGTATCCCAGTCTTCCATGTATTTCTGTAGATCAACGGATTCCACCCACTCATAGAGCTTTTCATCCTCGAGAAGCTCTTCTGGAAGTATATCATCACCAATTTGTGCCCGTTTCTCTTGTAGGAATCTTTTAACTTTGATTTCGGCCACTTCCTTCTTCAATTTCTTTGTCTTTGGCTTAAGTTTTTGACGCTTATATGGAGAATCTTTTGATGTCATTTGTGTTATTGCATCAACAGCTGATGGTGAAAGACTCGAAATAGGCCTCCATCCATTATTTTCAACCCTTTGATACCAGCCCTGTTTCCCAGCAACCTCATTGATATTATCTGCCGAAATCGGAGGTATCGATTCATTATCTTTTGCAACATAGTTGCGAGGCGCATAAGAGTTCACATCACACACCGGAGAATGAAGGAAAATTTTGTAATAAATCTGAGGAGGCCATTCTATTCCACCTAATCGAAATCTAACATGAGCTCCAACAGCTGGGTCTAATAATTGAGCTTCCACTGGATTAATAACTCGCAAAAGAACTGCTGGATCACCTTGATTTCGAAAACAAACTAATTTTTTCAGTTTCTGAAACAAGACCTTATCCGCTTTTCTCCTCCAGGACCGTTGAATGATTCTCGCCGCTTCGTCTTGTGTGAGTTTGTTTTCCATAAATTTTGTAAACTTGGTTCGATGTTAACGCCAGATTTCCATATAGAAGACCTTGATGACACGATTGTTATTAAAGTTAAATTCATTGGGGTTTCTGCCTCAAAATGTGATTTGGTTGTAACAGACTCATATGCAAAGTTCAACATTTCCCCTTATTTTTTAATTCTCAATTTTCCATTTCGGGTTTCATTTTCTAATGTTATAGCATCTGCAAAAGGCCAAGAAATCAAAGTTCACATTAAAAAGGAGGTTTCTGGTAAATGGCCACCACCACCATGGGAATTCTCTGATAAAGATGAGCTCAAAAAGCGGCAAGAAGAGAGTTTGGAGAGGCTAATTGCATTTGAAAAAGAAAAAAATGAACAAATTCAAAAGGAGAAAGAGCAGGCAATCAAAGAGTCAATGCAAAAAGCGTGGGATATTGAAAAAGAGCAAAGACAATCTATTAAAGATGCAATGGAGAGTGAGAAGCAATATGCTAAAGACCTTTTAACAAAAGATGATGCAGATGACTTGAAGAACAAACCTCTATTTGATAGCACACCAGTTGCATCTGTCCGCTCAAAGCAAGTATTAAAAGTTACTCACACGCCTACCATAAAAGATATTCCAGCAAGGTACTCCGGTCCCCAAAGAAACTTCATTGTTCCAAAAGTTGGAGACGCATCACCGTTGTGGATGAAACAAAGAGGCGATTCCTTCTTTAATGATGGATCATACTCATCTGCTGTTAATGCATATTCTGAAGCGATAGATGGTAGTGATAGGCAATTTGTTGGTGCTTTTTCAAATAGGGCAGCAGCAAGAATAAAATTAGGCCACTACGATCTTGCTTTGGCAGACTGTAATGAAGCCCTCTCATTGATTAGCGACCCCATTATTAATATAGAAATCGCTATGATGAAGATTAGATTATTATCTAGGAAAACCTACTCGCTATATAAATTAAAAAGATATATGGAAGCTTTTCAGTCGAGTGCTGAGATTTTGAAGTATATGAAAGATGATGAAAATATTAAAAATGACATGCTTCAACTCGCAGCCCTGGCCGGTGAAGAATTTAAGGGAGATAGAAAACAAGAAATAGAGAGTATTAATGAACAAGCGAAACTAAAGACTAGTGAGTAAACCTTCTATTTACATCATGTAAAGTATCAGGGAACTTAATTTTGTTTTCATTTTGATGAAAGACCAATTCGATGAGCTAATAGAGACCTTTTATAATGATACTCAGTGTCCAGACCAGTCTGTTGTTGAAAGTATTCATAGTTTTCAAGGCTCTGTCCAAGGATTAGTTTATTCAATTGAAGCTTTTCGTCAAGATAAGCCTTTGATAACATTAATGTTTTCAATGAGTACTATTAAAGATTGGGTAGTTTCGAAATGGAATGATCTTTCTTCAACTGAAATGTCGGAAATATTGAAACTTTTGATGCTTAACAACTCTTCTTTGTATACAAACAATTTATTTGATGAGATAATCCAAAATCAGTTTTTTTTATTAAGCCTATCCAAAGCAATTGCATTGATTTTAATCAAACTTCAGTATGAGGATGCTTTGTTTTGGATAAGAAATGTTATTTTTCTGTCTGAAACCATTGTTTTTCGGATTGTCATAGAAGTATCTGCCTTCTTTATCGAAAATGATGTTTTAACTTCTAGGATTGATGAACAATGGTCAAATTCAATTGGGATCATTTTGAGGGACTATTGCCTTGAAATGTTGTGTCAATCAAAAATCGGATCTTCTGAAGCCCTCCTTTCTTTGGCTTCATGGACAGAGTCTATTCCTTTGGCTCATCCTGTTATTCACGTATCAATTGAAGCCATTCAATCTGATATGATTAATGTCAATGATCACTATGAGGTGTTAAGAAACTCGATTTGTGTATCTCAGATTGATGAATTAATTGAATTTATTGATCAAAATCACATATTTAATCTTTTGAAAGACATAATTAATTGTTCAAATAGAATAACACCTCATTTTGGTTTTTTGGTAAATGCAATAGGTAGTAGATTGATTGAAAATGAGAATTCTGTTCCGTTTTTTGAAATAGCCCTTGATATTTTTGAAAACCAAGACCAACATATTTCTCAGACAGTGATTAACTACATTCAATGTTTTATTAGCAAATACCAAGAGAGTGTTGAAAGATGTATAATATCATCTTTTTCACAATTGACAAACTATTTTGCCCAGGGTCTGACTGAAATGAATGATTATTCGTCTTCATTATTGAAAATAATTGGAATTGTTGCGAGCTCATATAATAGTGTTTTCACTTCTTGTTTAGCTGCTTTTTCTTCGGGAATTGAACTTGAAAATGATTTAGGATTTGCCCAAGCAGCTGCCTTTTTTGAGGTTTTATTATATGCTCATTATGAATTTATCTCAATTGAAAATTTCCAAACAAAAATAATGGAATTCATGAATATATTAAGTAACTGTAATCCATCTTCAGCCGTTCAAATTCATTCAGCATTGTTATACATTAAATATTTTATGAGAAAAGCTGTATCATTTTGTGCTGAAGACATACAAATGGTATTTAATTCTCTTGTTAACATAGCGTTATCCCAAATCGGCTCTGTAGAGACTACTTCATTAGTTAGTGATGTTTTTCAAATAATATTCCAGACCCAAAATATTATTTCAATTGTTGCAATTGATTCGGAAATAGCCATAAATTTTATTCGAACGCAAAAGCCTGCATATATATCTTTAGCAGCCTATTTTATTAGTTATCTTCCCATACCTGAAATAGATTCGATTTTCTCTCAATTTGTAAGTGATTTGGTTAATGATAATGTTCAATCATTTAATGAATGCATTATTGCATTTTTTGACGGATTTCCAAAGAATAGAGCATCTAATGGACTTCAAGATCTTTTAACCGATTTGGTTATTTTTTTAATAGAAAACATCCCTCTTGATGATAAAATGACTAGCGATTTACTATATAAATTGCCTCTCAATAATAATTCTCGAATCATGGCTCTTATTGATGCTTTATTTGCACTCACACTTGAAGAAGAATCACTCATTGCTATATGTTCTATTGGATCACAACTAAATGATAGTTACAAATCTCATTCTGTATATCTTCATGTAAAGGATATTGTTTCATCATATCTTATTATTCAAAAGGAGTGGTCTTATCCATCAGAAGCAGCAAGATTATCCTTAACTCTTCATAGATCGTTTTATAATCTTTCCACCAAATCTCTAATTCATATTGATAATGATACAATTGAACCCATAATTAGGTTGTCAACTTATGTATTATCTGAGTGTTTGACAGCTTCAACTGCTAATGATATTTATTCATTCTATTGTTTATCTGATAACCAATACGATTTAATAATTTTGGATTTGTTACTGAAGTCATCTCTTTCTATTTGTAATAACAATGATTTTGATATTATTGGTGAGTGGAGGAGGGCTCTAAATCCAATATTTCTTTTTCAACTGAAACATATTAGAGACCTAAGTATTTGTGAAAAGATTCGATCTCTCTTGATTCAAATCCACCTTAGCGAGTTTATTGATGAGTTCTTCGATATTTTCAATTCCAATTCATGTAACCAAGAAAAAGGCAGGACATTCTATAAAATGGCTTCGCACTTTTTACGTAAACATGTGGATTCATAAAAGTGCATAATGATTAATGAGTTCTTTCGTTCCAGTCCCTGTAGATTATAAAATCATTACTGTGTCATCTGTATATGCTTATATTAATGAATATGTATCACCAAAACGCATTACCGATTTTTGTTGTGGAAACATTAGCGAATACAAGATTTATTCTCCCCTTGGAAGCGGAAAATATTCTCTTGTATATTTGGGTACTAGTCCATATGGGCTATGTGCAATTAAAACATTAAGGCAAATAGAAAAGCATCGGGTTATGAGAGAAGTATCAATAATGAAACAACTTATCAATGTTCAACATGTTGCCAAGTTTTTTGATTTGGTAAATGATGGTTTAACAGATACGTATTCAATTATCACACAATTCTATCCTTTTACCCCATTCAACGAGCTTTTTTTAAGGGTTACAAACAATGAAATCCGAAACTTGATTCATATGTTACTTGAAACTCTGGATAAGATCCACCAAAAAGGGATCATGCATCGAGATATAAAACCCGGAAACGTTCTAATGAATTTGGAAGAGAATTGTTTAGCAATAATTGATTGGGGATTGGCTGATTATTATTTTCCTTGGAAGCAAAGCAGCGTCAAAGTTGCAACTCTTAGATACAAACCCCCTGAATTATTGCTCTCATACCATTATTATGATTATGGGATTGACATATGGGGTTGTGGGTGTATAATGGCAGAGCTAATGATTAGATCGACTTTTTTTGACGGGGAAACCCCAGAAGATGTTCTGCAAAGCCTATCTTCTGTATGTGGATCTCTTTCGCTCATTAACTACGCAGAAAAATTTGGATTATCATTGCCCAATAGCATACAACTGATGAAAAAAGAGGATACATGGCTCACTTTACAAAAAAATATAAGCCCAACTAAAAGGAATGAAAAAGCTATAGATTTGTTGAAAAAACTCCTTACAATAGACCATACAAATAGAATTACTGCAAGGGATGCTTTAAAACACCCATATTTTGCATAAAATGTAAGATTTTATTTTGATTTTTACACAGTTTTCTGAGCAAGACATCAATGCAATGGCTAATAGACCAATTCACTGATTTTCCCGAGGAAAAAAGTCCACTCGTCACTCTTTTATTATATAGATATTCTCCTCCTTCCCAAATAACAAATGAGCAGCTTAACGGAATTCCATATCTTGATAAGAGTCAAATACTAAAAATTAATAGCATACTTAATGAAGGAGGAGATATAAAGAGTGCTTTTTCTCATGTGAGTCATTTATTTCAATGGAATAATGAGAAAGCAATGGAGAAGTACGTTGAACATCAAATTTCTCAGCAAAAACATCAGTTTTCGATTGTTGAGATTTTTTTTATGATATTGTCTTTTCTTTTGCAAAACTTAACTGAGAGAAAGGAGACAGATTTCGTATTTTTAGTTGATTTGCTCAATTGTACTATCTCTAGTGAGTTTTCTTCAATAACATCTTTTTTTTTCCATGAAGTAGTTATTATTTTTCTAGATGACAATGAATTTGATTGGAATCCATCTGTTGTCAAGAGTTTCTCATATCATTTTATTTTGAATCCACATATTGATCAAAGACTTTCATTATTAGTTATTAGGGTTTTGAGATTATGCATCAAAAATGGGATTGTTGATGCATATGATCATATATTAAATTCTATAATATATCTCATTACTCAAAAACCAGAGTTTTTTCAAACAGAAGATTATACCCAAATTATTGCGATTATGGATCCTTTAATCCAAATCCTTGATTTAAGATCCATAAAAATTATATCTATGATATCAGCTGTTTCTCCATTTAAAATGATGAGAGATTGTTTTTTTATTATCCCTTCTGTGCTTGTTAATGTAATTACCGAAATGCCTCAGTCCGTTTTAATTGATATTGATATCAAAAGCGAACAACAACAACTAAGTATTCCCAAAGATTTTTTGTTTTCTGATGGTGATCCTCTTGTTTTTGAAAAAGGTTTTGTTCCTCCGAAATGTACTTCTTTTGAATCAATTGAAGCTGTTTCAACAATTCTATCGGAGACTTTGTTCAATTTGATCAAAAGATTGGTAGAAGTTCTTGGTAAGGCTCATACACAATGTATAGATTGCTTTTTTATGTCACTACAAAAATCTATTCTTGTGTATGAAAATAGTCCAATATTTTTTGATTTATTCTCCGTATTCTTGTTCTTTGCTGATAATATGAAATCAAATGTATCTATCCTTCCTTTCATGAAATTGCTAAGCTCACCAAGAATTTTTTGTCCTGAAATGACCATTTTTGATAATTCAATCGACAAAAAACTTGATTTTCTAAGGAATCATGTTTTTTTGCTACTATCACATGGAGCACCATCATTAATGGGCGAATTCCTTATTGATTCACAATCCCATCCACTTTTATTTGTTGAACATGCTTGCAGGTTTTTATATTCATCAAATAGTTCTCAAAGAGTTTTCACGACATATCCATCTCTTCAAGCAATTGGAAATGTAATAAAACAATTGAGATATCTATATAGCACCACACAAAATCATTGCATTACTTTGGCATTACATGCAATATTCTCATTTGTTTTTTATCTATTTTCTGATGCTGAGGCAGAATCTGAATGCTTTTATTGTAGAGATTTTTTATTCGAGTTTCTTTCATATGTTTTTGATTCTTCTTTGAGGAGCAAAATTCTGATGTATTTCCGAGATTACTTGATTAGAAAACAATCTCAAATTGGACTTGATACCATTTCTGCTATTATTATTGAACTTTTAACTGAGAATCAAATCCATCTCGATGATAAAAGGTCTCATATAGCATTTTTTGATATATGTGATGTACTTCTCGACATTATGATTCACAATCCAATGATAACACCCTACTTTGTGAGTCTATTGAATAATATTTTATCATTTTCAATGAGATGTTCATCATCTAACACTTTACTCAATTCACTTAAATTTGTTTCGATTCTCTCCAAGAATCTGGATTATTTTGAACTTGATGCTAAACAAACCTTTGAACTGGTTCAAGTTATTTATCATACAGAAGGCATAACGCCATCACAGAGCACATATATTACTCTTCTCAATATATGTGCCTCGTCTAGCTCAATTCTTCCATCATCTCTGTTCTTAATTCGCGTTCCTTCAATAATACCCGTTTTTATTGCATCATTTGGACAAAGTCAATTGATTACCTCAATTTTATTACAATTTCTTAATTTATGCAAGTTTTCCAAAGCAAATTGTCATGCATGTCATAGAGGTGGTCTGGATTCACTTTTGATTGGAGTATTAAAAGCTAACACTATTGAAGGACCTAGAATAATCAAATACAGGGGGTTTGAGTTTGTTTTATCAATATCAGATGAGGAAATAGAAAGTGTAGTTATTCCTCTTCTCTCAATTATTTGCCAAGAAAAATCATCAAGTGGGATTGCTTTTAGATTTATAGGTTTGGTATTAAATGAAACAGACACTAATATATCATCAAGAAATTGTAGGGTTTTAAATTCTATATTATCATATGCTCGAATGAAGCCATGTTTTGTTTTAGGAACGAATGAACCATTTATTATTAATCATGATTTTTCTCCCAATGTTATTAATAGAGTTTTTACTTTCTGTTTTTGGATAAAAGTTGATCAACCACTTGCATTACTATATCAGGACAGTATCAGGATATTTACTCTTGGAAATACTGTTGAATCTCAACTTTCGGTTTTCATATCGAGAGGTAGTTTATATTTTTCATATAAAAATTCATCATGCTTATGTATTAATGAGATTCCTTCAAATCAATGGATGTTTTATTCATTATCCGTACAACGATCTTCAAATGATGTTTCTTCGTTATCATTTTTTCACGATAACGAAATTGATTTTTGTCAAGATATTCCGGCCCTATATTTTGATGATGAAAAACTGATTGCCGAATTTGGGGGCTATGGAAAAAACACCAACGATAATGCTTTTGCATTTCTTGGACATTTTGGTTTTTCTGGGAAATTACTTACAGAGAGTTCCTTGTCTTCATTATCTCTCAGAGGATCATCTCAATTAGTTGAAGATTCATCTTTCTTTTTTACATCTGAGGATTGTATTGATTCAGATCAATGGATTGATAACTGTTCAATATTATATCACTTATCACTACCAGGTCATATTACTCGTTTAATGTTGAAATTTAATCAAGATCATAATGATTCCAAAGATTTATATGAGATGATTGTGAGTATAATGAAGCAAGTTTTTAAAAACTCAATGAATAGCCAGATTGGTTTTAGGGGGTTTATTACACTTTCTAATATGATGATTAACAATCAAAAGCTTATTAAGTCTTATACTCTTTATTTGGCCTTCTATTCTTTACTTGAATCAATGAGTGACAAATTATCGTTGTTAAGTCTATTCGACAATATAGTTACTTCTCCTCATATATGGTCACATGGCCAAGTGAGTGTTTTTTCTAGAGTTGTTAATCACTGGGCTAATACTCTTGTTAAACAATATAGAGATTCTATGAAGCGTCCTGGATTGTTTTACAAGCATTTATTATTCTATAACTCTTTTTTTCCCACAATAGATCAGAATCCTGATAACACAAAAATGTCATTGGTATATATAACTTTTCTTGACAGTATTGGTAAGTGTTATTTAGAGAAAAATGATGTATTAATGTTGTTTGGTTTCATCCAAAATGCTCAAATTGACTTTATACTCTCTCATTTAATTAAACTTCTCGTTTTTATATCACGAGTAGCAATTCAATTAGATGAATCATTCGTTTCGTTTTGTCTTCCTCTTCTTGGCTTATGTAGAAAGCATTCAACAAGTATTATAGTGAATTCAATATATGCAATCCATGAACTTTCAAGGCCGCTTTGTTTAATTCCATTGACAGCTGTTGGACAAATTGTTTCAACATGCGAATCTCTGAATCTGGTTTTTAATGAACTTATTTCATCTTTATCAAAATACCCTGGGCTCTTTCATGCAATTTCTATTCTTTCTCTCAGAATGGAAGAAGAGAATAAGGATAAAGCGTCAATTAGTATCAAAACGCTCTCTGACTCAATTGATGCATATGAATGGATTACTTTTGAACCGCTATGGTTCATGTGGCCTGTTGTGCTTTCATCTGTATCAAATAATTCTTCAATTAGTCATTTGTTTTCATTTATTGGCAAATTTGCATCAAAGGTTCCAGGAATGGGTTGTCTTGACTCTGTTTTAGATTTGATTCAAATACTGGAAAGCAGATGTGGAAATGGTATAATTCACTGTTCTCATGTAATATTTAAAAAGTATTTATCAGGACCTAATGCAGTTATTGATAATGAAGAGATTCAAGAAAGAGTATTTCGATTGCTATTTTATAGAAACACAGATTTTTTCCATAATTCCCAATTATTAGAATTATTCCAAAAATCTGATTTTCCTTTTGAAAAGTCTTCGAAGAAACACCCTCAATGTTTTGAAGATGTTGTTTTTTTATTAAGAGATCCTCCCATTGAAAAGCTTGTTTTTGGTTTGGAATTGCCTGAATCTGATACATCTATGAGTTTTCTTCTTCTTGATCTCGCTTCAAAATTAAATGGAATTAGACACCCTACATTAAATTCAATAACAGAGAATATTTTATCCAAATCAAAATTTGAATCATTGAAAAATGGTGTATATCACCAAATTGAAATCGATACAATGTTTTTTAATAGTAAATGTATTCCAAGAATCAAGGAGATTCATGAATCCCTAATTAAGTTTTTAGGTTCTGTATCTTCTTACCTAAACAAGGCAACATACATTAAAACATATCAAGAAAAGCACTATGAGAATAGTGAGATATTTCATATCAAACAGAGTTTTGAAGTTCAGTCAGTTTATTCATCGATTTATAATCAGAATGATTTATATTCTCATTTAGACACATGTCCGTGTTATGGTTTTATTCCAGCCAAGAATAAATTGTATTATAAAACTATTGAATCTGATTCTCTTCACATTGAGCAAGAACTCTTTAGTGAAACAGTAACCCAATGGGTTTTTGGACAACCAAAGTCTGTATTTTTAGTTATTACTTCTGAGGCAATTATTGTTGATAATATTCGTCATAACATTGATTCAATTGAGTTTGCTTTGGTAAGACCTTATAGTTGTATTGAGTTTTTTTCTGCTACAGTTTCAATATTGATTGAATATAGCTCTCTACACAGAATAATTGCTGAAACAAAGCATTTACTACTTTCTCCTGCGGAAATTTTTTCCAAAGTTCGGTTTTCTAAATTTGAGGCATTTGTTCTTCTCACGCTGTTTTCTGGAAAATCATTTCATCATCCGCAATTGATTCCGATGTATGGCTCAATACCTCTAATTACATGCGCAATTTCATCAAAGGAAAACATTACCAACACAATAATTGTTAGGAAGAAAGTGTTTGATCTTGATCTTCCTTCAATTTTTCCTGGATATTGTACCCCACAGCATTTAGAACCATTTTCATATAAAGAAGTTAAATATCAAGGCCTTGGTTTTGATGCTGAGCCGATTTACATTGCATATATTGCTCCCATTATAATAATCATTTCGAATAATGGTGAAATTAGGAGGTTTTCGGTTCCAAACAAAGAGAACCAGTCAATAACATTCTTATCGAGCTCAAAGCTTGATTCGTTGCCTTCTAAAACCCAGATTACTCATAACGAAAATTGCATAATGATTCTGTTTCCTCCATCATCAATCATTTGTATTACTCATGATGATCAATTTGAAAAGATTGCTCTTGCAGAACCAGTTTATCTTTCTCAAGATGTGTTTTGTGATGAGAGCACAATTTATTTCAACACCGAATCGATAGCATTAAGTTCTCATCGGATAACCACAATATCATCTAGTAGCAAATGGGATTGTGTAGCATATGGTACCGAAGATTGTTATGTTTATATCCACTCTTTGTCAGGTCCATTCTTCACGTCATCAATCAATCTCAAAGGAATTGAGCCATCACGAATAATGATCACCCATTGTCTTGGTATCGTGATCATTCAAGCCCAAAATACCTTATATTTCTACACCATCAACGGAGAACATATTGGAAGCCATCTTATTAAATCCGAAATAATATCGTGGTGCCAGATATCGAACAAGGAATCAATTGATTACCTAATAATTACTGATCGCACTAACACAATTTCTTCGATATCTCCTTTTTCTCCTGACAATATAAATCAGCTATATCATTCAGAAGTTGTCATCAAGCATATATCGGCAATAGACAATACAGACACCATTATGGGAGTGTCTGAGACAGGTGTTATTTTCTTTATTCCCCTTAAATAAAGTTGTTATTTACATAACTTTACGAAACCGATGTCAAATTGCGTCAAATGATTCTTGGTTTCTTTCTTGTTTTCTCCCGATCTGTTGAGGAGCGTTTTTCTTTGTTGCCTCCTCATGAACTAACTAATGTATCCGAAATCGGAAATTGGACTATTAGAGGCCACACATCGAATTTGAAATCCTTTTTGAGACTAACCAGTTCTATACCAAATCAATATGGTGGTGTCTGTCAAAGAGTTCCAACTATGTTCAGAGATTGGTCTGTTGATTTAGATATACAAGCGCACTCTGGAGATGGTGGAAAGGGGATATGGTTCTATTTTACCAATGAAGTATGTCCTGATTTGCCTTTGGTGTATGAAGGATTTACAATTTGGATTAACACAACAGAAAAAAATGTGAAAGGGGAATCTCCTGTGTTTTTTGCTGCCAACAATGGATCTATACTTGATTTTGCAAAAATTGCGCCTTCAGGACATATTAAGCTATTAGGCAATAATGGGATATTAACAATCACAATCACAAGGGAGAATAGCAAGGTAACACTTAAAGAAGGAAAAAGAGTTATATTTACTCAAGAAGTTCGTGATTTGATTAAATTTGGGTATTTTACTGTCGCTGCAGTAACATCAGCAACCTCAAACAATCATGATTTATATTCGATTAGAACTTTTGCTCTTTCATTATATGAACAAAATGAGTTTCAATTCGATATTTCAGCCAAAAATAGGAAAATAATTGAAGATGAAGTTCTAAGAAGAAGATTTCGCAAGAACTTGAGAAGGGCAAAGATGATGGTAACAAAGTATTATATGAAACAGATTGAAGCAGCCAAATCCAAATTAAATGGAGATAATGCTGTTATTGTAGATGCTTTCAGCTTGATTAATGAAGCAGATAGCAGGGCCCAAGACACAGTAACTGTTGAATCATTATCTCGCTATATTGAGAACTTCATTGATGCCACAATTGAAAAAGCACAGAACAAAATCAATCTGGCATTTGAGAAATTTGATGAAACTAAACTGGATATGAATGAAATGTGGTCTGATTTGAGGACAAAACTACTTGGATTATCTATGGAAACCAAGAGCTCTATGGCAATTCTCGAAAGAGATATCATGACTTCCGCAAAGAGCATGAAATTAGAAAATTTGAATACCAAAGGTCTTGGTCAATCATTGGAAACCGAATCATCACATATCTCTGTTTCACCAATTTCCAAATCATTTGTCATAATATCCATTGCCGAATTGATCGCTTATGTTATTTTCTTTATATATAAGCACAAAAAGACGAAGGGATTCAAAATTGATTAATCTATAATAAAAACACTACTATATTTGTAGAGATGGTTGAAAAAGGACATGATAATAATAATGTGCCCTATGGATACCATCGGTATTGTAACGACTCATTGGAGAGAATGAAAGAGAGCTTTATTCCCAGAGACAAGCCGTAAATGGTCCGACCAATAGCTTTTGGCAAACAGAAGAATTCTTATGATTAAAAACCATACAAAATCACGAATTTGTAATCCGATATCGTTCAGCGGTTAGGATATGTGGTTTTCATCCACAGGATCGGGGTTCGACTCCCCGTATCGGAGTAAATTTTTTTCTTTATTTTATTAAGATAGAAAATAGAATGAATAGTGGAAATTGATATTCGGTCATCCTATTGGTATTCTTGTTGAAAAATGGAGTTTGACATTTATTTGTTCCATAAAATTCCAAAGGATAAAGATCTGTTTTCGAATAATGAATGTTCTCTGTTACAATTGAACCCGAATTAAAGGTACTTTGATGAACGACGTGGCTGTTTTTAACAAGTAATGTTCCATATAAAACCTTGAACAATGTGAAAGAATTATACATAAATATACAGTCACTAAATACATACTGTGAGTAAATAAATATAAGTCCTTGGTTGCTTTCGGGTTTATTTTGCACCAAATTGCATAAATATATATTCCTTATATTAGTTCCCGATTCGAAAGACATCATTCTACCCTGCGAATCAACATTCTGAAAAAAGTTGCAAAAACCACATGAAAGGTTCGAAGATCCCTGAGATAATAAACAAGACATTATACTAGCTTTGTTATAAGAAGAATTAACACCATGAAAATGCTGATTACCCTGATTAAGCATAATAGCACATAAAAAATTTGTATTATTAGAACACTGGGTATAAGAAAGCAGATCAATCTTGCACTTTTTATATGAATCAAACTCTGCAAAATGGTAGCAATCGGATAAACAACGATTTGCACAAACCTTCGATAAAGCTGAGTTATCACCAATGAAGTAAATTGCCCCTCCCCATTTTGCAATACAGTTAAAAAATGTACATTCAATAACCATTAAATCTGCCTTCTTATCCAAAAATATCACACCACCATTTCCATTATACTTTTTATGTCGAAGGAAGAAGCACATTTTGATTTCTAAATAGCCACTAATTTGGCTATAAGATTGACCTTCCACTTTCTCGGAATCAATGCAACTAGATAATAAAAACACAACAAAGACAATAATCATGTTATTTTGGATTACATTTTTGTTTAATCCAATTGTTGATATAATGAATTGTCATCTTTTTCAATAAATGTAATCCGATATCGTTCAGCGGTTAGGATATGTGGTTTTCATCCACAGGATCGGGGTTCGACTCCCCGTATCGGAGTAAATTTTTTTATTATGTTCAAAGATGAAACAAAAGCAATGATTAATCCTTTTGATTGTCCAAAAATTGAAATTTTTGATATATGGAAACGAACTCGGAAGCAACTGGTTATAGAAATAGGACCTCAACTTTTAGAATTAAGTGAATCTCAGTTGATTCAAATTTATAATGAGTGGACAGGTTCTTTACATATGCGATTGCAAAGTGGAAATCAAAAATCTCAAATGGGTTGTTTACTTGTGATATCTTTACTGCACTATTTCCGGAGATCATATGACGAACTTAAAAATTTTTATCCTACTATTCGAAATCTCTCTGCAAGTAGTAATCATGATGTTGTTAAAGCAGCAGGAGAGGTTTTAAGATGGGCAGCGGAAGAATACTCCGATAACCAGACATTTTTAAGAGAATCATTAAATCAAGTGAAGAGCTGGATGGATTTAGATGGAAACAATAGTTTATATTTTAACTCTTTCGAAATTTTAAGACATGTTGGACGCTTTATGCCAACACATGTTCTTAATATTACTGTTAATAGGTTTCCTGAGATATGGGACTCATTATCATCGAAAGATAAAGATTTACGAAGAGTAGCTACAAAAGTTATACAATTGCATTTTCGAAGCACTCCTCCTCAACTAGGTAAATCTTTTGCAGAGTCGATTCTAATAGATCTGATTACAATTATTGAGCACTCATCTGTTGCCTATCTATTGGGATATATTATGATATCAAGGACAATATATGAACTTTTTCCTTCGACAGTTAAAGTGAATCATATTGTTAGGATTCTAATATCATGTTTACTAAATTCTCAATTTGATGTTGTTAAGCACTCAGTAGGTTTTATTATATTGATGCTAAAGAACCCTGGTCTTAGGTTTGATAATTCACACTCCTCAAACATTTTCACTGCAATTTGTTCTCAGTTGTTAAAACATACAACAGATTTATTAATGTTTCCCTTATTAAATCAGCTCATAAGGGCAATCCCTTCTGAATTTATACCTTTTGAGATCATTTCTTCTTCTATTGGATTTATTGTGAGCAATGAAAACCAAGTTTTTCAACATAATGCGGCATTTGAATCATTATGTGAATTAATAAGAGTGGGCCCAAAGTCTTTTGACTATCGAAATGCTTTTAATACCAGCCTCCCAAGTGTTGGTTTGATCAGGTCTCTGAAAATGGTACCTTCATATATTCCTAGTTTTAAGCAATCCTTGAAAGATTGGTTTCATTCTGGGATTTCTTCATCTTCGTCATCCAATATGATATTGGTTGCTTTAGAAATAATCATCTCAATTGGACCATCAATACTCGATACTGATAAAGATTTGCTTCAAATTGTTTCTCAATTCATGAACCACACTAACGAAGATATTAGGCTTTCGACTGCTAAAGCTCTTCAGGTTTTTAAATCAATTGAATCTGGCAGTATGTTGTTTAAAATGGCGTCATATGATCATTCTAGCCAGGTACGGATTCTCGCAATTTCTTGTTTGTCAGTAAGAGATCTCCATAATCATATTGAGCTAACTCCACAATTTTTAGCGGATAGATCTATTCAAGTGAGAGAGAAAGCAATACCTCTTGTCGCAATGGCTGCTGAATCAAATCCTTTTTTTGTTGTTCCATCAATTATTTCGTTTATTAACTCTTATATTGCCACAAATGTTACAATGCAAAGACCAGATAAATGCTCCAAAGCATGTTCAATTCTTCCATTAATATCTGAGCATTTTATCAGATTTGCACCATCATTGATACCGAATTTGGCATGGTTTTGCGTAACTTTGTTAATCCAAAGGGATCCTTTCCCTAGTTTTGACCCAAAATCAATTGAAAAGATCAAAGAGAGTCGTATAGATTTTGAACAAAAGGATCTATCAAAAGCAATTCATTTGGATTTGACAGCGAGTGCAACAGCAAACTTGGTATTTCGTTCTGGTGTTAAAGCAAGCGATGTTAATCTACAGCGGCTCTATGATATTGAGAATTCTAAATGGTGTGAACAAAGAGATGAATTCTTATTTAAAACCCTTGGACTTCTTGCAGATGGGCTAACACCATATATTCTACAAGTAATTCCTGTTTTTCTCAGAGTATTTAATACTCCACATTCAAACAAACTTTATTTATCTGCAATAGAATCTCTGACAAAACTTATAATTTCTTTTCGTTCTCGAATTAATATTTGTGATATTTTTCCTGGTTTAATACCATCATTATTGAGCTTAATTAGCAATGATATAAATGGAGACATATCCGTTCCAATTCTGAAACTAATAGGAACAATTGGTGGCATGACTAAAGATTTGAAAATGGTAACCCCTGGAATATGGCCACTTGAGAAATATTATTCCATACGATCCGAGAGTTTTTATATGAGATACATTTTCGATTTATTGGTAGATTTGTTTAAGACCCCTCCTCCGTCCATTCTACATGCTGTGGTGAATTTAGTATCCATAGATTATCAACAATCATTGCATGTTTTAGATCAAATACTCTCTGCATTCATAACCACGATCAAAACAACCGACACACCGGATTCGTTGTTTTTTCAGTTAGATGTTATTGTTTTTTATTGTGGGTCGCATATTGTCCCACACCTAGGAATTATTATGCCAACAATCGAACAAAAACTCGAAAATCAAGCATGTCTTACACTTTGTGGAACACTATCATATAAATTGAAAAGTGAGTTTACTGACTCTGCTTCATCGATATATTCGAAGGCTCTCAAGTTAATGGATACGAAAAACAGTCGTCTACTGAAAACTTTGTTGAAATTTACTGTTTTTGCCATATTATTCCAACATCAATGTATTGATTTGTTTTTAGAGGCAATAGAATTAAGGATTTCTCATAGCACATTTGGTGATAAGTATTTATCACTCATTTTCAATTCCTTATCTCAAATTATTCAGTACAAATCTGTTTCAATAGAAAGTGCTAGAATAGCACAAGTGTGTTTTCGCATGAGGCCAGCCGATATATCTCCAGAGTTTGCTGAACTAATAATGAACCTCTGCTTGTTTGGAGGTGTTAGCATATGGTCAATTAGACATTATATTACTGTTACAAAAGAGATTTCAAATCAACTTCAATCGGTTGAAGAATTGTTATTAGTTAAAAAACCTTCAATCGAAGATGTGAGTTTTGTGAAAAACCGGCTACCTCGAGTGAAACCAAAGGAGTTTCAAATACCAGCGCCCACGACACCTCCTATCAGAGATAGTATTCTGAAAGAGATACCTCAACCTATATACAACAATACACCCAAATGGATTGAAGATATATCTATACTAGTCGTTAATAACTCTCCTTTACCAGCAATAAGAGGATGTCTACCAGTAATTGGGCAATCAAAAAACTTTCGCTCATCATTGTTTCCAATTGCATTTTTAACAGTATGGAAATCCTCAAGTTTGGAAGATCAACATGAGTTTACCAATAAAGTGAGAAAGATATTGCTTAACTTCGATGAACTTGATTCCTCAATCCTTAACCTTATAAATGTTTTGGATTGTGCCGGGTGTCCAATGAATATTGATGATATTATTTTATCCAACTCAACAAGCTCAACCGCATTGTCTCGGTTTTTTCTTACAAGAGCACATAGGAAAAATCCAAATGATAAACAAGTTATCAGAAAACTTATTGATTTGAATATTCGAATGGAACTATTGGATTCTGCGCGAGGTTTAATAATTAAATCAGGTCCATTAATTGTTAAATCTGAAGAAGGTCTATGGAATGAGAGATTGGGAAATTGGGAAATTGCACTCAATTTTTATAGTCGAGGAACACCAAATGATATCCAATCATTGATTCAGTGTTATGGGAATTTGGAACAATGGTCTTATATCCGATCCCAAACAGACTATTTCGAGTCTTTATCAAATGATTTCAAAACCAGAATTGCTTTATGGTTTGCTTGGGCATTTTATAGATCTCAAGATTTGTCCAAGGCCGAAAAATTTATTCCATATTTAGATATGAATTCCAGGGATTCCTTTTTTTTCAGAATCCTTTTTTGTATTGCATCTGAAAAGGTTTCAGAAGCAAAGGAATGGATTCATAAAGGATTTGATTTTTTGGCAACAAATAGGAACATTTTTTGTGGAATTGATCCAATTGAGACCAAAAAATTATTATTATTTTCTAATCAACTTATTGAGCTTGAAGAAACACTACAGATTAAGCAGTTTAGAACCGGTTTCATTCCATTGATTTGGAACAATAGGAAGAGATTGCTCTCTGAAAAAAGCGATACTTGGACCAAAATATTCGAGATTCGTAGTTTGGTTTTTTCACCTAGAGAATCTGTTGAGTCTAGTTTAAAAATGATATCTGTACTTAGAAAAGAACAAAAATGGTACGTACTTGATTCAAAGATTAAAAGTCTACATTCAATGAATCAAAATCCAATGTTTATTATTGAAAAAATGAAAATACTCTGGGCAAGAGGTAAACAATCAGAGTCCATCAAATATCTTCAGCATTTTGGTCAATCTCTGTCGTTTAGAAGCTATGAAGAATTATATGAACACATTAGTAAGCATGATTTTAATGAAAATGAATCTCCAATTCAGTTTCTCAGTCACTTTTTAAATTCCATCAACAATAAAAACATGGCATCAACACAAATATATGAGCTTTATCAGAATTACTTGACTCAAAACAATATTGATGATGTATTTAAATCAAAAATATTTCGGATTCTAGCAACATGGAAGTTTTCTGTTTCAAAACAAGGAGATAACCTTAATGAGGCTTTAAAGTTATATAAGCATTCTATTGATTTAAATCCTAATGATTATAGATCTTGGTCAGGTTGGGCATATGCAAACAGTTTAGCTCTCACAGAGAAAACAAAAGACTTTTCTTTTGTTATCAATGCAATTACTGGTTTCTTGAATGCTACCAGGCTCAGATCAACAGATTCTCTTGAGTTTTTATGTCAAATGTTTTCTATGTTTTTCAGATATGGTGAATATGTGGAGTTTTCTACAAGCCTTATTCAAGATATTGACCAACTCCCGCCTAAAGCAATTCTTATGGTTATACCACAGATTGTAGCCAATATATCTCATCATGATTTAAAAATTAGTAATATTGTCCGGAAAATTATTGAGACATTTAGTATTGATCACTTTGAAGCATTAGTTTTTCCTCTTACAGTGATTTCCCAAAAAAATGATGGGAAAAAAGGTTCAATTGCTAGTGATTTATTGTATCAAATTGGATCAAAGCATATTAGGACATATGCTGATGCCTCATTATTTATTAAAGGAATGCATGATTCATCAGAAACATTATGTGAAAACTGGATATCCACCATTGAGAAAAAATGGCTTCCTAACATCAGGAAGGATGATAAAATGGTTTTGTCCTCAATTAAAAAATATACAACATGTTTAAGAAGCGATATGTGTGAACATGATAGATTATTTATGCAAGCATCAGAAGATACTGTGAAGAGCTTTGTTGGAGAAGTAAATAGATATGTTGCCAGTGGTAGAGCTGATCCTCAAATTCTTTATGAAGCTGTATCATCATTGCTATTCCAATTTGAAGAACATATGAAACAAATCACTTCTCTTCAGCTCCAAAATATTGCTTCGGATCTTTCAAAAAAGAAGAATTTTTCACTATCAATACCAGGTACCTATAGCATATCGCAAGTTTCTCCCCAAATTCAATATATTAATCCTTCGATGCAAGTATTACATACTTTAATGAATCCAAGGAAAATCGAAATATTCGACAATTTTGGAGGATCATGGTATTTCTTATTGAAAGGAAAACAAGACCTTCGTTTAGATCAAAGAATTATGCAATTCTTCCAATTAATCAACACAATGATCAAATCACATCCATCATCAAAAGAATATTCTGTTACTGTCTCTCATTATGAGATTACTCCAATTTCTCCTAAATCGGGCCTCATATCTTGGGTTACAGGAGCTGATACGATTCATCATTTGGTAACTGATTTTCGCCGAAAAAGGCATATTAAAACACCTCCTGAACAAGAAGCAGTAGCCAGTTTTGCTTTAGATAATTACTCGTTGTTAAATTCTATTCAAAGATTGGAAACATACCAATATGTATGTCAGCACACAGAATCATCTGAGCTTAGAGATGTTCTTTGGTACAGATCATCGTCGCCGCAGGAATGGATTGATAGAGTGCATGTATATACTGTTTCATCTGCATTAATGTCCATGGCTGGTTATTTAATTGGATTGGGGGATCGACACCCTGGAAATATAATGATACAACGTCATACAGGCAAAGTCATTCACATTGATTTTGATCAGTGCTTCGAATCTTCATTCTCCGCTTCAAGCCCTCACCCAGAAAGAGTTCCATTTAGACTGACAAGAATGATAACCAAAGCATTGGATAGCGAAAGCGTAGAAGGAATATTTCAAAAAGCTTGCGAAAATATCATTCGCTTATTAAGAGAAAGGCAAAGCCCTGTCAAAGCCCAACTCGAAATATTTATATATGAGCCGATTCTCTTCTCCAGAAGATGGATGATGGGAGATGAAATCAAGCACCGAATCCTGAATAGGGTGCAACAAAAACTCTCAGGAATGGATCCCACTGAAAATGATGATGATACTGAACCCCTAACCATTGAAAAACAGGTGGACACACTGATTAAAATCGCAGAAGATCCTGCTAACTTCACCAGACAATACATTGGATGGTGCCCATTTTGGTAAATTTGTTAATTATTGTTTCTTCTCAAAACTTTGTACGATGGCGGTTTATCAATTTCTAAAATGGATAAAGTTGTTGGTTCTCGTTTTCGCCTGGTTAAAAAAATAGGATCTGGTAGCTTCGGCCAAATTTACTTGGGTGAGGATAAAACCACTCAAGAGAATGTTGCTGTAAAACTTGAACCAGCAAACGCCAAAATACCACAATTGAGTTACGAGTCTAAATTATATATGTTATTCTCTGGGAGTATCAGTGTTCCTAGGCTTATATGGTATGGGTCTGAAGTGGACTATAATATAATGACTATAGATTTGCTTGGTAAATCATTAGAAGACCTGTTTTCTCAAAATCAGCACAAATTTAGTTTGAAAACAGTGTTAATGCTTGCAGACCAGATGATTTCAGCGGTAGAATATATGCATAACAAAAACTTTATTCATCGCGATATCAAGCCCGACAACTTTCTTATTGGGAGAAACTCAAAAGCAAATCAAGTTTTTATCATTGATTTTGGGCTTGCAAAAAAGTACAGAGATACTACAAGTCATATTCATATTCCATTTACTGATGGGAAGAGCCTCACAGGTACCGCTAGATATGCCTCTGTTAATGCACTTCGTGGAATGGAGCAATCAAGGAGAGATGATATGGAATCTCTTGGTTTTGTGTGGCTTTATATGCTCAGGGGCACTCTTCCTTGGATGGGGCTTGATGCTAAAGACCGAAAAACAAAATACGAGAGAATTTGTTCCGTCAAAGCAAAAACTAAGTTTGATGATCTCTGTAGAGGATTTCCAATTGAATTTGTTGAGTATTTCAACGATGTTCGCCAGCTTCGATTTACAGATACTCCTAATTATTCTTATTATAAGCAACTGTTTCGGGAATTGTTCATAAGGCAAGGGTATTTATGGGACTACCAATATGATTGGAGTCTATCTCCAACCAAAACAAACTATGGGCAACCATTAACAAAGCAAACATCCACAATATATGCTGTTAATAGTGAAAAATCGAAAAAACTCATTTCTGTTCAATCAGCTAATAACTTATTAGAGAGCGAGCCATGCTCCAAAAAATCTGTTGAAAAGCCTTTGCCACTCCATAGATCAAGAACAACAGGAATGATGAATGAAGAAATTGAAAGACCGCAGACTGCCAAAAAGAAAGAAACGGTCATTAAACCTAAAGAAGATCCAAAGAGAAAGATAAATACTCCTTTGTCTGGCAAACATGAGGATGAAAGAATTGTTAATAGAATAAGAGTCTCCATTAGAGAAGAGATGAATCTTCCACCAGAAAAGAAGCCCCAACAAAACAAACCAACAGATAATTTACTAAAGCCAAGACAAGTCATAGAAAAGGCTCCAAAGACCGAGAAAGAGTCCATAAAACCCTCAGTTCCATCCAGGTTTGTTCAAGGGCAGTCTCAACACAAAGAAATAAGGAATAATTCTAATCCTCCTAGACCACATTTTGAGGCTGAAAACTCTGCAAGAAGAAAAATCCCCTCTTGGATGACAGACAAAACTCTCTCAAGAAAATAGATTGATTAATTAATCCCAGATGCGATTCAGTTGTACTGAATCCCTCAACCTAGATATACCTGAAGTCTTTTGTTTGGACATACTTTTTAAAGTGAATTCTTTTTGTTGCAATCTTTTGTTAAAAGCCTCTATGGAATCAGTTGTAGGTGGGAGAAGAGCTTTAGCTTCAGTTAGTTGATCACAACTACTAAATATGTCACATCTTAATTCTTGGATCTCTAATTGTAGCTTTTCATATTCCTCGTCTAATGAATTCCTTACATCATTAATCGATTCATCCAAATTATTTATTGGTCGTCCTGATAATGGAGTCGCAATTCTTGTTGGAGAGACTGGTGATGTGCTATTAGGTCTGTTTTGTCTGGTCAATTTAAGGTATTTCATAATTTGTTTATCTGAAGGATTGCTAGGCTCCAAAAAATGTCCTTGATTTCGCAATTCATCCAAAAACTTGACACATCTCTCAATAGCGGTATTCCTTTGATGAGACATTAATACAACTGGAACTTTTCTTTGTATTTCATCATTTAGATTCATCTCTACAGAATAATGCATTTTTCTTAATAATGATAGCTCCATAAAAGTCTCTTCATTCCTATTTATCCGAGCAATTCCTATCTTTTTCGCATAATAGTCAACTTCTTGCGGAGATATATGAGATTTGAGCTGGTTCCAGAGCAAACAATCATTATTCATTTCCATAAATTTCTAACGTATGAGTTTTACCCAAAGGGTAATTATTTTAATTTACATTTATTGAATAAATTGTGGAAGGTTTCAGAATTAATTCAATGTGTGTAAACTTGAAGAAAAACGTATTTTTGTAAAAACTCACCATTGTTACTATCTATTGTTTCGTGTTTCGTGAATGAAAGATACCATTTATCAATGTAATCAGTTCCAAAATGTTTGGAAATAAATACAAATTACTTTTTTGATATGCAAATAATATGGAGGTTTTTTGGTGAGTATGTTTGTTTGAATCACCGTTGATTAAAACCTATAAATGATGAGAATTAGCATTTATTGTTCTGTTTTCTCTCGTTTTTCTCGAGTTTTTTTTCATGTAACGATACGTAAATTTTTGTAAATGGTGTTTTTTGTGATATGTGTAATACTAGTGTCGGTTTCGATGTTTCTTACGTTGATCTCTTGGGTTTTTAGTGTTTATGCTTACCATTTGATTGTTTAGAAATTCTGAAACGCTAAGATGTTTATAGTTCGCAGCAAAATGAAGAGGAGTCCAATCAAATATAAAATATTAACACCATTATCTTTTGCATTTATATCTGCTTTTTGATTAACTAGATATTCAACAATTGCAAGATGACCATTTCTAGAAGCTAAATGTAGAGGAGTCAACCCCTCATTATCCTTTGTATTTATATCTGCTTTTTGATTAACTAGATATTCAACAACACCAAGATGACCATTTTCAGCAGCATAATGAAGAGGAGTTATATTAAATATATAAACTCAACTTTATTATTTTTCGAGTTTATTTCAGCTTTTTGATTAACTAGATATTCAACAACACCAAGATGACCATTTTCAGCAGCAAAATGAAGAGGAGTCTCATGAAATATTAGAAATCAATAATATTATCTTTAATATTATTATCAATACTTTGATTTCCAAGAAATTCAACAACACTAAGATGACCTCTTTGAGCAGCATAATGAAGAGGAGTCCAATTAAATAATAAAACTCAATATTATTATCTTTCGCATTTATATCAGCTTTTTGATTAACTAGATATTCAACAACGCTAAGATGGCCATCTTTAGCAGCTAAATGAAGAGGAGTCCATTTAAAAATTAAATCACAAAACAATTATTTTTAACATTTACATCAGCATTTTGATTAACCAGATACTCAACTACACTAAGATGACCTTTTTCGGAAACACAATGAAGAGGAGTCCATTTAAATATGATAAATTAACATCCTTTGTTATTGCATTAATATCAGCTTTTTGATTAACTAGATATTCAACAACACTAAGATGACCATTCCTAGCAGCATAATGAAGAGGAGTCCAATTAGATAAAATAACTCAACGCCACAATCTTTCGCATTTATATCAGCATTTTGATTAACCAGATATTCTACAACACTAAGATGACCTCTTTCTGCAACACAATGAAGGGGAGTCTGATTATTTCAAAAAACTCGACTTTATTTGTTTTTGCATTTATATCAGCATTTTGATTAACTAGATATTCAACAATTCTTAGATGACCATTATTAGCAGCTAGATGAAGAGGAGTCAATTTAAAAATTATAACTTAACATTCTTATTTTTCGCATTTAAATCAGCTCCATTCAAAATTAGATACTCAATCACACTAAAATGTCCATTATTAGATGCAAAATGAAGAGGAACTGAATCAAATATAATATATCAATATCTTTGGTTCTTGAATTGATATCAGCTTGTTGATTAACAAGATATACAACAACACTAAGATGGCCATAATAAGAAGCTATATGAAGAGGAGTTTGATTAATTATAAAAACTCAATATTATCAGTGTGTCCATTAATATCAGCTCCATTTTCTATCATGAAATTCAACAGAGATAATTGAGAAAATTCTGAAGCTTTGCATGCATTTTTTGAAGAAATAAACCGTGGTCCTTGACACAGATGAAAAAGATCTAAAGAACCACTACAAATAACCATGGGTAAAACTTTCTCATTGACATTGAATCCATTCAATAATAATTGTTTAAAACACTTGATTGAGCCAAAAAATCCCGAAAAAGATAAAAGATCAAGTGAATTTGGCTTATTACTCCACTCAAACGGACTCCATTTAGCCTCTTGTTCCAAAAATTTATATTCCCACAATTCATCAATAATATCATACTTGAGATTATACTCAATACTTGAAGGCCAAAAACCATACTCGATCAAATTCTCAATATTGTTTGTGTTTTCGAGGAAAAATTCGTCAAAATCCTTAGGTCTGTTTTTATTTTTGATAAAAACTTCAAAATTCTCTATATCTTTCCGAAAATAATAAGATAAAATGAATGTATCTCTTTTTCCCAAGAATGGTTCTATTTCGTCAAACATAAAAATTCCCCTCTTGTTCAACTTATATAACAAAATAGGGCATTTAATATATTTCTCTATCATTTTACCACGAAAATCAGCGATCTTACTATAATCTGCTGATAAACTCACTGCTTTTTCAAGTTCATGAGGACGAATCTTGGGAAGCATTACAACACGATCCAAAAAAAAATCTACATCCATAATAGTTATTTTATTCTCGCCCCTATAAAGATAATTCTCAAATAATAAATTCTCTTCCATTTATATAATCGGTGTTACATTTCCACATTTTGATTTTCAACAAAATGAGTTTAATCCTAATTAGATTATATGGCAGATGCGGATTTATCAGGAAATGATAACATAAATCGAAATTGTACATAATATTCAATGCAAAATAACATGTTCTCAAAAGGGGAAACACAAAACTTATATTGAATAACTAAACAAGTTTTATCTTCTCATGATCAACATAATGGACAGAAAACATGATTTTCACAAATTTGTTTTGTACGATTATTCCAAAAATGTACCTCTTGTTTCAAACCTTTGATTTTTTTTGATTTCTTGTGTTTTCCTCAATACAAATATCTGATTCATTTTCAAAATCATTCTCCAATCCAATGGAATTCTCAATTCGATTCTCAGTGAAAACTTCCATTTAATCATTTGAACCATCTGGTTGTTTAATCACGCTATCCTATTATTCAAATCTCAGATAGTTTGATTTCTGATAAAATTTTGTGATAATTGGTATTCTTCATTAACAAATCGATTTATCTCAATGAATAGTGCTTAGATTTAAATTTTGTTCATGTCTTTGAGATATTCTCTGGGATTCATCTCTTATTAAAGAGTGTTCTCTTTGAAATGATGATAAAACATGACCAGAATTATCATATTTATCATTTGTTTCTTCAATAGACATAATATGGAGAAATCTGTTGAGATCAGAGAGATCTGAAGGCTTTTAGCACCAGTTACATGATGTTTCATACATCCAATCAAGAATTGTTCTAAAGAAGATAAAGAGAAAGTCTGATTCGAATGAGCAAAAATGCGACATAATGATGGAAGAGAAACCAAACAGAAGCTTGGATTCTTCAAATATGTTTCTATCTTTTGAGTAATTGATCTATCATATTTGGAGAAATCTATATTATCACTTTGGTTTTGTATTAGGAGAGAGAGAACTCTCTCAGATGAATC